>Ga0302293_10000086_pt1 | contig 55249 bp, 46 predicted proteins | sample III_Fen_N2_2_FD_198758 | JGI IMG/M metagenome (GOLD analysis project Ga0302293, IMG submission 198758) | Peat permafrost microbial communities from Stordalen Mire near Abisko, Sweden - III_Fen_N2_2 | ecosystem: Environmental > Terrestrial > Soil > Wetlands > Permafrost | place: Sweden: Abisko...
AGCCATCTGGGAAGAACTTAAGGACAGGCTGCCAAAGAGCGCGCTTGGCCTTTCCGGCGGGCAACAGCAACGGCTCTGCATCGCTCGTGCTTTGGCTGTTCAGCCGGAAGTTCTTCTGATGGATGAACCCACCAGTGCATTGGACCCGATTTCCACAGCAAAAATCGAAGAGCTCGCCATGCAACTGAAAAAGGACTATACTTTGGTGATGGTAACCCACAACATGCAACAGGCGCTACGTGTGAGTGATACAACCGCGTTCTTCCTGCTGGGTGAGGTTGTGGAGTACAGCGATACGGAAAAGCTATTCTCCATGCCGGTGGACAAACGTACTGAGGACTACATTACAGGGAGGTTCGGTTGATGAAAACACGTTTCGATGAACAAGTGGATCAGCTAAATGCGCAGATGATCGAAATGGGCGCGATGATTGAAACAACCATCGAAGATGCGTGCACCGCACTGCAAAATGCCGACCTGCCCAAAGCGCGCGCAATTATTGAGGCAGACTCAACAGTTGACCGCAAGGAACGGGAAATCGAGAGCCTTTGCATACGTATGCTTTTAACCCGCCAACCAGTGGCACATGATCTTCGCGTGGTTTCCTCGGCACTGAAAATGATCACCGATATGGAACGCATTGGCGACCACGCGGCGGATATCAGTGAGATTGTCACCTTCCTTGACTACTCTGCCGCTATGCAGCCGGAACACTTTGGCGCAATGTCACGTGCAGCCATTGATATGGTACATCGCGCGATCGATGCCTACGTTCATCAGGATGTGGCATTGGCTCGCGAAGTGATTACCAGCGACGACGAAGTAGATGAACTGTTTATGGATGTGAAGCATGAGCTGATCGAGTTGTTAGGCGCAGATGCTTCGAGTGGCGGCGAAGCGCTGGATTTGCTCATGATTGCCAAGTATTTTGAGCGCATCGGCGACCATGCCACCAATATTGCCGAGTGGGTGGAGTACTCCGTAACTGGCCTGTATAAAGGAGAAGTGCTTCAATGATTCACGTGGTGGAGGACGATGACGGAGTACGCGATCTGGAACTGTACGCACTCCGTCAAGCCGGCTTTGAGGCGGAAGGCTTTTGCACCACTGCTGCTTTCCGAGCCGCACTGGAAAAAGGCGCTCCCATGCTCGTGTTATTGGACGTAATGCTTCCCGGTGAGGATGGCGTAAGCCTGTTGCAAAGTCTGCGACGTGACCCCCGTACCAAGCGCCTGCCTGTGATTTTAGTAACCGCTAAAGGTGCGGAGATGGATAAGGTTCGCGGGCTGGACGCCGGTGCGGATGATTATCTGTCCAAGCCATTTGGCATTATGGAACTGTTGGCACGCGTGCGCGCTCTTTTACGACGCAGCGAAGAAGCCCGCCCTGCACCCGTGCTCAATGTAGGTACGCTTACCTTGAATCGCGAACGGCATTTGGTGTCCGCCGATAGCCAAAACGTCGAACTGACTCATATGGAGTTTGAACTGTTGGCTTTTCTAATGGCGCATGTCGGCAAGGCTGTCACGCGCGAAATACTGCTGGACGATGTGTGGGGGTTAGGTTTTGCAGGCGACACCCGTACAGTGGACGTTCACATCCGTTCCCTGCGCCAGAAGCTGGGCGCGTGCGGCGAGATGATTCTGACCGTGCGCGGCGTCGGTTATAAGCTGGAGGGATAGCATGCGTAAGAAATTGTTCTGGAGCCTTGTCGGTTTCTCGCTGGTGATTTCATTGCTGCTGTGCATTCTGCTGACAGGCGGCATGTATCTCTTCTTTAATCAGCAACTTCGCAATCAGCTTGTGGAGGACGCAGATACGCTTACCTCCCTGCTGGACACGGAAACGAACTATGCGGCATTTCTTCAGGGCGGCGTTTTCACCGATCGGGTGACGCTGGTGGATGCAAGCGGTACAGTGCTTTTTGACAACCAGAGCGATGCCTCAAAGATGGAAAACCATCTGAACCGAAGTGAGATCGCCGCCGCCCTGAAAAGCGGTGTCGGTTGGTCCAGTCGCAATAGCGCCACCCTAGGCGAAACGAGTGTGTATTATGCCCGCAAGTTGCAGAACGGTGAGGTGCTCCGGGTATCAGGTACGCAGAAAAATGTGCTGTCAATGCTTGCCGGTATGTTTTGGTGGTTTGCACTGGGCATATTCGTTTGCACCATACTGGCAGCCATTCTGGCGCGTCCCATTACACGTTCGCTCGTGAAGCCTCTCAACCAGATTAATCTGGAATCGCCATTGCAAAGCGATGTATATGAGGAACTATCTCCGATGTTGCGACGCATGGATGTGCAAAACCGTCGTATTTCTCAGCAGATGACACGCATGCAGCGCCAACAGACGGAGTTGAACGCCATCCTGAGCGGTCTTCGCGAAGGGCTTGTGGTAATGGACGAAAGCCATCACATCCTTGCCATCAACCCCGCTGCGCGCCAGATTCTTGGCGCAGGTGAAGGCGACCTGAACGGGAAAACCCTGCCTGAAGTCAATCGCCATGAAACGTTGATGCATCTGCTTAAAGACACCAGCGGGTCAGGCGAACTGACTAAAACAGGCCGGATTTACCGTGTATCAGCCAGTATAGCGGGCGAGGGATTAGGCATCGTGCTGTTGATGCAGGACGTAACGGAAGCGCGTACAGCAGAGCAGAACCGTCAGCAGTTCAGTGCCAATGTGAGCCATGAGCTTCGCACCCCGCTTACCACCATCAGCGGCTATGCCGAACTGTTGGAGACCGGTCTTGCCAAACCCGAAGACACCTCTACGTTGGCCGGAAAAATTCATCTGGAAAGCAAGCGTATGCTCTCTTTGATTGAGGATATCATCCGTCTGTCAAAGCTCGATGAAGGTGCCGTCGGCGAAAAACAACCGATTGATCTTTTCATGCTAGCACAATCCTGCGCAGCCAAGGTGAAGGACTTTGCGGATAAACAAAGCGTAACTGTCACTGTGGAAGGCAAGCCCGCCATCGTGTTAGGCGACCGAACCCTGCTTGAAGAGATGATGGTGAACCTGATCGATAACGCCATCAAGTATAACCGTCACGATGGCCGCGTGCATATCGTTGTGGGCATGGAAGGCTCCAAACCACGCTTCACCATTGAAGATACAGGCGTGGGTATCCCTGAAGAGCACCAGCTTCGCGTGTTTGAGCGTTTCTACCGTGTCGATAAAAGCCGCAGCAAGGACACCGGTGGCACTGGGCTTGGCCTTTCCATCGTAAAGCATGGGGCACAGCTTCACGGGGCAGAGATTACCTTGAAGAGCAAACTCAACCAGGGCACGACCATCACTTTGATTTTTCCGGAGCAGAAGGAAACCGTAGCCATTGCCGCCGATCAGGCCTAGAGGTTCATCCGTGTTCTGCCTCCAGTCAGCCGCCTTTCCGCAGGTGCGGTGAGGCGGCTTTTCAATGCGATCCTATCCATATCACCTTTGCGGTATCCTGCACGATGTGCAGTTGAATGGTTAGGAGCGAACCAGTACCGTTACAACACTTTGTTGGGAATAAAAGATCATGTTCTATGAACGGTTATACTATGGAAACGATGGTATTGGATTCTCAAACAACATCAGGTGATCAACCGCTTTCCTCCAAACGAATAGACAGTGTTAAACCGAATGTCGGGATTCTCATCTAAATGGAATATTGTTTTACCATTTCCACGCTTTCCCATGTTCTTGTACCGAACCTATGCAAATTGTCTGTAACTATGCTATAATAATGGGTATCGGTTAAGCTAAGCCGATAAAACGTACACTTCTAAGGAGGGTTTTTCTTTGGACGACCCGATAGGTGGTCAATTACTCATTCAGTTTCTTCTGATCCTCGTAAACGCTTTCTTTGCCGCATCTGAAATTGCCGTCATCTCCCTGAACGACAATAAAGTGCGCAAGCAGGCAGAGGAAGGCGATAAAAAGGCCGCCGTGATGCTCAAACTCGCGGAATCTCCCAACGACTTTCTTTCGACCATTCAGGTTTGCATCACGTTAAGCGGGTTTCTGGCGAGCGCCTTTGCAGCGGATCACTTCGCAACGCGACTGTCACAGGTGCTTGTGAATGCAGGCTTTAACCTGATGTCTCGGGACGCGCTCAACACGCTGTGCCTGATCGTGATTACGCTGGTGCTAAGCTACTTTACGCTCGTATTGGGCGAACTGGCCCCTAAACGCATTGCCATGCAAAACCCCGAGAAAATCGCCCGTATCAGCAGCGGCGTAATCATCGTGGTACAAAAAATATTCAAGCCCATCGTGTGGCTTCTTTCCAAGAGCACCAACGCGATGCTTCGGCTTTTTCGTATCAACCCCAACACAGCCAATGATCAGGTCACCGAAGAAGAAATCCGCATGATGGTGGATATTGGCGGTGAAAACGGTACCATCCAGCAGGATGAACGCACGATGATCGAAAACATTTTTGAATTCAATAACACCACGGCCGAATCCGTAATGATTCATCGAATGGACGTGGTGAGCATACAGGTTGACGATTCCTATGACGACATCATCGAAAGCATCCGTGAATCCGGCTTGAGCCGTTTTCCGGTGTATGACGATGATATCGACGATATTGTAGGTATTCTCAACACACGCGATTTTTTGCTCAACGCGCAAGTCAAGGAACCTAAGCCGCTTCGGGAACTCCTTCGCCCCGCCTATCTTGTGCCTGAAACCGTTCAAGCCGATGCATTGTTTCGCGATATGCAAAAAAGAAAAATGCACATGGCGATTGTTGTGGATGAATACGGCGGTATGAGTGGCATTGTGACCATGGAGGATTTGCTGGAGGAGATCGTCGGTAATATTTACGACGAATTCGACCCCGCCGAAGAAACAGAAATTGTCCAGATAGAAGATAACCTCTGGCGTTGCTCCGGTACCATTGATCTGGAAACGCTATCCGATGCGCTGAGTGTCGATTTACCGCTGGATGAAGAATATGATACGCTCGGCGGCTTGATTTTCAGCCGTTTTACCGCCATCCCGGATGATGGAGCAAAACCCGAAGTAGACGTATACGGCTTGCACATTCAAGTGGAGGAACTCAGCGAACACCGCGTGGAAACCGCGCTTGTAAGCAAGCTTCAACCTCCTGTAGAGGCGGACGCGCCCTCCGAAACCCGCTGAAAGGAGATTCCCGCATGAAGAAGCATCTCATCTGGGATTTTGATGGGACACTTTATGATACCTATCCTGAAATGACACAGGCTTTGCTGTCAGCATTGCGCGATTTCAAGTGCGAGGCGAGTGAAACCGAGGTATATGGACTCATCAAGGTAACTGTTTTTCACGCTGTTTCCCTCTACGCTGAACGTTTTGGAATTCCCGTGAAGGAACTGAGTGCAAACTTTTATGAGCATCATCGCCATCAGTCAGACCTTTTTCGTCCTATGCTCGGCATGGTAGACTGTATCCGAAATACTCACCAGCTGGGTTGCCATCATTACCTGTTTACCCATCGCGACCTCAGGGCCGTTCAACAACTGGCCACAGATGGCTTGGACACTTGCTTTACGGATTATGTGACCCATGAGGATGGTTTCGCCGATAAACCTGCTCCGGACGCTATTTTGCACCTAATCCAAAAGCATGGCTTTTCACCCGAAGATGCGTTGATGATCGGTGATCGGGATATCGATATCCTATCCGGTGAGGCTGCTGGTGTGGAAGGAATTCTCTTCGATCCGGAAGGATTTTACCCGGATCTCGCAGTAGCAGCACGTGTAAAAACCATGGCGGAAATCACGCGCCTAATAGAAGCGCAGCGCTGATGGGGTCATGCGTTACAGCAGAGGGTTCACCATCTGCCCGTTACAGTCACGTTCTGGGATTAGCAATCCATTCTATTTCTAATCTTTTCGCAGATAACAATACGCCCGCATCCTATGCCACAAAGCAAGGGATTGCGGACGTTTTTCATTGTTTTAGATGTTTGGTAAAAGAGTTCTCAATCTATGCACAGATCATCAGCGATTTGGTGGCCACACCTCGGGATTGAGCAAGTTTGGCGGTTTGCGCCCCGCCAGCGCATCCAGAATGTTCTCACAGCACCGTTCCGCCATCATATTGCGCGTTCTCAACGTGTTACTGCCGATATGTGGAGTTAAGACCACATTTTCCAGCTTTTTCAATCGTTCCGATACCTCCGGTTCAGCCTCAAAAACATCGAGTCCGGCACCGGCAAGCTTACCGGATTCGAGTGCTTCAGCCAATGCACTCTCATCGACCTGCTTCCCGCGCGATGTGTTGATCAGAAATGCCGTGGGTCGCATGAGTGCAAGCTCTTTTGTGCCGATCATCCCTTTGGTTTCCGGCGTGAGCGGACAATGCAGTGAAATTATATCCGATACGCGCAGAAGCTCTTCCATAGGTAAATGCCGTGCATTGCCGGTAACCAAAAACGGTTTGATGTTGTGAGCGGAATACACAACACGCATGCCAATAAAGCGTCCAAATTCTGCAACACGCGAACCGATGCGCCCCATCCCTACGATGCCCAGCGTCATGCCTTCCAGCAACACACCCATGCCCCGCCCCATCGTAAACAATTCACGTGTGGAACCCTCGGTGCGCAAACCGCGATCCAACTCGCATACTCGCCTCGTCACCGCAAATATCAGTGCCATCGCCAGTTGTGCAGTGGTCTCCGTTACGCTGTCAGGGATGTTGCCCACAGGAATGCCCAGTTCAGTAGCTGCCGATAGATCAATCGAGTCATATCCCGCGCCATAGGATAAGATTAGCTTCGCATGCTTGGCCGCCTCCATCAGCTGCCAGTCAAATGGGCCACAGGCAACCACAGCGTCACATTCAGGCAGCATTGCGATGAGCTCTGATTTTGTGAAAGCCTGGCCTGGCTCCGGAAGCAATACATCATGCGGTCTTAAAAACCGAAAGCGTTCCGCAGGCACGCCATGGGTGATCAGGATTTTAGCCATATTGTCATCCCTTTCGATGTTTCCCCGTGTATCATAGCAAGTTTTCTGTACTCATGCAAGAAAATCCCGTCACGAAAAGCAGTCAGTATCCATGCCCTTGTATCCTTCACCATTGTTTTAAGTGATGATCTTGCCTGTAAGGCAACCAGAAATGCGGCAAACATGTCGTTGCAGTTTGTTGGATACCCCCGCTATCCTAATCACGATGTCGCTATGGATATTCGCCTCTTTCAATGAACTATCCAAAGCGCTTACAGTCATTGGCTTGTGATCGCTAAACCCCTCGATATGTTACATTCAAGGGTTGCAAATTATAATACATTATGATACAATTCAATATGTTTGAATACATCTCAACAGGAGGAATCATGCAATGTGTGGAATCGTGGGTTATATCGGCAGTCAGCAAGCCTGTCCGATTTTGATGGAAGGTCTTTCCAGACTCAGCTATCGCGGCTATGACAGTGCCGGCGTCGCCATTTTGGATGATAAAAACCATATCAATATCCACAAGGCCAAAGGTCGGCTGGAAAACCTTGTCGCCATCCTTGAAACCAGTCCACTTTCAGGATCCGTTGGCATTGGCCACACCCGCTGGGCTACTCACGGCGAGCCCAGTGATTTGAATGCCCATCCGCATACCGATGTTAAAGGCGGCATCGCTGTGGTGCACAACGGCATCATTGAAAATCATGAATCCCTGCGACGTTATCTGCAAAGCCAAGGGTGTGTGTTTGTATCGCAAACCGATACCGAAGTAGTCGCACACCTGTTGAGCAACCTGTATGAAGGCGATATGAAAACCGCACTGCTCAAAGCCATGGGAATGATCGAGGGCAGCTACGCATTGGGCGTACTGTGCGATACGGAGCCCAACAAGCTTTTCTGTGCACGGCACGAAAGCCCGCTCGTGGTAGGCGCAAAGGATGGCGAAGCCTTCATTGCCAGTGATATCCCCGCAATGCTCAGCCATACCCGCGACGTCATTTTTTTGCAGGACAAGGAGATTGCGGTACTCAGCATCGAAGGCATTCAAGTGTTTACCCAGTTTGGTGAACTACGGGAGCACCAGATTTACCATGTGGAATGGGATTTAAGCAGCGCAGAAAAAGGTGGCTATGCCCACTACATGCTTAAAGAAATCCACGAACAGCCCACAGCGCTGCAAAGCACGTTTACCCCGCGCAACATCGGCGACCCACACGATTATCAGTGGTTCCCCGTAACGCCGGATGAGGCGAAGAAACTGAAAAAGTTGAGCATTGTCGCATGCGGTACCGCGTACCATGCCGGTGTGTTTGGAAAATATGTCATTGAGAAGCTCGCACGCGTTCCAGTGATTGCCGATATCGCCAGCGAGTATCGCTACCGCGACCCCATCATTGGGGAGAACGAGTTGTTCATCGCCGTATCCCAAAGCGGCGAAACTGCCGATACCTTAGCCGCATTGCGCGAAGCCAAGCGACGTGGTGCGAAAGTGTTAGCGATCTGCAACGTGGTTGGCTCTACCATCGCACGTGAGGTAGGCGATGAAAATACGCTGTATACTTACGCCGGACCTGAAATCGCCGTTGCGAGCACCAAAGCCTATATGACACAGGTAGAGATGATGCTGCTGATCGGCCTCGCTTTGGGAGATATGCGCGGAACCATTTCCAAAGAGGAAGCCGAGCATCTGCGCCATGAGCTGGTCACGCTGCCCGCCAAGGCCGAAAAAGCGCTTCTCACTGAGGAAAAGTTACAGTGGTTCTCCAGCACTGCCAGCGAGAAAAAACATGTGTTTTTCGTAGGCCGCGGATTGGATTACGCGCTCTCCATGGAAGCTGCTCTGAAACTTAAGGAAGTAAGCTATGTGTTCAGCGAAGCATACGCAGCAGGCGAACTGAAGCATGGCCCCATTGCCCTATTGCAGGAGGGGCGCCTTGTGGTGGCAACCATCACTCAGCCCGCATTGCTAGATAAAACACTCAGCAACCTCAGGGAGATCAAAGCACGCGGCGCGCGTATCCTCGCTGTTTGCCGCGAGGATTTGTATGACCGGGTCGTTGGCGAAGCGGATGAACTCATCCTCATCCCTGCGGCAGATGATCTGCTGGCCCCTCTACTGGCTGTGATTCCACTACAACTGTTCGCCTACTGCATGGCGGTCGCTCGTGGCTGTGATGTGGATAAACCCCGCAACCTTGCCAAAAGCGTAACCGTTGAATAAAAGGATTGCATCAATAACAGCGCCGCGCGGATTGTCCGTGCGGCGCTGCTTTCTGTTCATTATAACCTGTTCAAACCACAAATCACATCAGCCGAGATTTTTGCCCGGGTTAGGTTAGGTTTGTCAACGATCGGCTGCTCGCTTTTCACGTTCTCAAACACAAGAACCGCTTCCCAGAAAGTATTATTTAAACCGTTGTGCAACGAAACGTTCTCTTTAAGCTTTCTGGTATCCGTTAGGGTTCTGACTCTGCCAATACCAAGCATCACGGCACATGTCTTCCAGCGATTTCTCCGCCTTCCAGCCCAGCAATTGATGCGCCCGGGTTGCGTCGGCATAGCAGGTTGCGATATCGCCCGCGCGGCGTGCCACAATCTCGTAAGGGATGCGGATGCCGTTGACTTTTTCAAACGTCTTCACCAGATCCAGCACACTGTAACCAATGCCGGTCCCTAAATTGAAAACATCGCAGCCTTTATGAGACATCAAGTAATTGCACGCGGCCACATGCCCCTTTGCCAAATCAACCACATGAATGTAGTCGCGAACCCCTGTGCCGTCCGGTGTGGGATAGTCATCCCCAAAAACACGGAGCGTAGCAAGCTTGCCAGAGGCTACTTGTGCAATATACGGCATCAGATTGTTTGGGATACCCACCGGGTCTTCCCCAATCAGGCCGCTTTTGTGTGCGCCGATGGGATTAAAGTATCGCAGCAACGCCACTGCCCAATCAGGGTTCGCATTGGCAACATCGCTTAAAATCTGCTCGATCATGTATTTCGTCCAGCCATATGGGTTGGTGCAGCCGGTAGGCATGGTTTCTAAAAGCGGCATGGTCTGTGTTGTCCCATATACGGTAGCCGAGGAGCTGAACACAATGCGATTTACATTGTTCTTTCGCATGGTTTCACACAGCGTGAGCGTGCTGTCCAGATTGTTTCGGTAATATTCCAGCGGCTTTACCACGCTTTCACCGACAGCCTTATAACCCGCGAAGTGGATAACCGCGTCAAAGGAATGGTTACAAAACACCTGGTCAAGCGCCTCAGCATCACACACATCCACATCGTAGTAACGAACGGGCTTGCCGGTAATCCGTTCCAGTCGGGCAATCACCTCAACGGAGCTGTTGTAGAAATCATCCACGATCACGGCTTCATAGCCGGCATTCACCAGTTCAACATAAGTATGTGATCCGATAAAGCCCGCCCCACCAGTGAGCAAGATAGCCATTGCGTTTCCTCCCAGTCGATTGATATTGCTTCATTTCCTGTTTACGCTGATTGCAAGCTTCCCCCTCAGTCAGAAGTGGGGTGATTGCTACCCAGCCCGCGTCTCGCAGGTGTGTGATGATCAGAACAGGGTATTGGGATATTCTCCAGCCGCGTGCATCTTCCTGAGCTGTTCCTGCACAAAAGGTTTATCCTCTTTATAGGTAACCCCGAACCACACTGCATCTGTCGGCAGTACGTCCACGGAAAAACCCTCGTCATGCATCATTTGATCGATGAGCACAGGCAGAACATACTCGGCTTTGATGTCGCCGGGCTTGATCGCCTTTAGGAATGCGTCGAAGCGCTTCTGGGCGGCATCGAAAATAGAAGGCGAAAAACCAAACAGGTTCATACTGACCAAACTATCGGGATCAAGGATTACACCATTTGGGTCAAGGTTCGTGTCCCGGATAGTACCATCCGGAAAAGGCTGAATTTTATAAGTCTCGGTTACCGCAGTCAACTTGCCTTCGGGGGTGGTACTGCATACACCGCGTGTTACATGGCCGTTATCGCTCACTGTGTTTTTAAGGTAATAGCCTACCATACAGGCCTCATGCTCAGCTTTGAGGGTGGAAATTCGATCACCAACCAATTGGTAAGGGGCATGTCCGTAATAATCATCAGCGTTGATCACAGCAAAAGGTTCATGAATCACGTCTTTCGCGCAAAGGATCGCATGAACCGTGCCAAAGGGCTTCACGCGTTCGGCAGGCATTTGGTAAAACGAAGGCAAGGAATCAAATTCCTGAAACACGTATTCCACCTTGACCCGTTTGGAAAGTTGATCGCCCACCATATTGCGGATGATTTGCTCAAAATCGCGCTTGATAATAAAAACTATTTTCGTAAATCCAGCCTTCAGCGCATCATAAATCGAATACTCCAGCAGGATTTCACCATTGGGTCCCATACCGTCAATCTGTTTGTTGCCACCATACCTCGAACCCATACCAGCAGCCATAATCAGGAGCGTCTTATCCATTGTATCCATCCCCTTAAGCATTATCTTAAAGCGCGGCCTGTGCGCCAGGTATCAATCCTTTGCGATTTCCGTCCGTACCACCAAGCAGTATGGCTACCCTCACAGGTGCAGATGTTTCCTGTAAAGTTGGTTCCCCATCCTGTGCAGCATCCGCCTTAGAATCCTCATCGGTTTTCATCAAGAAGCATTCCGGTTGTTTATTCTCATCCACGATGTTGAGGTTGGCCGCCAGTGCTGCGAGTTCGGCATTGTCGGCTGAACTATCCAACTTGTTCAAAGCTCCGATTGTGCAGGGTACAGCTTGTTTTCGGTCATCCGTCATATCCTGCCCAAAGGCTTCATCTGCTTCCAATAGGGTTTCTTTGGCAACGTTTTCAAGGCTGAATTCGATGGTTTCGGTCGGCACCTCTGCTGCCTCTGTTAACATTGGTAATGCAGTATTTGGGGCTGCATCCGTCGAAGCTGCCGCATCATCAGCCGGGGATTCAGCCGCATTCCCAAGTGGCTCCGTTCGCATCATCGGACATTTGGCACGTTTACGGGTATGAAAGCCTTCTGTGCTGTCACGGCGTAGAAAAACGGTTACCGTGCGTAAAATCAATTTTGCGTCCATCATCAGTGAGAAATTTTCGATGTACAACAGATCAAGAATGACCTTGTCCTTTGGCGTTGTGTTGTATTTGCCATCAATCTGTGCCATGCCTGTGAGCCCCGCCTTCATCTGCTTGCGATACTCAAACTCAGGCACCTCCTGCGTGTAGCGATCCACATTTTCGAGCATTTCAGGTCGAGGGCCGACGATGCTCATATCTCCCACAAGTACATTAAACAGTTGCGGCAACTCATCAATTCTGTACTTGCGCAGTATCTTTCCCACTCTGGTAATCCGGTTATCGTTTTCGCAGGCGGATTGTCCCTTCGCGTCGCAGGCAGTCACATACATGGTACGGAACTTGATGATATCAAACACTTTGTCGCCGATGGTTGCGCGTTTCTGTCGGAAGAATACTGGCCCTTGGCTGGTGCAGGCAATCAGTAATCCGGCAATCAGCATAAACGGGCTGGAAAGCACCAATCCCAACGAACTGATGATAATGTCGGAAGTGCGCTTAATAAAGCGCTGAACCAGCGACGGCTCCACCCTGTGGATATAAAGGAAAAGCGTATCATCGATCACGCTCTGCTCTGAGGTGGAAATAATCACATCCTCCAGTTCTGCAAGCAGGTACATGGTCTTGCCATATTTATAGCAAAAGGATTTCAGCTCCGCTTCCTCCGTATCGGGGATGCCTGCCAAAAACACCACATCGTGGTTCAAAATGGTCTCGTGTAGATCCTTGCATTCATAATGGATAACATCACATAGTTTGTACTTTTGCCGGAATGTCGCAATCTTTTCCGCGATGTGCTCTGCCTGCTCCTGAGAAGAGGTTACCACACAGCACTTTTGCGGCGGGTTGATCTTAAAGTAGAAGTGATAGCCCAATGACACAAAAAGATAGATCAGACCGATCTGTATGAGCATCGCTGCGGCATACAGCCAGAAATCCTCGCCAAACAGCAAAAGATGGCTGTTCTTCGCCGGATTGACATTCATGATTTCTAGTTGTAAATACGTTGCGAGATCCGTGAGCAACACGGCGATTAAGATGCTGGACAATACCGAGCGTGCTTTTTTCACACCCAGTTGATAACCGCCATATACATACGTCAAAATAGCAAGCACGATCGCAAACGTCGCCATGGTCGTTGCTGCGGTACGGCTTAGATTGATGATTTGCGGATTGGTGATGGATAGCAGTAAAAAGAACGTGAGGAAAAGCGAAAGATATAATAAGCACTGGAAAAGGGTTTTGACTACTTGCGACAGTAAATATCGCTTGCTCATGCCTGCCTCCACTGCGACGGCACGCCCCTACGCCAGAAGGCAGACGCGGGGTAGCGCCTTTCATATACAACAACGGGTTGCAATATCTCAAACAGGTTAAGGATAACACGGGCGAAAGCCCCTGTCAAGCTTTGACCCATGACTGCGCAAGAGATCAAAACCTTTGTACATACCATGTTGGCGCTGGTTCGCAGCTGTGGTACAATAGGATCATCAATTGAGGAGGAATCATGATGAAGGTGTTGGTAAGCGCCTGTCTGTTGGGTGTTGCGTGCCGTTATGATGGCCATTCCAAACAAAACATGGACGTGCTTCGTCTTTCCCAAAAGCATACGCTGATTCCCTATTGCCCCGAAATTTACGGTGGGCTCCCTACGCCTCGGGAACCCTCTGAAATTCGCGAAGGTCGCGTATATACAAAATCGGGCATAGATGTGACCGAGCCATTCAAGAAAGGTGCAACAGAAGCTCTCCTCCTTTGCAAAACGCTTGGTTGCGAGTGCGCGCTTCTACAGGATAAAAGCCCTTCCTGCGGTTGTGGAGTGATCCATGATGGCACCTTTGGTGACGGGCTAGTGGAAGGAGACGGGTTTACCACTCAGTTGCTCAAAGAAAATTCTATCCGTGTATTGCCAGCTTCTCGCGCCTTAGAACTGCTGGAATGTCCCTGCCCAAAAAAGTGCAGCCGTCACGGAAACTGCGATGCCTGTCACATACATCACAGAGATCGTCGAAAACCGCCCTTCTGTGAGCGATAGTCCCGTCATTCCATCATCTTTACAATAACATAGTCCCAGTCATCATTTTTGATATGCTCGTTGCAAATGCCTGAATTACTTTTCCCGCTTGTACTCATTGAAGGTTCTATACTAAAATTCTCCTGCCCCCCTTGACTCTCCCCCTGCGGGAGGCTTTATCCTTGCTTTGCAGGAAGGAACGAAGCGTGCATGTATCGAATCGGCGAATTTTCCCGTCTCGCGCGGACAACGGTTAAAACTCTCCGCTACTATGACGAGGTGGGATTGCTTAAACCCGGTGAAGTGGATAACTGGTCCGGTTATCGCTACTACACCACCAACCAGCTATATCCATTACAGCGTATCATGGCTCTGCGACAGGCTGGGTTAAGTGTGGAGGAGATTCAGCGCGTTCTGCGAGGTCACAATGTGTCAAACATTCTCGCCATGCGCAGAGTCGAGCTGGAACGTGACCGCGCCGAAGTAGAAGAACGGCTTACGCGCCTCACCTGCATGATTCGACAAATGAAGGAAGGCAATTGTATGCAGCAACAGGCGATCATCAAGCGGATTCCGGCGTACACCGTCTACTCCCGTGATGGCATGGTTAAAACCTATTCCGACATTATCCCGTTCATCGAATGCACGAATTCCGAATGCCTTGCAGCCAATCCTGGTTTGGAACTTTCAGAGCCTCCCTATTGCTTTATGAGTTACCTTGATGGTGAGTACCGCGAAACCGAAATCAATCTCCGCTTCTCACAGGCAGTAAAAAAAGTCGGCAAAGATACCCTGGACATTCACTTCAGTCAACTTCCCGAGGTTGATGCCGTATGCGTATACCACCGTGGCGCATACGATCAGATTGGCGATGCCTATGCCTTCGCTTTTAACTGGCTGGAGGACAACGGCTACCATGTCACGGACCTCGTGCGTGAGTGCTACATCGATGGTATGTGGAACAAATCCAATGTTGAGGATTGGTTGACTGAACTTCAGATACCCGTTCAGAAAGGATGATCGTGTATGGATGATAAGCTCTTTGTGAAAGGTGAAAAGGAGCTCTATGCTCCCAAATCAGAACCTGCACTAATCAATGTGCCCCCTATGAAATTCTTTATGATCGACGGTCAGGGCAACCCCAATGAGGCTGGCGGCGCGTACATGCAGGCAGTCAGCTTGCTCTACGCGCTCTCATACACGGTTAAAATGAGCAAGATGGGCGACTGGCAACCTGACGGATATTTCGAGTACAGCGTCGCTCCGTTGGAAGGTTTATGGCAGATGGCCGATGATGTGCCAGGTGTGGATTACGAACATAAAGAGCTTTTCCAATGGACTGCAATGATTCGCCAGCCCGACTTTGTGACCGAGGAAGTCTATCGCTGGGCACTCTCTGAAGCACTGCGGAAAAAGAAGATGGATGCCAGTGCCGTGCTGCTGAAAACCTATGACGAAGGTCGTTGCGTACAGTGCATGCACACCGGCCCTTACGATACCGAACCCGCTACGGTCGCGCGGATGGAAGCCTTTATGAGGGCGAATGGTGTGGTTGGTGATTATAAACACCGCCGCCATCACGAGCTCTACCTCAAGGATCCCAACCGTACTGCGCCAGAGAAACTAAAAACCATTCTGCGCATTCCGGTAATAGCAAGTTAGAAGGATTGACAAACATGCTATATCCATTCTTGATATCGGTTCACACAGCGAACAAATGAGAAGAGCCATTCTCTAAACCAACAGGCCGCCGCGATGGATACCATCACGGCGGCCTGTCTTATTAAGTTCTTTTCATTGAGCCGTAGTGTCAGCCGCACCGGCATTCGTCCAGTTCTGTACTGCACCGGGCACAATCGCCGAGGGCAGGGTCTGCCCATCCAAGAGTATATAACCCAAATCGAAATCAAAGTTCTTGGACCCACTGGCCACGCTGAACGCATCACTCGCCGCGCTGTTGCCATCGCCGGAAGTAAGACAGCTGGAAATCACTTTCAAGGTGGGAATGGATTGTGTTATACCCAGCTCTGGGTATGCCTGTGCCTGAATAGTATAGGTTCCCGGGTATACGTCCGCGAATTCGTAGTAGCCCCATTCATTGGAAGTGGTGGTGTAGGCTACCGTGCCGTTTTCCATCAACTGGATTGTTACGCCGTTGATGGAAGGCTCGTCCGCATCACGCAGTCCGTTTTTGTTGGAATCCAGCCACACCTGATCGCCAACGCGCGCGGGCTTGATCAATATCACATTCATATCCAGCAGGTGGTGCGCCATCTCCAATGGGAACGAATCGCTCACGCCAATGCCATTCTCGGTGCTGGTTACCACAGAATCGCCCGCCTGATAATTGGGATCGTCTGCGCGTACAAAGATTGTACCGGAGGGTATCCCCACAGTAAGGTGGTAATCATCCGGCCATAAACCGTCAAAGCGGTACTCGCCTTTATCATCTGTTTGAACAGTTTGCAGCGCATCGGCTGAATTCCCCTGATACAAGGAGACCGTAACTCCGGCTTGCGGCGTGCGTGTGCCATTTTCATCCAATGCTACCACACCGCCAATGCTTGTGTAGGATACGAGGCCGCCACTGATATCTTCAAACTTCTGTCCTTCGGTGATCGCAATGCCGCTGTGGCTCATCATCGCACCCTGTGCTTCAAAGGTGCTGTTTTCATCATTGGCTGGCTGCGCTTGATCCGGGATCGCGAATCGTACAGTATAGGTAGCGGGGCGTACATTTTCAAATGTCACATAACCATCATCGTCTGACTTGGCTGATTTGACAACCTTTCCGGCAGCTTCATCATATAACTCGTAGGTAAGGCCGGAGAGCAACCGTTCTTCGCTGGTTTGTTGACCATCGCGGTTCTCGTCCAGCCATACCGATGCGCGGATGGTTGCTGGCTTCACAGCCCCAATCGCGTTTTGCGCACGGTTGGTCAGTGCCGACCATGGGCAAGCGACCGTATCCGTCACCGCCGTATCCAAAGAAATGCCGGAATCTTTCAAATCGCCTGAGAAGATATATCCGTCCGGCAGCGTAAGCGTGAGTGTATATTCATCGGGACGCAGGCCGTTGATGGCAAACTTTCCTTCACTATCGGAGGTTGTCTCGGAGGCTTGCAGGTCCGTCTTTTTGGGCGTAAAAGCGATTTGCACGCCGCTTATGGCTTCCTCACCTTCGTCACGCATACCATTCCCATTCGCATCATGGAAGGCGACGCCCTCAAAGGAACCCAAGGTTACCGCGCCAACCAGCGGCGCTGAATAAGCTTTGCCCGATTCAACTTTCAGACCCTTGAGCACACTTTCCTGTCCCTGCGCATCCAGCGTGTTGCCGCCCTCGACCACTTTGGCGATGGTTGCATTTTCTGGTAGGATATACGTTACAGTATATTCTCCCGGCATTACCCCATCGAAGAAGTATGTTCCATCATCCCCCACTGTTTCCGTCAAGTCCAACTCGCCATCGGCGGAAAGCAACCTTACTTGACCGTCGGTATAGCCCCCTTCGCCTTCATCTTTGATGCCGTTATCATTCGCATCATCGAAAAACACGCCGGTCAGTGTGGAGGAAAGGAGCATACCGGCATTCATGTGCTCGATGGACTGCCCCATCGCAACATCAACCGTCTCCGTTTCGCCAAACCCATCCTTGGCAAGCACTTTGACATGATTGCCATTTTCGTCATCCGGACGGTAGCGGGTAAAGGCATAATTCTCACGGCGCTGGAAACGTACGGTATATTCGCCAGGCATAATGCCTTCCAGTGTATAGGTGCCATTTGCGTTTGTGGTATCGGTTGCCACGAGCGTTCCATCAGCTGCCACCAGTTGTATCTTTACGCCGGAGGCTTTCTTGTCGGAACCATCGCGTGTGCCGTCATACTTCGCGTCGAGGAACACTGTGCCGGAGATCGTTCCTCCCATCGCGACGCCTACGCACGTTTCCGTCGTTTTTCCATTTGCTACCGTAATGGAGGGCAGCGTATTTTCACGACGGCTTTCCCGTGCGGCAAACTGGTTGTACAGCCCTTCTGTCGCCTGTGGCACGATGGTGAAAATGCTGCCATCGTTAGGCAAAATCGCACGCAGACGGTAGTCGCCACCACGCAGGGAATCAAAGGTGTATTTACCATCCTTGTCCGTAACAACCTTGCCCATGGAGTGATCGTTGGAGTTCTTTACAAGCTCTACTGTAACGCCCGCATACGGAGGTTCACCCTCATCATAGACACCATTGTAGTTGGAATCCAAAAAGGAAGTGCCGGAGAGTGTCGCTTTCTGAATTACCCCTACGTTTTTATTGATTACGTTTTGTGCATCCGTCACAATAAACTGCCGTGTGGCGGTCGTGCCTTCGCTGGTGAACACCGAACGCGCGTCGCCTCCTGTTTGGGTATAGCGGGCAAACAGCATACCATCCGGAATTTCCGCCGAAAAGTTATAGGTATCATTACGTAAAAGCGCAAATCGGAACACGCCGGTATCATCGGTTGTAATCTCGTAAGTGTTGCCGGTTTTAACGCCTGTCAGGGTCAATTTCGTGTTCGCAACGCCTGATTCATCGGCATCCATCACACCGTTGTTGTTGATGTCGTTGAAAACTTTGCCGGAGAACGAACCTACTGACACCGCACCCACACCAGCCTCAGCGGTTTGCCCTGCCAGCAGCGTTATAGGATCGCTGGTTGCTGTGACCGTTTCGCTTTCCCCTACGGAGCTGTACCCAACACCCCATTTTCTGGAATTCACGGTATACAGATACCCGTCCGGTAAGGTAAAGCGCAGTGTATAGACCCCTGGCGTCAGGCTATCGAACGATGCTGCGCCATTGTTGTCGGTCACGGTTGACGCCACAGCAGTGTCGGTTGAATCCCCAGCGATCAGAGCCTCAACCTTTATCCCTGCAATCGAACGTTCATAAATACCACGTATGCCATCTTCATTGCTGTCATAAAAAGCTCCGATTTTCAACTTTGCAGGCTGGTTTAACGCAATGTCACTGCTGCCGCTTACGGTATCTCCATTATTCAGCGTGATCTCGTTGCTGGTTTTCACGCCTAACGCCGCTTCGCCAAGCGGGTTTGCACTGGCGCCGACCGCCACTACATTGACGCCATCCTCTGCCTTGGACACCACACGATACACACCGGCCGTCAAGTTGGTAAAGGCATAATGACCATACGAATCCGTCGACAGATTGGTCACGTCCGTCCATGCATCGCCATCTTTGCGTTGCAAGGCTACGGTTACGCCGCTCATGAGCTGTTCGCCCTGCGCATACTTTGCATCGCCGTTAGCATCCATATAGGCAACACCTTCGATGCTTGTCATGGCGACGTATTGCACCTCAGGCAAGGTATATACATTGCCCGCCGTAGCGCTCACCGTAATCCAGATCATGTTCCCCTGCTCGGTAATTTTCCATTGAGAATTATCCGGCAAGGTTTTCTCTTCGGTCAGAGGGGCGTAGATTGTGTAATCACCGCCAATAAGTCCGGTGAAGGTAAAGCTTCCATCCTCTGCCGTAGTGGTGGAAAGCTGGGCATTGACCGAAGCAGCCGCAATGTTTTGCCCGGCGCTTAGCGATTCGATTTTACCAGTAATGGATGCTGTCGCTTCCATCACCAGATCATCGTTCTTACTCTCCCCCGCTTTTATTGTTTTCTGTTCGCTATAGGTTCCCAACCCCTGTGCAGTCTGCCCGTTCACCGATACAATTGCCTTGTTTTCAGGGAGTTGGATGCTGAATTGATAAACTCCGGCGGGAAGGTTGACAAAGCTGTACGCGCCGGATGCGTCTGTTTTTGCTGTGCTTACCGTGCCATTTGCATCCGTCAGCGTTACTGTAAGCCCCTGCACTGGAGCGTCACCTTCGGTTACCGTGCCGGTAACCCCGCACAGAAGGTTCGCGGTCAGGTTCAGGTTTTTTTCTTCGCCATAAGCCAAGGTAATGCCCGCGACCGTATAACTGCCGTCCGTATTGGCTGTTACGCCATCGGCGGCGGATAGTGTGGCATTCGTTTGTGCGGGAAGGGTTACGTGAAGTTCATAGTCTCCCGCTTCCAGCCCAGCCAGTGTGTAAGCGCCACTTGCGTCTGTAGCGATCGTTTGCAAGCTTTGTCCATCGTGCATCAGTCCGATCGCGGCATTGGCTATGGGCATGCCCTCCGCTGTTGCAATCGTTCCGGAAATCCCGCTCATTTTGATAAAAGCGATGGAAAAGTTGCTTTGCGGCAAGCTAACATTTGCCTCAGTATATGCGCCGTTTTCATGCGTGGTTACGCTCATCGTGTTCACAGGCAGTGCGATATGGAGCGTACCCACGGTTTCAGACGCATCGCCGGGCACGGTAAAAGCACCGGCATCATCCGTTTGCGCACCATACGCAACCTTTGTATTGGCTCCTGAAAGCACTACTCCCAATTGGGCTGCGGATGTGGTAGGCTGGTCAGCCTGCTCGCTGACCGTTCCTGAAAGCAGCGGCGTAAGCGCATCGGCGGTTTTGCCTGTGGAAATGACACTGGGCATAGACACGTCCAATCGTGCATATTGACCATCAGCCTTACCGAGCATTGCATCCAGTATCGGTTTTGATTCGTGTGATACCGCTTTGAGAGAATCCCCCTGAGGTTCGTCTACCGTCACCGGCATGGTTTGCGGGTCGAGCACCCACACGGTAATCGCTCCTACGTCACCAGCTGCAACAGGGATTTTTACCGTTCCAGTCGCCCATAAAGTAGAATCAAACAGCACCGTATCCGTTTCCACTGTGCGCAGAATTTTCAGGCCATCGGGTAACGCGCTGTCCAGCACACGTGCACCCAAGGGGAGCTCGGCAGCCATCGCAAGTGTTTCGGTGGGGAGAGTCTGCGTCGGCGGTGCAATCGAGATGACCGGCGTACCGTCGGCAAGTGCTTCTACCGAAGCATTCACCGCAAGCTCTGTCCGTCCGTCGGGAATAGACAATGTTGCCGTTTGACTCGCAATCGACGAATCGGCCGTCACTTTGCTGATGCCGTCTGTCCCGTCATACTGGTACGTATAATTGACGCCGACCTCCAGATTGGCGGTCGCGGCTGCATGTTCTTTAGGCAGGGTAGCGATCGGCTCATAATGCAAACTTACCTCTGCCGTACCGGCAAGAAAGCCGACTGGCACGGTCGCCTCACCGTTTGCATTCAAATAGGTGATCGCTGCCCCAACTGCGTTATCAAGCTTTACGGTTTCCCCGGAACTGCACAAAAACGTGTCGCCTATCGGCTGTCCGGCATCATTCAGAGCTTGCACGCTGCACTGGCCTGCGTTATCGCCGCGGTTCACCGTAATCGCATCCACAACCATTGCCTGTGCCGCGTTCAAGGCATTCCCATCACGGTCTGTCAGCTTTGCCGGATAGAGGGTTACCGTATAATTGCTGAGTGCCACATCGTTTTCGCCATTGCACAAACCAGATATATTCAGGGTCGTTACCTGCAGATCGCCCTGCGTCACCAAAGGGTTCACAGCAAGGGATAGTTCTCCCGTTGTTCCGTTATAGGTGGGCGCAGAATCATTTTCAACTGTCAGCGCAGTCATGCTGTCCGCGTTGCCAAAGTAGGTGCCGACGGTAAACGGCTGCGGCTGATCCAACAGCACACTGCCCTCCGGCGCGCGCATCTGTACCAGTTGATAGTCTCCGTTTGGCAAGGCCTGCGTTGCGGTATAAGCCCCGTTTGCATCCGTGGAAAAACTCCACTGCATCACACCCTGCGAATTCATCACCACAAATTCGGCTGTACCCAAAGGCAGCCCATCCTTTGTGGAGACGTTCTTAACGGTAAATAAACCACGCTTGGCATAGGCGAATACTGTTTTACGGTTTGCCTCTCCCTGTGTCAGGGTAACGGGGATTGTGCCTTCACAAACAAAACCGTCGGCAAAATCCTCCGCCACCGGAGTCAGCGTCACCTCTGCCGCTCCGACAGGGATGGTAATGGTATCCATCGCTCCGGCGGCTGTCTGTTCCGCCGTGGGGTTCGCTGTGATTCGGTTGATTACCTTGCCGTCCACCGCAACGTCAAACCGACCTGTGAGTGACAGCGACAGCCAGGAATCAACACCATTTGGGGTTACGCCTTTTAAATCAAGCGTGAGGGTCGTTTCTCCCTGCGCCAACGCAATGGTAAAAAAACCAATAGTCAGGCAGGCAACCAACAGCATTGCCACAAAAGCTTTCCAGTACAAGGTACGCGCATTGATGGCGCGGTTATACTCACAATTCGTCGCGGTGAAGATCATCCAACGCTTCGCCTCCGATGTCTTTTCCTATGGATTACAATAAAAAACCAAGTTTAATAGTAAATCAACCGCCATCCTTTGTCAATCGAAGCCATGAAGTTTTGACTCCTGTTACAGGTTTTGTGAATAAACGATGAAACATCGCGCCATGGTCAATATAATGCTTTGACGCGTACCCCAACCGTGTTATAATATTGTGTGTAAGATGAATAATTCCCAACACCAAAGGAGGAGAACAGAATGCCAGAAAAGAAAACGGCGATCATCACGGATTCCTCCTGCGATTTGAGCGACGAGCAGTTACAAGAACATCATATTCATATGATATCTCTGCGTGTCGTTTGCCAGAACGCAGAGTATCGCGATCGCATAGATCTCAATCAGGAGCAGTTATACGAGTTATTGAAAACCGAGTTGCCCAAAACCAGCCTCCCCTTACCGGAGGATGTGAGCGACCTGTATGAAAAACTGGCAGCAGATGGCGTAACCGATGTGGTTCATTTGTGTATCTCCTCCGGTTTGAGCGGTACGTTCAACATGGTCCGCATGATCGCGCAGGATTTTGAGAATCGGATGAATATTCGCGTCGTCGATTCCAAAACGCTTTCTACCGGCCTTGGCTGGATGGTGCTGGCCGTAGCCGAATCACTTGAAGCAGGCGATGACCCTGATACCTCTGTTCAAAAAGCGCTATCGATCCGCAAATCGCAAATCGCAATGTTTGTGATTCGGACGCTGGAATATCTGCGTAAAGGCGGCCGTATCGGCCTTGTGGAAGGTATGGTAGGCAGCCTGCTGCAGATCAAGCCTATCGTCTACGTCAACGATGACGGCGTTTATCAGACGCTTGCCAAAGCACGCGGTTACAAAGGCGCTGTGGACACGATGATGCAAGAGGCCATCCGTCGTTTCGGCCACGCGAAAATCAACCTTTCAGTAGTGCATGGGCAGGCATATGAGGAAGCGCAAGGCTTGATGGAAAAGCTCAAGCTAACGCTTAACATCGCCACAAGTTTCATCCGGCCAGTAAGCCCTGTGCTGGCTATCCACACCGGCCCCGGGCTGTTGGGCATTGTAGCCAACCTTGCGGAATAAAGAGCATTCCACATCAGTGAATACCTATTGCCTTGACCCACCACCAGAATACAGTGCCAAAGGCGGTGCCCGTTGATAGGGGCGCCGCCTTTTTCATTACTTCTGATTTAACAGAAGCGCTAATCTGTAACGCTTTGATTATCCAACCTTGTAATCGACAGCCTGTCCAATGGCATTGCCGCCGGATAGAGTCACCTGGATACAGCAGGTCGCCTTCTGCGTAACCAGCACTTCCGCACCGATATTCCAAAGACGGCCGATTACCTTGGGATCAGGAGTATCCTGCTCGACGGAAGAATCAGTGGAAATCACGGCGATCTGGGGCTTGGCGGTGTAAATGAAGCTATCGCTGCTCGCATCGTCATCGCCATGGTGGCCGACCTTCAACACATCCGTTTTTTGGATCAGTCCAGCCGACAGCAATGCACTTTCCTCCTCGACCTCCATATCGCCGGTGAGCAGCATCGTCCCCTCCGGCGTTTCCAACCTAAAAACCAGCGAGTTATTATTCTCATTGACCATATCGTGTGTCAATGGGCCAAGCGTCACAAAGCGCATGACATCGTTTGCTACGATTACATCACCGCTGTTCAGCCATGTGAGAGGAATCGAATACTTTTCCGCCTGTTTGGCGACGGGATGTTTGTCTATGTTTTTTGCATTATAAAAGGTAGCCGCGTAAAGCCTGTCCACGATAATATCGCTTTTCAGAAGCGCCTTAAGCCCCCCTACATGATCGCTGTCGAGGTGGGTAATAATCACGCCATCCAACTTTGTAACTCCGAAATAGTTGAGCGCCCGAAGCATGGCATCGACGCTTTCCTTGGTGCCGGTATCGATCAGATAACGCTGATCGCCCAAACAAAATAAAGCCGCATCTGCTTTTCCCACGTTTAAAAACATAGCCTGAACTGCTTTGCCTTTGCCTACAGCAACCGTGGTTTCTATACTCTCGGCTCGTGCACCGAACAGGAAAGGCGGTGTCAAAAAAGCTGCCCACAGGAAAACCGACAGCGTCATTGCTTCAATTCTTTTCATCCTCAATCTACAATCGCTCCTCAACACCTTGTGTTAATAGGCAAGTGCTGCCAGGTATCAATGCGCGTGACAGCCAGACGGAAATAGTGTATAATTTCACCGTTGTAAAACAAGGAAAGGGACGATAACACATGAGCATCCTTTGGGCCGCATTTCTCGGCCTTATTCAAGGGTTAACGGAGTTTTTACCCGTGTCCTCCAGTGGTCACCTGAGCCTGCTGCAAGCACTTTTTCATATGAATAGCGATCACCTGCTGCTTTTCAATATCATGCTGCACCTCGGTACACTGGGTGCTGTGCTGATCGTATTCTGGAAAGACTGGATTCAAATGATCCTGCACCCCATTAAAAATAAGACGCTGTTGCTGCTGTTCATCGCATCGGTTCCCGCACTGGCTGCTAAAGTGCTCTTCAGCGATCAACTCGATTACCTCGAAACCAGCAACACACTTTTAGGGGTGTGCTTTCTGTTTACCGGTCTGCTTTTGATGCTTACGCAGTGGCTTTCGCTTCGCAACGTACGGTTAAATCAGGAAACGCATGAAGTGGGCGTCTGGCATGCTCTGGTGATGGGTGTAATGCAGACCGTTGGCATGCTGCCTTCTGTAAGCCGTAGCGGTTCGACCATTTTTGGTGGCGTCGCTACGAAACTAGACCGCGAAACCGCCGCAAAGTTCAGCTTTATGATGAGTTTGCCGGCGATTATCGGCAGTTTTTTAAGCGAGGGCTACAAGGGTTACAAAGCAGGCGCTTTCTCGCAAAATGGCGATCTGGTTGCCATTGTGGTGGGAATGGTCGTCGCCGGTGTGATCGGATACCTTTCCATCCGTTTCATGCTCAAGATTATCACCAAAATCTCGCTGAACTGGTTTGCACTGTATGTGGTGATCATTGGATTATTGGTGATTGTGCTGCAAATCATGGGTATCATCACCAATCCGCCGCAAACAGCTGATACGGTCGCCAAAAGCCTTTCAGGATTGCTGTGATCCAACCGTTCCACCAGAATCAGGGCTTTACCCATGTGGTTATCGCCATCAAACCTAAAGGCCGCTGTCCCAACGGACAGCGGCCTTATTTCATGCCCCTGCACCTTGTTGCGAGCATCGGAAATCGTTACGTGAAGGGCTTCTGCTACAATCGGGATCGGCTTCATGGATCAGTTGTTGCATCCACCTCAGGGATTTGTTCAACGGACAAAGTCCGATCGATGGTGGGGGTTCTCCCCGGCGGGGAAAGCAACGCCCGCTTGTTTGCCAAGCGAAATGCAGTTGAGCAGCCATCCCATATTGCGCCCCATCGTTCGCATCACTTCCATACCTTCTTCATCCTGCTCGGCCTGAACCGGATCAGAACCGTGTACCATAGGCCAATAGCAGGAGGTGACGATCGGCATGCCTTTGATTGATGGATATTTATACAGCACTTCAAGACTCGCTGTAGTCCCCGCACGACGTGCCACCGCAATGCAGGCAGCGGGTTTGCCTTCAAAAGCTGCTATATTACCGGCGGAAAACATACGATCGAGGAACGAAAGCAACGTGCCATTCGGCGATGCAAAATATACAGGTGAGGCAATGACAAGTGCATCGGACTGTTCCAGTTTTTCCAACGCTACGTTGACGTCATCGTCAAAGGCACGGCAACGACCATCGCAACGGCCACAAGCGATGCAACCGCGTATCGGCTTATTGCCAAGGGTTAACAGCTCTGATTCGATATTGTTTTGCGTGAGCACGCGAGCCATTTCATCCAGCGCCCGGCGGGTAGTACCATGAATGTGGGGGCTGCCGTTGAGCATCAGGACCTTCATCTAGTTTCCTCCTCCATACTGTATGAACCGGTGTTGATAATGATCCTTCGACCTTCATTGTGGATTATCCATTATAACCGGCGGTGTTAGGGTCCTGCGTAGGTGCATCGGTCGGCGCCGATGTAGCCTGCTGCGTTCCCGCCTGCTGACCTTGCGCATCCTGTGCGCCCTGCGTAACGGCGACTTCGCCAGGCGCCTGATTTTGAAAGCTGTTTTCACTGTTTACAGCGGCGCAACCCGCCAGAGAGAACACAAGAATCAGGAGTATTAACGCAAGCGTAAATTTCTTCATTTATATAAGACCGCCTTCCTTTTGCGTGCTGTGCGAGCTTTGCGCACCGCATTATTATAACACAATTTATGGCGTTTTGCTTTACATTCCCCCCAAGGCTTGTTACAATATCCTCGACTGGAAAAGGAGGCTGCACATGAGCAACATTTGGCATGATATTTCGCCTACGCGAATTGCACCCACGGATTTTATCGCTGTGGTAGAAATCGAGAAGGGTAGCAAGAAGAAGTATGAACTGGACAAGGAAACGGGGCATCTGATCCTTGACCGCATTCTTTACACATCCACCCATTATCCCAGCAACTATGGGCTTATTCCACGCACCTATGCCGATGATCTCGACCCGTTGGATGTGTTGGTGCTCAGTAGCGAAGTCATCCAGCCGATGAGTCTTGTGCGTTGCTATCCTATCGGTGTGCTCACGATGCTTGATCAGGGGCATCTGGATGAGAAGATCATCGCCATTCCGTTTCAGGATCCTACCTATAATAGTTATCAAGATGTGAGCCAACTTCCGGCCCATATTTTTTCTGAGATGTCACACTTTTTTACGGTATATAAGAACCTTGAGGGCAAGGAGACCGTGGTGGATGAACTCCGAGATGCCGCGGAAGCGCGCAAAGTGATCCAGAAATGTCTGGATGCATACATCAACAAGTTCTGCCGCTAATGCCTTCCCGTAACACCTTTTGTAACAACGGTTGCGCCCGTTCTTGCACAAGCGGACAAAACAGAGTAAAATGAAAATGTTATCCTAACGCTTACCGCAAGAGGCGAAGGCGCCATTTTGCCTTGTCTCGGAAAGGACGAGCGCCATTATGCAGGTTTTCCATCCGGCGCAAACCACCAATGGCCTGCCACCGGAGAATGTTTTTCTGGTTGCAGACAGCGCCAATCTCACCGTAGCCGAAGGCTATCTGGTGCAAACCTATCATCCCTACCTCTTTCCGGAGAGACCGGTCAACCTATATCTAAGCGTCTATTCCAAAGGGCCGGGGCTGGATATGTTGCTGGGGGCTTTGCTGGCACGCGCGGTGCAGTTACGGCAACAGACACCCACCCTGAAAGCTCGCGTTTTTGCGCAGGTGGGCATGCAGGATGCCGCCATGCTCTCGTTTTATCAGGAGAGCGGTTTTGTAGCTGACGATGCCCTCGATGTAGTGCGGTTGGCCATGCCAAACGCTAAACCGAGCGCACCCATGGGGTACGAAATGGGTCAGGTTCCTTTGCAGCAACCCTTGGAGCAAACTGCGTTCTTAATGCGTATGAATACCTATCGTTTGGATGTGTTACAGCAGCCGATGCTCCAGCGTTACATGAGCATGCCACACTTTACCGCGCTTTACATCGCGCGCGGACCCGAGATCGTCGGCGAGGCAGTCTTTTCCGGAACAGGCGATACTGTACAACTCATCGGCCTATATGTGATGCGAAACTATCGCCGCCTTGGGCTTGGCAAAACGCTCATCTCCGCCGGAATGAATATGCTCAAAGAGCGCGGCGTCGTCAATTTTGATGCAGACGTGATACGTCGCAACATTCCCCAATGTCGGCTCGCTCAAAGCTGCAAAGCCACATTTGTACGCACCGCATGCCTCTACCCTGGTATCAATTACGATTGAGTGGAGGTCACCATGCGTTATGAGCTAGTGCGCACCAAACGAAAAACGCTCGCATTGACCTTAGATCGCAGCGGGAGGTTAACTGCACGCGCCCCTCTCCGCATGCCGACAGCGCAGATTGAATCATTCATTCTCGAAAAACAGGATTGGATTGAAAAAGCAAAGGCGCGTCTGGCGCTTTTACCCCAACCTACGGAAAAGCTTGCTTTGCAGGATGGAGCATCGCTGCCATACCTCGGAAGCGTGCTAACGCTTTGCCGAACAGCCGTGAGTAAACCGACTCTTTCTGGCTCTGTATTACTGATTCCGTCCACAGCCGCTGATCTCACATCTGTATCCCACTGGCTGGACGTTCAGGCGCGAAAATACTACGTCGAGCGTGTACATCGACTGTCTCAAAGCATTCACCTCCACCCCATCACTTTACGCCTTTCTCATGCAAAGGGACGCTGGGGAAGCATGAGCACCCGCGGTACGCTCAGTCTGAACCGCGCGCTGATTTTCTGTCCGCCTGATGTGATAGATTACGTGATTATTCACGAACTGTGTCATATTGCCCATCCCAACCATTCCGCAGCTTTCTGGACTAAGGTGGAAAGCTGCCTCCCCGATTACCGCATCAAACGCGAATGGCTGAAAAAGAATAATTCACTGATCTCTCTTCTGCTAGGCTAATCTGCAAAGGAGGCCCGAAGTGCAAGCACATCCGAGCAAGCGCCCTCACCTTTCGTTTATATTGCTGATGCTGTTGATGTATCTCCCCATCCTGTTTGCATTGTCCATGATAGAAGCAAAATGGTTCGGTTGGCTGGGAGCGGTGCTTTCATTCGGTCTGCTGTTCTGGATGCACAGTAAATCATTCTGGCACAGTTGGCGGATTGTGCTATGTTTTATCAGCGCATATGTTGTAGCGTTTTTCGGCCTTTACATTTCGCGGCCTGTTTGGGATGTCTCTTTTGAAGCGCAGCTCAGCCGGGGCATGGTGCGCACCTTTACCAGCCTGTCCAAGCAGGACCAGCAACTAGGCACCACTTTGTTGGGACAGCGCGGATGGATTCCACCAGAAGGGTATACCAATGATATCGTTCTCCTTTCTCATTCAAAGCTGGAGTTGCTTCGCAAAACCGAATCAAAAAGCACGCATGCCATACTGCAATATCATGGCGGCGCTTTTGTCTCAGGACTAAACGATCTGTACCGGCAGTTCGCAGTGAAATACAGCGGACTCTACGGCGATTGCCTTGTCGCGACGCTGGATTATCGTTTGGCTCCGACATCTCCCTATCCCAGCCAACAGAACGATGCGATGGATGCATGGCGCTATTTGACCAATACGCTGGGCTACTCCCCGTCCTCCATCATGGTCGTGGGCGACAGCGCCGGAGGCAACCTTGCCCTGTCGCTCGGCTTGCATCTCCGCGATCAAGGCGAACCGCTCCCCGCAGGTTTTATCTGTATGTCCCCCTGGGCTGATTTAAGCAATTCCGGCTCATCTCATGTATACAATGCTACAGTCGACCCTTCATTTGGTATAGATCCGGAAAAATTTCATGGTCAACCGATTGGTGTCGACAGTACCTATACCGATGGCCTTGATGCCAAAGATCCTTACATCTCTCCTTCCTTCGGTGATTATATTCGGTTCCCGCCAATGCTTTTGCAAGCTGGAAGCATTGAGGTGCTTTTAAGCGACAGTGAAATGGTGTACGAGAACGCCCACCATCATGGCGTAGATTGTACGCTTACCGTTTACAACGGTATGTTCCACGTGTTCCAAGGCACACTGGATTTGCTGCCCGAGAGCAGAAGTGCCTGGGAAGAAATTGGCCAGTTTTTAGAAAAACACATGCAATAGGGATGTTGCTTTCCTAAAAAAATACCTCACCTCAGTTTTTATCCTTGTGCAATCGTCATCCGGAGTTTTTTCACTGTGGTTGAGGTCTATAATTTCAATTTATAAAGCCCTCCATCTTGGTTTAACTTGATATAGAATTAGAATTATCTTTCATGTCATCGCAATTCCCCTGCATGGATGCGGTGAAATCGAAAGCTGTGCATATCCCTGTTGATTTCATCCGTTGTATCTCAGCCGCCAAAGGAAAAGGCCGCTTTCCTTAAGGAAGCGGCCTTTTCACCGTAACGCTTGATGTATTCTCAGTGCTCCCGAAGCGTTCTCACGCAGGAGCATCGAACTGCACCCAGATTTCCCTTATCTCCCGCCCTTGTCGTAGGGGATGCCTTCCGCCTTGGGGGCACGACTCTTTTTGCTGGTGAGTATCAGTATGATCATCGTCACAATGTAGGGTAGCATCAGATAGATATACTCCGAACTCTTCACTCCATCGAAATGTGGCAGGAATGGGATGGAGCCGGCATAGGAACCGATAATCTTAAACAGTGCGAAAAACAAACTCGCACCCAGAATGTTGAGTGGTTTCCAGTTACCGAAGATCATCACGGCCAACGCGAGAAAGCCGTAACCCGCAACACTGCTCTGGAAGCCGGAACCAGCCGCCACTGTGAAGGCAAAGCCACCAATACCGCCAAGAAATCCGGAAATCGCCACACCAAGGTAGCGCATTTTGTATACGTTGATACCAACGCTGTCTGCCGCTTGCGGGTGTTCCCCGCAACTGCGAAGCCGCAAACCCAGTCTGGTTTTATAAAGCACAACAATGGAGGCAATCAGTAGCAGAAAAGCAATCGGCGTGGTCATAAACAAACTCTTGAAAATGAAACGCTCAATGAAACCGTTGCCTGCGGCAAATCCGAAATTCGCCTGCGTAATGCGCACCCAGGTAGGAATCAGAATCGTGGTTTGACCCTGTCCCTGAATCGCCCAGGTAAACACAATCGCAAACGCCGGAGCCAGCATATTGAGCGCTGTACCGCCGATGGTTTGGTCGGCCTTTAAGCGAATGGAAGCAAAGGCCAGAAGCAAGCTGAAAAGTAAGCCGGATAGCGCTGCGGTAAGAATTGCACCAAGTACAGCCAGTTGCGGATGCGCCGCTCCAAAACCGCTGGCATCCATTGCACGAAGGAACAGACAGCTAAATAGCGCGCCGATGACCATGATCCCTTCCAACGCGATATTGATAATACCGCTGCGCTCAGAGAACATGCCGCCAAGCGCCACCAACAGCAGAGGTACCGCAAACAGTATGGTACCGCTCAGGATATCCGCAATCACATTTAATGTCATTCCGCCTTCTCCTCGCTTTCTGTTGCATCTTCGTCTGAATCGGTTACGATACTTTCAGCATTGATGTTTTCCGTCTGGTTACGTAAAAACCATTTGGAAATCCAACCGCGCATCAGCAACGCAAACGCGCTCAGGTAGATGATCGCAGCGATAATGATGTCGATAATTTCGCGCGAATACTCCGGTTGCAGCGCATCGCCGCCAACCTGAATATAACTCACGAACAAGGCGCTGAAAATTGTGCCGATCGGGTTGGAGCTGGCTAGCAGTGCAACCGGAATGCCGTTAAAGCCCATCCCTAAAAGACTTTTAACCAGCGTGTACTGTGCGGTGCCGCTCAAGTAGTACAACCCGCCGCCAATCCCAGCCAGTGCGCCGGCAATGGTCATTGAAAGCACGATGTTGCGCTTGGCGTTAATGCCCGCGTAATCGCTGGCGAAACGGTTGTAACCGCAGGCTTTAAGCTCATAGCCGAACGTTGTGCGGTTCATGATCACCCATACGAGTCCGGCAATCAGGATCGCGATGATCACGGCAATGTTCATATAATTGGACCCGAAAAGCTGATCAAGCCCTGCTTTGGGAATGGTTGCATCGGGGTTATAGGCCATGAATTTGGCGCCGGTGAGCGATGCGGTACGGTCCTTATTGATCGCGCCCCACGCGTTTGCAAGCATCAATGGCATATTGTTGAAGCTCAGGTTCACAACAAAGAGCGAAATCCAGTTGAACATGATGGAGGTAATCACTTCATTCACATTGAAAAGCGCCTTGCACAGTCCGGGAATGGAACCGAGAATTGCTCCACCTACCATACCCAACAGTAGACCCGCCCACCATGGAAGACGGAACTGCACAACGCCCACGAGTGCAAGAAACGCGCCCATGGTGTATTGGCCAGTCGCCCCAATGTTGAACAGGCCGGTCTTAAAGGCGAAGGCGACTGAAAGACCGGTCATCAGCAGCGGTGCGCTCTGGTAAAACACTTTGGCGAGCTTTTCGCTGGATGCAAAGCCTGTTGTCATGAGGTTGCTGAAACCTGTAAGTGCATGCGGCATGTTAAAAAGCATAAGCAGCACAAAGCCGAAAATCAAGCCCAACGCGATTGATATGAGCGAAGCCGTTGCGTTGATTAACCCTTTGCGGTTTCCGTGCTTCTTCATTGTTCCACCTCCATGCGCGTCTGTCGGTTCGCGCCCGACATGTACAGACCGAGTTCCTGCGCCGTGGCGGATTTCGCGTCAAGTTCGGCGACGATTTCCCCTTCGTACATCACCAGAATGCGGTCGCTTACGCTCATCACTTCGTCCAGTTCCAACGAAACAAGCAGTACAGCCTTACGATCATCCCGTGCGGCTACAATCTGCTTGTGAATATACTCAATCGCGCCAACATCTAAACCGCGGGTCGGCTGAACAGCGATGAGCACATCAGGCTGCAAACTCAGTTCGCGGGCAACAATCGCCTTTTGCTGGTTTCCTCCACTCATGCTGCGCGCAATGGTCACGCCACCCTGACTGGAACGAATATCAAAACGTTTGATGAGCGCATCGCTATATTTGTTCATCTCATCAAACCTGAGAAAACCAAAATGCTGGAACTCAGGAGAGTAATAGTTTTTAAGAATCAGGTTTTCAGCCAGTGTATAATCCAGCACCAACCCATATTTATGCCGATCCTCCGGGATGTGTGACAGACCAAGATCGTTTCGCGCACGAACACTGTCATGGGTGATTTCGTGGTTGTCTATGTACACAGCGCCACTTTCAGGCTTGACTAAGCCTGTCAGCGCATACACAAGCTCGCTCTGACCATTGCCATCGATGCCTGCGATACCTACGATTTCTCCCTTATGTACGGAGAAAGAGACATTTTTAACCTTCTTCTTACCGTGATGCTTATCGCCTACTACCAAGTTCTGCACCGTGAGTGCGGGATCGCCAAGCACCCCAGGTGCCTTCTCGACTTCGAAATTAACCTTGCGGCCAACCATCATTTCCGCAAGTTCATCCACAGTGGTATCAGCCACATCTACCGTGCCGATACACTTTCCCTTGCGAAGCACCGTCACGCGATCAGCGACAGCCATAATCTCGTTCAGCTTATGGGTAATAAACAGGATGCTCTTGCCTTCTCTGGCGAAATTGCGCATGATCTGCATCAGTTCATCAATTTCCTGCGGAGTCAGCACGGCGGTCGGTTCGTCAAAGATCAGGATATCATTGTCACGGAACAGCATCTTGAGGATTTCCACACGTTGCTGCATGCCTACGCTGATGTCCTCAATCATTGCGTCTGGGTCCACCTGCAAGCTGTATTTATGGCTGAGATCCATCACCTTTTGTCGAGCTTCCTTTTTTTGCAGAAAGCCGTGCTTAGTCTGCTCTGCCCCTAAAATGATGTTATCGAGCACGCTAAATACCTGCACCAGCTTAAAATGTTGATGCACCATACCAATATTGAGCCGGTTGGCATCGTTGGGGTCGTTAATCTTGACGACCTCGCCATCCTTCTTGATCACGCCTTCTTCGGGCTGGTAAAGGCCAAACAGAACGCTCATCAGCGTACTCTTGCCTGCGCCATTCTCGCCCAACAGCGCGTGAATTTCACCTTTTTTCAGTTGCAGGGTTACATCGTCATTGGCGATGATGCCCGGAAACTTTTTGGTGATGTTGAGCATTTCGATGACATATTCGCTCATGCGCTATCTCCTCGTCCCTTCGTTTGATAATACTGGATTAACATACGGACGCTGGCGTTATCCACCTTGTCAGCGTCGATATCTCAGTCCAGTATACGTCCATATGAATATGAAAAAGGCTAAGCATACGCCTAGCCTCTCCCAGCGCTTGCGTCGCAGCGATGGATAGCAAGGCGGATTCTGCGTTTGCCGCTTCATCCGACGCCGCCGCGTTACCTTGGCGACTCAAGCTGCCAATCTGCCGCCCGCTTACGCGATACGGCGAACGGGACAAGGTCGGGCTTTCGCCCGACCTGTCCGCGAACAAGCCTAGTTCTGATAGTCTACAGTCACAGCGGTGACGGCCGGTTGCGTATCGATGCTGTTGTTCACGACGATTTCGCCGCTCTTTACCTTGTCGAAGATAGCGGTGTATTCATCGACGGTAAAGGTCTTAAAGCGCCAGGAATCCTTAGCAGTCGGCAGACCGGTGCAATTGTCAGCAGCGCCGAGCGTTGCGGTGGTGCCGCCCTTGTCGCCCCAAGTGCCGCCGTTCTTGTACAGATCGGTCAGCGCCAGCACGACGGAGTTCTTCAGATCCTTCATAGCGGAGGTGATGATCAGATCGCTGTCCAGCGCCTGGTCAACGTCCACGCCGATCACTTTGCCGTTGGCAGCCGTAGCGGCCGCGATAGCGCTCAGATAGATGCCGCCGCCGCAAGCGAATACGACTTCGGTGCCTTCGGTGTACCAGCCATCCATCTTGATCTTGATGTCATCGCTGGGTGCGAAGCTGTCGCTGTACCAATACTTGATCTGAACATCGGTCAGGCCCAATTCTGCAGCAGCCGCGTCAGCGCCCTGCACAAAGCCGAAGCCATAACGGACAACGGCGGGAACCGCCATGCCGCCCAGGAAACCGAGCTTCTTATAGCCGTCTTTCACAGCTGCATAGCCCGCAAAGTAGCCGCTCTGCTCTTCCTGATACAGGATGGAGTAGGTGTTGGCAGCCGGGGTGCCGCTGGGGGCGGTATCCAAAAGCAGGAAGTTGACGTTGGGGTTGGCGGCGGACACTTCGGCAACGCTGTCAGCGAAAAGGTAGCCTGGAGTCACGATGACTTTGGCGCCCTTCTCGATAGCGGCCTTCATGCTCTCCACGCGAGCTTCGTTGCTGTCCTCCGACGGACGATAATAGTTATAGGTTACGCCATTGGCATCCGCATAGGCTTTGACGCCTTCCCAAGAAGCCTGATTAAAGCTGTGGTCGTCGATGTTACCAACGTCGGTAACCAGCGCGATTTCGTAGGTGCCTTCGGCCACGGCGGTGAGGCAGAGGCTCACGACAAGTACCATCGCTAAAAGGATAGAAACAACCTTTTTCATATTGGTCTCCTCCTTGCAATTTTCGGTGCATCACTGCACAACGAACTTCGCGTTGATTATAGCAGATTGACACCAAATTGGAAAGGGGCAAGGCTATTGTATCCTAAAGAAATTTTGAATTGTATGCAGTCCCAATGGCCGTTCTGGGAGTATTTTGCCGATGGTGTACAACAGCCGTTGCTAGGGTTGGTGTAACCATGGTATAATAAGCCTGTCACGCAATCCGACCTGGTTATTCAACCATGGAACGGGAGAGCGAACCGCCCCACGGGCGGCGACCACGCGACGCGATGAGAAAGGTGATAAGATGCAGGAGAGCAAGGTCTTTGCAATCGAAGCCCTTCAAGCCAAGAAGGGGTTCATTATCGACATGGACGGTGTCATCTACCATGGCAATATGCTATTGCCCGGCGTTACGGAGTTTGTAGACTGGCTAAAGCGGGAGAATAAATCGTTCCTCTTCCTGACCAACAGCAGTGAGCGCGCGCCCCGTGAACTTCAACAGAAGCTTGCTCGGCTTGGGTTGGAGGTGGACGAGAGCCACTTCTACACAAGCGCACTCTCCACGGCGGCATTTCTGAAGCAGCAGTGCCCTGGCGGGAGTGTGTACGTAATCGGTGAACCCGGCCTCGTGGGTGCGCTGTATGACGCAGGTTTTACCATGAACGAAATCAATCCTGACTATGTCGTTCTGGGCGAAACGCACTCCTACAGTTTTGACCGTATCGAACGCGCCGTGGCGTTGGTGCGGGCCGGCGCAAAGCTCATCGGTACCAATCCCGATCTAACCGGCCCGGTTGAGGGCGGTATTACCCCTGCATGCAAAGCACTCATGGCGCCTATCGAGTTGGCATCGGGTCGTACTGCCTATTACCTTGGCAAGCCTAACCCCTTGATGATGGCACATGGCTTGCGTAGGTTGGGTGTAGATGCTGAGGAAGCTGCGATTATTGGCGACCGAATGGATACCGACATCGTCGCTGGCGTGGAAAGCGGCATCGATACCGTGTTGGTGCTCAGCGGCGTTACCAACGAGCATGAGATGCGCAAATTCCCCTATCGGCCGAATTATGTGCTGCAAGGTGTTGGTAATATCACACCTGATTATCAGCCAAAAAATGCGTAAACAACTCCCTTACCAAATCCCCACCTATTGCGGTTGAGACTGATAAAGCATGATCGCTTTCATCCAGCGTACTATGAAACGTATTCATGCCGCGGCAGAGGCGAAGTTTAGCCGTGCTGAACTTGCTCAAAAGCATAGGGAGTATCGAAGAGCACTGCCCGTAGCAAAGGGTATGCAAAACGCCCAAGGGGATTACCCCTCGGGCGTTCTTCAGGGAACAATGCGATTGGTTACATAGGAATCCGTTTTCCTGGCTGGTGCGATTTGTTATAAAACCATGCATCCGCACATCCGGTTCACAGGTCCAACCTGCCCTTTACGTATCTTCCGCAGACAATCGCTCCGTTTAATCGGGAATCGTCAAACCCTTCATTTCCTTCCATTTCTTGCGAATCGCATTCTGATGGGTTATCCCATAATCAGGATCATTGGCGGCGCATTCTACCAACGTACGCAGGAAGTGCACACACAGGTGCCCGTCAAAGTTGTTATCCTTGATGGAGTCGTTCAGGTGGGGTACATTATGCATGGTCGCCAGTGTCCATACCCCGCTTGGCAATTGGACATACACGGGCTTTGGCGTCCAAGTGTTGGTATAACCAAACGCCTTGTACATGATGGCGGTATCGGTCGCGGTCAGGGGTTCGCTGTCTGCATGGTGACCCAAACTGTATAACCTGAGCGTCCATTCCAGACTCGTGGCAGGATCAAAGATCGTGATCTTTTGTCCGGATTTAATCGTCGGTTTTACCTCTGTGTACCAATAGAGGCACTTAACCTCGCTCACGCTGGGACCGTTGGCCTTGCCGGTGTCGTCGGTAATGATGGTGTTTGTGTCGGCGGTACTGTTGTAAGCGACAGCGGAACTGCTATAGAGCTTCTCCTGTGTAAGCGCGCCGGCAGAACCATCTACTGTAAGCCCGTTAAGCTTCTGGAACGCGTTGATGGCAGATTGCGTAAGCGCGCCGTAGTTGCCATCGACCACTACATTATAACCAAGCGCCTTGAGTGCTTTTTGCAGCTTGGTAACCGCGTCGCCATTCGCGCCGTAGGAAAGTGACGTGTAGGTTGAAGAACTGGAGGAGGAATCGCTGGAACTGCTTGAATCAGAAGATGACGAGCCTGAACCGGAGCTCGAATTCGCAACCGCACTAGATGCAAATATTCTCGCATAGGTTTTGGATCCAACAAGCCCATCCACCGACAAGCTATTTTTTTTCTGGAATGCAGAAACCGCCGACATGGTGCCCGCGCCATAGACGCCGTCGATGGTGCTGCTGTAGTAGCCAAGCGTTGTAAGCTGCGTCTGTACACTGCTTACATCGCTTCCGCTGTATCCCTTACGAAGTGTGCGTGTGAACCCTGAAGCGTTTGAAGAGCTGCTGGAACTGGACGAATTGGAAGCATTGGAGGAGTCCGACGAACTGGTAGCGCTGCTGTCTGCCGTACTTGCTTTGGTGGTAATCAGGTTTTGTGTTGTGGTGCCTGCCAATCCATCCGCAGTCAGACCGTTCGCTTTTTGAAAGGCAATGACAGCCTTGCGTGTGCCCGCGCCAAAATTGCCATCAATGCCATTTGTATTGTAGCCCAGTTTAACCAGCGCGGTTTGCAGCGTGGTCACCTTATCGCCACTATCGCCATACTCCAGCGTATTCGGGTTCGTGGAGACGCGGGTGGTGGTGCTTGTTGTTGAGGTGCTGGTGGTGCTAGTGGTACTGGACGCGCTTTCAGCGTCCGTGTAGATCGCGTTGAGGGTAGTCGTGCCAGCTTTGCCATCCGCAGTGAGGCCCTTCGCGGTTTGGTAGAGAATAACAGCACTCTCCGTACCACGGCCAAATTTGCCATCCGTTCCGCTTGGGTCATATCCCAGAACGATAAGCGCCTTTTGCAGCTTAAGCACCTCTGAGCCCCGTGAGCCAAACTCCAGCGTGCTGTATTGCGTTAATGCCAACGCATCGGACGCGATCAGCATCATGAACGCCAGCGCAAGAGCTGCGATTCTTCCTGCGATGGGTCTGTGATTCGACAACATGGGCGGAACCCTCCTTATTGCGTGGCCGTCGCCACATCCTCTTGGTGGACACAGTATAGCAAACCATGAACAAAAAGTAAAGTCTTTATTACGAATATGTTACGCATTTTCCCCAAAACGTTGATAAAGGTATCCTTTTATTCATCATTCGGGCGGGATGAAACCTTGGTTGGCATTCGTTATGAAAGTGTACTCAGTTTGTGTACAAAGGGGTCTTTGGGATGATGAAATTTCTTCGTGTTCTCCTGTGCGTGCTTTTATGCGCCATCATTTTACCGTTGGCGGCGCTTGCGGAGGAGTGCTTTGTAATTGATGTGGATTCGCTTGATATGAACAGTCTCAACAACAATGATTATGTAGCCGCGAATCTTTCCGCACAAACCGGAGGGATTCGCGTGCTGAAATATATCAGCGACAGCAGCGATCAAGCCGTAGCCGTGCGGCTGACTGTTACTCAGGCCGAAACGAGTACCGTGGTTTTTGACAAGAACTACGGCACCGTCAGCGGTACGTTTGACAGTGGGGATATCTATCTGCCTTATGTGGATAATAATGCCATCCCGTACCTGATTACCATGAACATTGGGGACTGGACGTACGCCATGCCCTTCATGCAATTGCAGCCAAGGCTCTCGCACAACAGCGCCTGTACGTTTGGGGTGCGGCTCCGGGACTACAACCCCGCCATCACGGATAATTGGGTTATGGGCACAATGATTGATCTGGATGCGTTGCGCTCACTTGGACAAATGGAATTATCGGTTTGCGCCAGCAATCTTTACATCGTGGGCCAGGCGATACTGACGATGAGCGGCGATTCGCTGAGTGTATATCTCAATTTTGACCAGAGCGCCAATGTCGAGGTACATGGTTGCGCCGTGTATCTGATTGGCGATGTGAATAGCCTTACAACGGACAACCCCGCCGACATCGGACTGCCTGCCTATGGCGTGGGGCAACCCATTGACACCGCGGGATTGTCTTCAGCACTTTTGTACCTTCCCATATCGCTGAGCTACAACCCGTCCGAACTCACCGAGTTTGACTATGATCTGAACAGCATAGATTTGAGTAATCAACTTTCGCTTTGGAGCTTGAATGCGCAAGGTGCTGTTGCAAAGCCCGTGATTGCCGAACCTCCAGTAGAAGTTACCGCCGAACCCACTGCAACCGAAACACCCATCGTGGACTCCACGCTTCCGACCGATTCTGTCCTCGGCGGTGACAGCACATTGGTTGTGAATCCATAACCAGATGCAACACGGGGATGATAACATAAAATGTTGCTTTCGTGAAGATATCCCTCGCACTAAATTAACTTTGTCTTCGTTTTCTGTCGCAGATCGTGTGTTTGAAGGCAACCAGTACATTGGGAAGGAATGCATATGGAGCAAAACATCGTTGACGCGCTCACCATGGGCGGCATGGATGTCCCTGTAACCGTCGAGCGCTTCGGTGGCAATGAAAACCTGCTGCTCAAGTATTTGTGTCGTTTGCCGGAAGACCCCAGCTTTCAAGCGTTGGAATCCGCCATGCGTACAGGTGACCGCGAACTAGCCAGGGCGCACTGCCATACACTCAAAGGCATCAGCGGCAATCTGGGGCTTACGCCTTTATTCACGGCGTGTATCGCTATGATGACAGTTCTGCGCACTGAGGATGATGGCGCTTTGGTTGCCTCATTTGATCAGTTGAGTGAGAAATACCGTCAAGCCATCGTGTTGGTGCAATCCATTGGATAAAACAGTCCCATATAATTGATATACCTGCACACGATCGCTAAAAGCGACCCGTCCATCACAGACAGGCCGCTTTTATCGATCAAGGCACGAATGATAACCTAATGATGGGCTGGGGGTAGCTAAACGGTTCCAATCATCCATGACAAAAAGATTAGGATATCTCGTTGTGCTCAACTTGGAACGAAAGCGCAGACGCAATAACAGGATCGAGATTCCATGATAACGCCAATTCGAAATGCAGATCTGGCCAGTGCGTGGAAACTTTGAAATCGTCTCGCGACAGATGGCGTTCATACTTGGAACACTTTTTACGGAGTAAGACCCTTACGCCGATAAAGAAATACATGCTGGTACCAGAAACCCGCAGGCGCATCCGCCGTTGCAACCAATTCATAATGATTCACAATTGAATTTGGCTGTTTTCCGCGCGTTACCACATAATCCGTAACGCCATCGGTGATATAGCGGATTTGCTCATCAAGCATTTCCTGCAAATGCACGTTGGTCTGGTGAAAATACTTCACGCTGGGCGCAACGTTGCAGGCTGTATAAAACCCTGCATCCATGAAACCATAGTTCAGCAGCGTCGCATCAGGGGTTTGGTTCACGATGGCGGCAAACTGGTACTGCATCGTTTCCGCGCGCGGTTTTAGCAGATCGCCCCGGTTAGGGCTGGTCGTAAGGCAAAAAATTACCGTTCCTAATACCGTAATACACAGGAGTATCGGCCACAAGACACTATTCTGGCGAATCAGCCCATCGAGCCAGCGACACACCGGAACCGCGCCAAGTACAACAAATACCGATAAAATCAGCCCGTAATACACATAACTTTTTCCACCGATAAAAACACCCAGCGCTGCCATCAGCAGCATTGCCCAGATGAATGCCTTCTCAGCAAATGAAATTGTCCATGGTAATACGGTAGCGGATTCATCTCTTCGATCTTCTGGTTGCCTTGCGGGTTTGTCACCGTTCTCATGCATGCCATTTGCTTCCTTCAGCATGGTTGACGGTTTATGACGGCGGAAGGTAAACCACAGCATCCCGAACGCCAGCGGCACTGTGTAGGTTAGATTCACTGTAAACCAGTCCCAGCCTGAACTCATCATCGCCTTGGCGCGACCGAACAGTCCCAGTGCCGGCTCATCCTGATAAAGAAAGATATTGTCATATAAGTACGTTTTCAGCCAAGGGATGATCGAGCCATTTATCCCGAAATAGACAATCCAAGGCAGTGTGGCTATCGCAATACCGCCTAAAAACCAACCCAGCGCCGCAAAGGAGGCTTTGGACTCATGCTTCACAAAATGGTACAGTAGGATGCCGAGCATCCACGGCACAAAAAAACCGAGCATCGTAAATTTAACCCAAAGCACACAGCCGCACAATATGCCATTGAGCACCAGTAGGCGCGGTTTCATGCGCAGCGGTGCTTCCAGCCGCAACCAGCGCAACAGCTCATACAGTGACCACAGAAGCATCGGCATACATAGCTCCTCGGCACTGTCACCCTGTTGAAAACTAAACGATGTATAGATAACCATAGCGATCAGTGGCAGCACAACCAACGCAGAGCGTTTTGCGCCGTAAAGGGTTAACAGTCGATAGGCAGCCAACAGAAATAGCCCACCTGCGAGGGCTTCCATCAGGAACACGCCTGAAAAGCTTGTGCTGTCAATCATGCAGCACAAAGCATGCAAAGCATAGAGCAGGGGTCCCTTATGTTCGTACAGGTCGCGGTACATCACCCGTCCAGCCAGCATTCCCTTGCCAGAACTAAGATAGGCGTTTGCGTCCGTCCAATCGTTAATCGGGTACAGGGGGGAGGATTTAGAGCAGATCAGCAGGCATACCGTCGCTACGAACAAACAATAAAGAAAAATGAGCCCCTCCCGATTCCGTTGTTTCATAAGGGATCGCTCCTTTCATTCAAATCAAATACCCGATGAACATCGGTAGCCTGCGTATGACTGCATTCATCGATCCTCCGTCATGAACCGTAATGAATCGTTTATATTGTTTCTACAGAATAAGAATAGCACAAGCCGACATTTCGGGCAAGCTATGCCATTGATTGATCTCTACCGACACTGTCGGTTGATGTTTCGCCGTCATGCAGCAGGTTGCATACCATCGATTATTTTGCTTGACAATCCTCCGTTGCTGTGGCTATAATGCATCTAACGCAAGGATGGGAAAGAGTACCCGATTTGTACGCCCACAGAGAGCCTTCGGTTGGTGCAAGAAGGCGGCGGTGAATCGGCGAATACCTCCCGGAGCGAGACCCCCAAAGGCAAAAAGCCAAGTAGGTGGTTCCCGGTACGCCGGTTACAGCGCAGTGAGCGTTTGTTTTACGCTCACCGAGGGTTTGACTGCAAGGCCGAACCGAACGGAAGTGGTACCGCGTTTGATCGCCTTCCTCCAAACGGAGGTTGGCGTTTTTTCGTATCTGGAATGAACAAAGGAGGGCTTGCCCATGCTACCCAATGGCATTACCTTCGCCGACCGTTTTAACGGCATCAGCGGCAGTGCGATCCGTGCAATTTTCAAGGTGCTCAACCGCCCTAATATGATCAGCTTTGCAGGCGGAAACCCCAGCAACGATGCGCTGCCCAACGAGGTATGCGCTGATTTGGCAAAAGATGCGCTGCTCGCCGATGGCAAGCGCATTCTCCAATATGGCGCTACCGAAGGGTATCCACCCTTTTTGGAAAGTCTCGTCGGGTATTTGCAGGCAAATTACCGCTTCCCCGTAGAAAAGGAAAATGTGCTCCCACTTTCCGGTAGCACACAGGGCATTGATCTGTTGTGTAAAACACTTACCAACCCAGGCGACACCATCCTTGTGGAAAGTCCGACATTCCTTGGCAACATGCAGACGCTGCGCATCTACCAACAGCGTCTTGTGCCTGTGGAGAGTGACGAGCAGGGCGTGCTGCTGGATAAATTGGAAGAAACCGTGAAGCGCGAGCATCCGAAAATGCTCTATATCATCCCTACCTTCCAGAACCCTACCGGCCGCACGCTGGCTGCCGAACGCCGTGAGCCCATCGCACGCCTAGCCGAAAAGTACGGTTTCCTCGTCATTGAGGATGATCCCTATCGCGATCTGCGCTATTCGGGTACCGCCCTGCCGCCGATCAAGGAATATGATCAAAGCGAACATGTGCTGTATATGGGCAGCTTTTCCAAAATCATCAGTCCTGGGCTGCGCGTTGGCTACATGGTCGGCAACGCCGAAATCATCGCAAAGTGCGCCATCGGCAAACAAGGCAGTGATCTGCACACCTCCAATGTATCGCAGGCGATTGTGGATCAGTACCTTCGTCGCAATCTGCTCGCCCCGCATATTTCGGAAATCCTTCCGGCCTATCGTGATAAACTGAACGCCATGTTATTCGAACTGGAAGCTTTCCCCAATGGCACAACGTTCACCCATCCCGAGGGCGGGCTGTTCATTTTCGTGACCATACCGGAGGGTTTCAACGCCGCCGAGGTCTTCAAGGAAGCTGTGGAGCATGGTGTGGCCTTTGTGCCCGGTACCAGCTTCTACCCGGAAGGCGGACATGAGAATACCCTGCGCCTGAATTTCTCCAACAGCACATTGGAGCAGATTCACACAGGCATGGCCATGCTGCGTGAGCTGTTCGCCACCAAGCTTAAAACCTGATGATGAAAGGAGCAAACCCATGCATATTCTGGATCAGTTGAAGGAGCGCGGTTTTATCGCGCAGGTTACCTTTGAGGAAGACCTCTACAAAGCCATGGAGAAGGAACCCATGACCTTCTACCTTGGTGTGGACCCTACGGCCGATAGTCTGCATGTAGGCCACTTTATCCCGATCTTGATGTCCGCACATTTGCAGCGCGCGGGACATAAGCCCATTATACTGTGCGGCGGCGGTACCGCCATGGTCGGCGACCCCAGCGGTAAAACGGAGCTTCGCCGGATGCTGACTCAGCAAACCATTGCCGAAAACGTGTCGTCCATTCAAAAACAGTTGAGCCGTTTCCTCGACTTCGGCGAAGGCAAGGCGACCATGGTCAACAACGCGGATTGGCTTTTACAGCTCAACTATGTGGAGTTCCTGCGTGATATTGGCGCGTTGTTCAGCGTAAACCACATGCTGGCGGCAGACTGCTACAAAAAACGTCTGGAAGTTGGCCTCACCTTCCTGGAGTTCAATTACATGCTCATGCAGAGCTATGATTTCCTGCAACTTTTTAAAACCCACGGATGCCGGTTGCAGATCGGCGGCGATGATCAGTGGAGCAACATCCTTTCCGGCGCTGATCTGATCCGCCGCAAGGAACGGGAGGATGCCTTCGCCCTCACCTGCAAGCTGATTATGACTGCCGATGGCAAAAAGATGGGCAAAACCGAGAAAGGCGCGCTCTGGCTTGATCCCACCCGTACCAGCCCCTATGATTTTTATCAATACTGGCGCAATGTGCAGGATGCGGATGTAGAGCGGTTCCTCGGCCTGCTCACTTTCCTGCCCATGGATGAAGTACGCCGCCTAGGCGCTTTGAAAGATAGCGCCATCAATGAGGCAAAACGGGTGCTTGCTTTTGAAATCACCAAGATGATCCACGGTGAGGATGAAGCGCTGAAGGCGCAGGATGCCGCGCAATCGCTGTTCGGTGCTGGCGGCGGTATGGAAAACGTGCCTACCTTCGAAGTGAACACGGCAATGCTTCATGAGGATAACCACCTGACCAGCCTGCTCGCTCAGTGCGGCCTGTGCGCCAGCCGTAGCGAGGCTCGCAAGATGGTGCAATCCGGCGCGGTGCTCGTAGGAGAAGAAAAGGTAACCGATATCGAATACCGAATCGAATCTTCCCGAATCAGCACGGATGGGTTGCTCCTGCGTAAAGGAAAAAAGAGCTATTGCCGTCTGATGCTTAAATAGTCTTATACATTCCCGCGCCATGGCAAAATCGTGACGCGGGTTTTTTTACATACTGACTTTCTTGAGGACATATTCCCCATACATTCCCATAGCCTCACAGAAACGATAGATTGTTTATATTTATATCATTACTTTTGGTTACTGATGTAATCGTCAAACGCTTTTGGCATCAGCAACATGATTACTATTGACATATCTCAAATGCCGGAGTATCCTCAAGGCGAATCGTGCTCAAAAGGAGTTACATCCCATGTCAATTGATCACATCGCTATGTATGTTCATGACCTTGAAGCCGCTCGTGTTTTCTTCACTCAATATCTTGGTGCAACCGCAAATGATGGCTATCGCAACCCAAAGACTGGCCTGCGAACCTACTTCCTTAGTTTTCAAGGAGGTGCGCGGCTGGAGATCATGACCCGACCCCGCATGGTTGAGCGTGGCGATGAGCCGGTTCAGACCGGCTATATCCACATCGCTTTCAACTTAGGCAGCCGCGAAGCGGTTGATTCGCTGACCGCGAGGCTGGCAGGCGACGGGTATGAGGTGCTCAGCGGCCCCCGCGTCACTGGCGACGGCTACTATGAAAGCTGCGTACTGGGGCCGGAAGCCTGCCAATTGGAACTGACCGTTTGACCCGTATCTTCACACCTGATGCAAACCCTTCCCTAAAGGTCGCCCCTGTGGTATGCTATTGGCAAAACCGGGCGTCCTTTTTTTCGTTCACGCCTTATACCTCAATGCCAAAGCAAAACGGAGGCCATATCCATGAGCATTGATAGTTCTCAACCAAAACGCTATGTTTACCTTGATTTTATTCGCATACTGGCTGCGTTTCTGGTGATCGTGAACCACACGAACAGCCTTGTTTTTGAAAAGCTTTCGCCCTCCGACCCAACATGGTGGTTCTCCATCGTGTGGTATTACCTGAGCAAAATCGCAGTGCCCCTTTTCATCATAGTATCGGGCGCCTGTTTACTGCCTCGCCAGGATACCTACAAAAGGGCATTCGGCCGCTTTTTGCGTGTGTTGATCGTACTTGTGTTATTCTCCTATGCCTATTATCTCGTCAATCTCTGGGAAACGTACTGGACGTGGAAAAAAGCATTGGATATTCCTGGCTTTCTGATTTCCATCTGGGGTAAGCGCATCACAGACTCCTTTTGGTATCTGTATTTCTATTTGGGGCTCATGGTGATGCTGCCCATTTTACAGCGGTTGGCTTCCGCCATGAAGAAACGCGACTTTATATACTTTTTGATAATTTCCTTTGGTGTTTTTGGTCTTTGGCCATTGCTTACTCACTACCTGCCTGCGTTCGCTTTCCCCAAATATTTCGATGTGCCGGTATTCGCCGTTTCCATTGGACTATTTTTCGCCGGCTACTATGTGCACGCCTTCGTGGGCTATGCAAGCAAAGCGCTTTGCCTGCTGGGGATTGCGGTTATGGTTGCCGCTTCCGTGTGGCTTACCTATCTTGAGGTCGGTCATGTTGCTGCTGGAGAAAAATACTGGTTTATGGATGAGCGAACCGCCCCGTCGATTTTTGTGATTCTCAGTTCCATAGCGACAATGCTGCTGTTTCGTGAAGCGTTCAGCCGTAACGAAGCACGTTCCGAAATTGCTGTGCGCCGCTGGGCAATGGTTGGCGGCTGCTCCTTTGGGATTTACCTTTTACAGGATCTGGTGATCGCCGAAACCCGTTACCGCTTCTTTGCCCCGATGAGTGGAGCGGTCAACCCGTTTTTAGCGGCTGTTATCTGGGAAATCGGCGTATTTTTTATCGCGTTCCTTATCGCGTGGATGTTCAAGCATATCCCGCTGGTGCGAAAGCTGCTGTAACCCATGCTTTGCGGAGAGCTCATGCTCTCCGTTTTTATGTTTCACAAGCGTTCGCAAAAGCGTACAATGGAAACAGAGGCGTGTCCTCCGGCATTGCGTCTCATCCTTCCTTCTGCCACCTGTCCGCGTTGCAACACAAGGCTTTCGTTATTGCCGCAACCACCCCGGATATGATATGATAAGCATGTCGACCAAGGCACTGATTGCAGGTTCCCATGGAGGAAGTGAAAGGGTTCCCATTGATTTGATCGCGCATACTTCGCAATATGCGGCACGTAAAAGAATGTTCCTTCCTCTTTTCTGTCGCTTGGTAACATCAGGGTTCGGGTATCACCGAAAGGAGATTGACTGATGAAGCTTATCTCTTGGAATGTTAACGGCCTTCGCGCCGCCATGAACAAAGGCTTTGCAGAGTACTTTGCAGAGCAGGGCGCCGATTGTTTCTGCCTTCAGGAAACGAAATTGCAGCCTGAGCAGATTGACTTTGCTCCCGCTGGCTATCATGTGTATTGGAACAGCGCTGATAAAAAAGGTTACTCCGGCACAGCCATTTTCTCCAAACAGGAGCCTGTGGCGGTCCACTATGATATGGGCATTGACTTGCACGACCATGAGGGCCGCGTCATTGATCTGGAATTTGAAAATTTTCACATGGTTACGGTTTACACACCCAACAGTCAGCGCGGCCTTGCAAGGCTGGATTACCGTATGACCTGGGAAGATGCCTTTGCTGAATACCTGTTTGCGCTCGATGCGTATAAGCCGGTGATTGTTTGCGGTGATTTGAATGTAGCTCATCAGGAGATTGATATCAAACATCCCAAAGCCAATGTGCAAAATGCCGGTTTTACCCCTCAGGAACGCGAAAAAATGAGCCTATTGCTTGAAAAGGGCTTCCTGGACAGTTTTCGTTACCTTCACCCCGACGCGCGCGACCGTTATACCTGGTGGAGCTACATGGCCAATAGCCGCGCCAAGAATGTCGGCTGGCGTATCGATTACTTTTTGGTAAGCAGACGGCTTGCCCCGAAGATTCGCAATGCTGAAATCGACGACGGCGTGATGGGCAGCGATCATTGCCCCATTCTGTTGGATATTGACCTTTGAACAAAGATCCTATGAGGTGACACGTATGAAATATCTTTTTGCTTCTGATTTACATGGTTCCCGCTCTGCTGCCGAAGCGATCATGGAACGCTTTTCCACCGAAAAAGCCGACCGCCTGATTTTGCTGGGCGATCTGCTTTATCACGGCCCTCGCAACGATTTACCCGACCAGTATGACCCCAAAGGCGTCATCAAGCTTTTTAACGATATGCCCGTTAAGCCTTTGGCTGTACGTGGAAATTGCGATGCCGAAATTGACCAGATGGTGCTGGAGTTTTCCATTATGGCAGACTATGCCCTGTTGCCGCTGGTGACTGGCAGCACGGCGTTCCTGACGCACGGTCACCTGTTTAATCTTGCCAACCGCCCACCCTATAACCGGGGTGACCTGATCATCCACGGTCATACACACGTACACTGCGTGGAAACCATCGATGGTCTGACCTATCTCAACCCCGGCTCCGCCGCTCTGCCCAAGGAAGGTCAACCCAAGAGCTACATGACGCTTGATTGGGAGGACGGCCTGTTCCGGATTAAATCGTTCGATGGTAGCGAGCTCCAGCGTTACTCCGTCAAGGAGGGTTAACCAATGAACCGCGAGGAGCTGCGCGAACTGTTTGACAAGGACACATTTGCCACCGAGTTGTGCGGCATCGTAATTGACGATGTAACTCCAACCGGCGCAAAGTGCAGCATGCCCATCACCCCAAAGCACATGAACTCCAACGGCACGGTGCAGGGTGGCGCAATTTTTACCCTATGCGATACCGCCTTTTCGGTAGCTGCGAATGCGGGCGACCGACTCACGGTAAGCCGAAGTGCGGACATTACCTATGTCAAGCCCGGCAAGGGCACCTGCCTGTACGCCGAAGCGGAGCAAATCGCGCGTGGCGGTACTACCTGCCTATACCGCGTATCGGTGTATGACGACAGCCACACGCTGATCGCTTTCATGACGGGTAACGGTCATTTCCTCAAGCGCTCTCCCGAGGCACATTCCAAGTCCTGACATGATTCGAAAATTGCTTTGAAGTTTGGATTTATAACATGCCCGTTCATCCATGCTTCGGTTCAATCGCTTACCTGTAAGTACGATCGTAGAGTGCCCTTTTTTCATTCGGGAACAATGTGAAATTTCAGCGCGATACTTTCCAGTATTGGTTTTTTGTGGTATTCTGAATTAAAAGCAGCCTCCTGTTCGCACGGGGTGGCAGTGCCAAAAACGGGAGGGATCAGCCATGCAATCTGATATCATAGCGGTTTCGGCGGATAACATTGCTCCGGCGCTTGATCTGGTGGAAAAAACCGTGAAATACATCGGCTATTCGGCTGATTTTGGCGCGAGGATGCGCCTGTTGTCTGAAGAACTGATTAACAGCATCCGCTTTGTACTGGAGGAAACGGACGCAAGCCTGTGGGTGGAAACCACAGACACCAATATGGAAGTTCACCTGAAATTGGAGGGCACACTGAGCGATGCCAAGCGCGACAAACTGGTGGAGCTGTCCAAAAGTCGCTGCAATGAACCTCCTAAAGGTCTATTTGCCCGAATCGGCGCCTTTTTCTCGGATGCCTTCATGTCGGATGCGGCGGAGTACATCCCCCTGTTCACAGACGGCGGTGAAACTGCCAACGGTTACTATCTGCCGCTTTCACTCATGTCTGGCTATCATGTGCCAGCTGAGGATGAAGGCCCGGAAGAACTCAAGAATGTGGAAGCACACATCCTGCGCGGCATGGCAGATGATGTAACCGTATGTGCCAGACCATCCGGAGCGGAGTTGACAGTCATTAAGCAATTACCCACCCGATAATCAAAGCGGCGCATAATCGAAAGGAGCTGTTCTCATGACCATCACGAAAGAAACCAACGCAAAAACCCTGACTGTGAAGCTGGACGGCCGTCTGGATACCATCACCTCCCCCGATCTGGAACAGGAGCTCACCGATCTTTCCGGCGTGGAGCATCTGGTGCTGGATTTTGCTAAAATCACCTACATCTCCAGCGCCGGACTGCGCGTGCTGCTCGCCTTACAAAAACGTATGGGTAAGCAGGGCGACATGGTAGTGCGGCACGTGGATAAAATGGTGATGGAGGTTTTGGAGATGTCCGGATTTGTGGACATCCTCACCATCGAATAGCCTCGAGGAGGGAGGGGTAGCGGTGATACTGACTCCCACAGTGGAAAACCTGACGCTAGCCATGGATTATCTGGATACGTTTTTGGCGGAGGCGAATTCCTCTCACAAGGTTCGTATCTCGCTGGAAACCGTGTTGGAAGAAGTGTTCATGAACATCACACTCCATTCCGGTGCAACGGTTGCGCAGATCGATGTGGTGCAGGAAAATGAGGAGATCGTTCTACGTTTTTCCGACAATGGCACACCTTACAATCCACTGCTGAGGGATGATCCCGACGTAACGCTTTCTGCACAGGAGCGTTCCATCGGCGGCCTGGGTATTCTGATGATCAAACGTATGACAGATCGGCAAACATATACCTATGCCGATGGGCATAACCTGCTGACGCTCTACAAGCGAGTCTCTTGAAGTAACGGGCTGGTTCCGCCTGCATCCGTTGACTTTTATAGTGCGGAATGCTATGCTATGGCTACGACAAAGGTGTTCGCGCTTTTGCCGTATTTTTTTGAAACCGGGTGCTCTATTCCCATTCCGACCGTGCTTTGACGTGTTTGCGTGGTACTTCCCATGCATGTAAACCCTTTATTTAAGCGGGAATACTACGCCATATGACCACTCGCAGGGATGGATTTTCAGAGTAGGCGCGCATCGGTTGCGTGAAAGGGGCGCTGGATTTGATCGGCATCCTCGATTATGGTATCGGCAATGTGGGTTCCATCAAGAACATGCTTAAGAAGGCTGGCGCGGCGAGTATGATCGTTCACGCAGCGGAAGAATTGCAAACGTGCGATAAACTGATCCTGCCCGGCGTGGGCGCATTTGACGACGGCATGAAGCGGCTGGATGCCAGTGGCATGCGAACGGCGCTGGACGTGGCTGTCACACAGGGCAAGCCTGTGTTGGGTATTTGTCTTGGCATGCAGATGCTCGGGCTTTCCAGCGAGGAGGGCAAGCGCGAGGGACTGGGTTATATTCCCTTTCGTAACCTGCGCTTCCAGCTGGAAGCCTATCCGGAACTCAAAGTGCCGCATATGGGCTGGGATTTTGTGACTCTGCCCGACCCTACCGATCCGTTGGTATCCGGTCAGAACGAGCCGCCCCGCTATTACTTTGTTCACAGTTATTATGCCCAATGTGAAGATGATCGGGACGCCCTCATGATTTGCGATTACGGTCGACCTTTTGTTGCCGCCGTGCGACATGGCAACGTTCGCGGAACTCAGTTCCATCCTGAAAAGAGCCATCGCTTCGGCATGGCGCTTTTAAAGAACTTCGCGGAGGTGTGCTGACATGTTTCATCGACCGCGATTAATCCCCTGTCTGTTGCTCTCGGACGGCAATCTGGTTAAAACCCGCAAGTTCAAGGACCCTATCTATCTGGGTGACCCGATTAACGCTGTGAAGATATTCAGTGAAAAATGCGTTGATGAGCTCTGCATACAGGATATCGAAGCCAGCAAGAAAGGCGCAGGGCCGGATTTTGATCTGCTCTCGGAGATTGCGACCGAGGCGTTTATGCCGCTGAGCTATGGCGGGGGCATTACGAGCCTTGATCAGATTCGCCGTCTCTTTCGTATCGGTTTTGAAAAGGTTATTTTAAACACGTCCTGGCAGGATCATCCCACGTTGCTGAAAGATGCGGCGGATGCTTTCGGCTCTCAGAGCATTGTCGCCAGCATTGACGTTAAGCAGGATGTGTTGCGACGTAACCGTTGCATAACCTGTGACGGTACCCGACCAGTGGAAGGTACGCCCGTAGAACTTGCACGCCGCGCTGAAGAAGCCGGGGCGGGCGAAATACTGCTTAACAGCATCGACCGTGACGGAGCGATGCAGGGCTATGATTTAAAGCTGGTCAAGAGCGTGGCGGACGTGCTCACCATCCCCGTAATCGCTTGCGGTGGCGCTAGCGGTGCGGGCGATATGGAAGCGGTACTGCATCAAGCTGGCGCACACGCGGCGGCGGCTGGTAGCATGTATGTGTTTTATGGGCCTCGCAAGGCTGTGTTGATTCATGTGCCAGAAGAAAAAGAGCTGTTCGAGCTGGGGGTGTATCAGGATGGTTGAAATCTGTTCCCGTTGTGTGATGGACAACAGCGATCCCTCCATCACATTTGACGAAGCAGGCGTATGCAATTGCTGCAAACGTTATGATGAACAAACAGCACTGCGCGGGTATCGCCCAGGCGAAAGTGAACATGAGCTGGAAGCGTTGGTCGCACACATTAAAGAGGATAGCAAGGATAAAGAATTCGACTGTATCATCGGTATTTCCGGCGGCGTAGATAGTGCCTATCTCGCATGGACTGCGCAGAAATTAGGACTCAGGATGCTGGCTGTACATGTGGATACTGGCTGGAATAGCGAAATCGCCGTTCGCAATATTGAGCGTCTTTGTGATAAGCTGCAGATCCAGCTTCACACCATTGTGATGGATTGGCCTACCATGAAGGAACTTCAGCGTGCTTATCAGTTTTCCGGCCTTGCCAATCTCGATGTGCCACAGGATCACCTTCTGGTAGCGGCTGTTTATCGGTTTGCGAAGGAGTACGGCATCCGTTACGTTCTCAATGGCACCAACATTGCCACCGAAGGTGCCAGCTCACCGTTTTCCAAGCAACTCAGCTGCATGGACTACTGGCACTTGAAAAGTGTGTATCGGCGTTGGGGACGCAGAAAGAGTTTGCGCAAGTACCCGCATCTGTCGCTGATACAGGCTCGGTGGAAGTTTACAGCAATCGAGCAGGTGAACCTCCTCAACTATGTCCCATATTCCAAAAAGAGAGCCATCGAAACGCTTTCCAGAAAATTTGGGTGGGAATACTATGGCGGCAAACATTTCGAGAGTCGCTTCACCAAATGGTTCCAGTCTGTATACCTGCCCCGCAAGTTTGGTTACGACAAACGACGCTATCATCTTTCCTGTCTTATCAATAATGGTGAGATGACCCGTGACGAGGCTTTGGCGGAACTGGAGCAACCACCTTACCCCGAAGACCAGATGCGTGAGGATGAAGAGTACATTCTCAAGAAACTCGACATCACCCCTGCACAATGGGCTAAAGTAATGAGCGAACCTCCTACGCCTAACGAAGCCTATTTTTCGCAGGAGAAGATCATCCGTTTTGCAGAGAAATTGCTCGGCGCCAGTCGCACGGCAGCGATAAAAAGCCAAAAAAGTAAATAACATGCCAAATGGATTAAACGAAGAGGCCGTTGACAATGAACTGTCAACAGCCTCTTCGTTTATCCCTACGCGATTGCGTGAATATTCCTCTGCCGATGCGTCCCTTATAAGCAAAGCCTCGTTGTGCACTTTCAAACGGAGACAATGGCTTTACGAAATATGGAGCCACTGATAACACGCAAAGACGTTCGAATATTACAGAGCACATATCATGCCAGACATTGAGTAGCATAGGTTTGCAGTGTTGATGTTATTTCTTGTGCTCCTCTTACCTTTACTTGTAAAAGAGCATTACACGCACGAATTTATCGACGCAGAGCATTCACGCCCGTTTTTTTCGAAAGGCGTGGAGGATACACATTGCTTAACTTAATAAGCCTTGATTCCTTTACAAAGGTATACTAATAAGTTTCTTCGAGAACTATGTGTTTGCAGGCTTATACCGAGTTATGCCATTTTCAATCGATAGCCGCATTTATACACGGTTTCGATACGTTCAACACCAAGCTTCTTGCGCAAGCGCTGCACATGGACATCGACCGTTCGCGTCTCGCCCATGCTTTGATACCCCCATGCTTTGCGCAAAAGTTGTTCGCGACTGATGGGCATATCTGGATTTTCCATCAACGCAAGCAGTAATGCGAACTCCTGCGCGGTCAACTCTACCCGTTCGCCATCAAGCACTGCCACACGTTCCGCTTCGTCGATCGTCAACTCTCGCATGGGTTCCGTATGTCCCAGCAAAGATAATGTTTTGGCCACTGCCGTTTTCGGTGCAAACGGTAACATCAGTACATCCGACGGCCCGCTATAAAGCGCCCGCAGATGCGATGTCATCTCTTTGTCGGCGGTCAAAAACAGCACGGGATAACCAACGCTTTGCATTTCATGGAAAAGCGGGCGGCAAACAGACCACTTCAGCCTCGCATCCATCACAACCAGCGTCAGTTCAACGATGGGAGCCGGCATTTTGCTGAACGCATCACAAATTTGCACGTCGAAATCTTCCTTCAGCAAAGCCTGGGCAAGCTTGCGTGTTACACCTTCTTCGATGCCATAGATCAATATCCTTGCCATACGATCACCTCACTTCTATTATGACGTTTGAAAGTGACCGTTTGTTGCACATAATGTAAACATACTGTGACGAATGTGGGAACAACGCCATTATAATGCGTTCAGAACGCCACAAGATGCCGTTTTCAACCGATCGGTTATAACCTATCACAGTTACAGCGAGCGAAACGCGAGAGTAAAAGCACGATTTCTTTTGACTTTGAGAAAATAATGGCGGACATCAATGAAATATGTATGTTTGTCAAACATGTTGGACAGTGTGGATGCGAAGGAACTCACGAGGCGAAAGCCAGCCGAGCGGTCGCATGGGAAGATTGTTGCTCCGATTTTGGTGGGCAGCAAGCTGCCCACCAAAATCGTCCAGTGAGTAGAAGGTATGGGAATCGTAGAGACGTTTCTGGTCTTCACGGTGGCTGCGTTCCACCTTGCCGTTATGCCTTGGGGTGTAAGGCCGGATAAACTTGTGACGGATGCGTTTGGTTGTCAGCATAACTTCAAACAGTGTCTGGATATCGCGCTTGCTGTTTGAGAAGCGGTTGGTAAACTCAAAGCCGTTGTCGGTCTGTACACATTCCACCACCACCCCTCGCTGCCTGAACCATTCGACGGCGTGCGTAATGAAATCAGC
>Ga0302293_10000093_pt1 | contig 52852 bp, 45 predicted proteins | sample III_Fen_N2_2_FD_198758 | JGI IMG/M metagenome (GOLD analysis project Ga0302293, IMG submission 198758) | Peat permafrost microbial communities from Stordalen Mire near Abisko, Sweden - III_Fen_N2_2 | ecosystem: Environmental > Terrestrial > Soil > Wetlands > Permafrost | place: Sweden: Abisko...
AGCATCTGCCTGTGACTGTGGCACCTGCTCGGTGTAGTGCAACGTGAGTGTCAACTGCGGATGATCGAGACCGTAGGTGGCCAAATCATCCTTCGTATCGGCGACCGTTCCCTTGTACGTAATACCAGTTGCTGTGCTCAGCAGGGTGTTGATCGCTTCACTGTTCACGGCGGCTAAAGTTCCGTCTGTCTTGTGCTCGAACCATTTGATGGCGGAGGAGTAAGAAGCCGGGTTGCCGTCCGCGAAGTACTGTAAGTTGTGCTGTTCCTGATTGGTTTGCCAATCAATCCCCGTTACCGTTTCTCCGGTTACGGTTGGAAACGCTTCATCGGTGAGCAGTGAAGTCAGGTTTATGCTAAAGGCGTTGTACAGATCGGATGATATGGTGTAGATGCCGGCTTTTCCATCCACTGCGGCATAGTAGTTGCCGTTGGTGGTGTTTTTGTCGCCGATGGAAATTTTTTGAGCCTTGCCATCTTTATCAGTGACAGTGATGACGACAGATGGAGTTGCAAGGCCGTATTCCGAGGCGGTGTCACTCGTGTCGGCGACAGTACGGATAGACTCTACCGTTTTAAGGTCGCCTAACAGATTTTCCACTTTGGATGAATCCAGCGCTGCGCTGGTGCGAGGGGTATATACCCATTTGCCGTCTTGCTTGGCGAGTGTCACCGTTTGATTGCCATGAGTGAAGGCAAGACCGGTGGTATCTTCCGCGCTGGAATTGAGCAGCACGGTTTTCGCACTTTCTGTGGCTGCTTCCTTGGCGGCCTCCTGCTCCTTCGCGCTCAAGTTGAGCAGGTAAGCGCCAACGCCGAACACTGCTACAACGGCAAGCAGGATGAGCAGGCGTTTGCCCTTCTTCATTAACGCTTCCTCCTCTTCAGCACTACGAAAATGCCGATGGCGAGTACGCTAAGCGGCAGAACGACGGCCAAAAGAACGCTATAGAAACTGGCGGAGCCGCTGGGTACGGTCAAGGAAGCCTGGCTGAGGCTCTTGGCTTGAATGGAGATGCTGTTCTCGCGCTCGCACATCCAATTCAGGCTGTTGATGAACAAATCCTGATTGGCACCGCTGACCATCTGATTGATCTGGTCGGCCAGGAACTGTGAGGTAGAGAACCATACCATTCGGGTTTCTTTATCGGCTACGGTTTCGCTTACGGCTACGCCAACATCAAACGGGCCGCTGGTGTCCCCCTCTGCCCGGTCAAACGACGTGGCTTTGCTGGGGTTGAGTTTGTTATAAGCCTGATTGGAAGTGGTCAGCAGGCTGGTAATCGTCAGGCTGGAGCGGTAATCACTCAGCTTTGTGATGCCTTCCGAGACGGGCATGAGGATATAGAGGTTGCCATCTTTGATCGGTTGAGTGATGGCGTGTGCGGCGATGTTGGGCAGCAGGTAATGCTGGTAACCACGCAAGCAGTGGTTCAGATCGCCTTCCACCACAATGCCGTCCGACATATCAACACCATAGTTGTTGACCAATTGCTTGAGGTTGGGGCGAGAGGTATCGCTGTAATCGGTAATCAACAGCAGGCGGCCGCCTTTGTCCATATAGGCGATGATCTTGGTGACCTCATCACTGTTCAGGTCAGAGGTAGGGGCATAGATAAGCAATGTCGAGCAATCCTCAGGCACAGCTTCCATCGAGAGCAGACTGAGATCCTTCACGGTTAGGTTGGCATTATCTACGGCAGTCTTCAGGTCTCCGGCCAATGCGGTTTCGCCATGCCCTTGCAACTGATAGATTGTGGGCAAGGTTTCGCTGGTGACGTAGTCGATTGCACTGGTAAGGGCGCTTTCTCCGTTGAAGGATACGTCATAGTTGCCTGTGGTGTAATAGTTGGAGTAATCGTACTGATAAATGACGTCATTGGCAACGACCTTGTTGCGCTTGGCGCTTTCAACGATCACGCTATTGGCGGCGACATCATCCTTGGTGTAGTTAGACGTGAACTTGGGCTGCACCACGGGGTCAACGGTGTTGATGGTGATCTTGTCGCTTAATGCCTTATAGCGGTTGAGGAGTTCTACCGTGGTCTCGTCCTCGCTGCCCTTTTCGGCAACCAGCGTTATGGTTACATTATCCTTCAGATTTTTGAGCAACTGTTCCGTCTGTTCGGAAAAGGTAAACAGTTTCTGGGATGTGGTATCAAATTTAGTGGCGGTAGAAGGCAGCTGACCCATGAAGATATTTACGGCAACCACTACCAGCACGACAATCACGGATACCAGTACCGCATAACCGCCGCTTCTGAACCGGCGGGTTTTGAAAACAGAGGCTTTGTGTTCCTGTTTCATACTTTCATTCCTCCCCTAACTCCAGCGCCGTTTCTCCACAGCTTGCACCGTGAAGAAGCAAAAGAGCGCCGCGACGGAAACAAAGTACACAAGCCCTGTAAGATCGAAGATTCCGCTGGTAAAACTGTTCATGCGATCAAACACAGCCAATGCCGCCAATGCCTTGGTAAAGGCCCCGGCGATTGTGGTGGGGGAAATGAGGTATAATAACACCAGCGGAACAAACGTGATGACCGCGGTAAGCCCTGCGGCAGACCAACTCTTGGTCATGAGACGGACGATGAGACTCAATAGCAACGCGACAATCATCAGAGACAGAGTCGAGGCTAGCGCTGTGGAGGTCATGAGATTGGATAGCGCCGTCATCAGGAAGCACAGGATGAGCGTACCCAGACACATCACAGCGGCAATAATCTGATTTTCTGTGATGCTGGACATGAACATGCCGATGGCGATGAGCGCACAGCCCAACAGGAAGAAGGCGATGATGCTGCTGTAGGCTGTCGAGTAGCTTACTGCGCCAAACGAACCAATCAGCAGTGGATAAAACGATACCACGGCCGTGGGGATAGCCAACAGTACAACCATCGCCAAGTACTTGCCCATCACCATATCAATCACGCTGATGGGCAGTGAGTACAGCAACTGGTCGGTGTTCTGCTTGCGTTCTTCGGCAAATACGCGCATGGTGAGCACCGGCACTGCGATCAGGAACATAAAGGAGCAGCTTTTAATCACATACTCAAAGCCCGGATAGGCATACTTGAGGTTAAGCGCTGTGGTATAGATACCGATGAATAACAGTACGAAGGCGATAAACACATAGCCCATCATACCCGTGAAGTAGCTTTTCAGCTCACGTTTGAAAATGGCGATCATTTGCCGTTGCCTCCTTTGCCGGTCGCGTCGCTGCCGGTCAGGGACAGGAACACGTCCTCCAGGCTTTGTTTCTCCCGAACCATGGAAAGGATGGCGTGCTTTTCATCCGCAAAGGCGTAGAACAGTTTCTCCCGCACATCAGCATCGGACAGAACGCCCAACTCCAGCTCGGTTTCTCCCTCGCCCACCGATTTTGCCGAACGGATCGCCACCATATCGCCCATCGTGGCGATAATTGCCTGCGCCTGCTCTTCGTCCGCATGCACGACCAGTCGCAGCGTCTGCTCGCTTTCAGCATGCTGTTCCAGATTTTCCGGCGTGTCTTCAGCCACCAGTTTACCGTTCGCAATGATGATGAGCATATCGCAAACGGCGCTGATCTCCTGCATGATATGACTGGACAGCATAACGGTGCGGTCATGCCCCAGTTCGCGGATGAGGTCACGGATTTCAATCAGCTGTTGAGGATCCAAACCGACGGTCGGTTCGTCCAGAATAATGACCTTGGGATCCCCGAGGATGGCTTGCGCTAGGCCTGTACGTTGCCTGTAGCCTTTGGAAAGGTTTTTGATGAGCCTCAGCCGCATTTCAGTAACGCCTGTTTTCGCCATCACGCGCGCCACTTCGCCATCCAGCGTCTTGGCAGGCACGCCTTTCGCCTCAGCTACAAAGCGCAGGTAGTCGATTACTGTCATGTCCTGATACAGGGGTGGCATTTCCGGAAGATAACCAATGTTCTTTTTTGCCAGAATGGGGTCTTCAAAGATGTCGTGCCCATCCACTGTCACGGTACCCTCCGTGGCAGCCAGGCAACCGGTGATAATGTTCATCGTTGTGGATTTGCCCGCGCCGTTCGGTCCCAGAAAGCCGTAGATTTTTCCGGAATCGATGGTGAAGCTCACATGATCCACGGCGATGTGGTTGCCGTACACCTTGGTGAGATTTTGAACCTCGATCAATGCGATTCCTCCCGTCGGATAGTTTCGTCTTATTGTAGAAGCAAACTATGAATAAATTGCCATTCATCTGTGGACAAACTTTGAACGCATAGTGAAGCTTCCATGAAGGTCTGACCAATGGGGCAAAGGACAAATTGCAAACGAAAAAAGGGAGGCCAAAGCCTCCCAGGATGAATAAAATGATAAGCGTTGTGATGGGCTCTTGGGCAGGAATAAAGGTCAAAAACCCCTGATAGGGCTAAACAGATACTCAGTACCAAACAGAGGCGGGATAAAATGCATCGGACAACGGTGAGATCGCATGATGGGCATGTGGAAGAGTACACGACCAGTTTAACCGATATTAGAGGGTAAAATTGTGAAACTGCCGAAAAAGCTAAAAACCGATCATTCAACATCCGGAGAAATTGGACAGGGGAATCAAAACGACGATGTAGCATATTAGGATTTTCAGGTATGTGGTTGTTGGTTCAGTTAAACGTCAGCGTTCAAAGATTATTGAGCACCAACGCCACACCGGAGATGATCAGCGCGAGGATCACGATCCTCTTTACCTGCTTTTCCGGAACACGCTTGGCGGTCCATATACCCAGCCCCAGACCCAACAGCATAAAGGGCACAAGCTTAAGCGCTGCCAGCGCTATCGGCCCTGTGAGGATGCCCATGGCAAGATACAGGATGATGCGGAATGTGTTTTCCAATGAGAAAACCAGACACATGTCGCCACGGAACTGAGAACTGTTTTCGGAGGTGCGGCTGACATAGGCCGCCAGCAGTGCGCCTATGCCATACAGTCCGCATAAAAGCCCGGAAAGCAGTCCGATGAAGAGCATCACCCAACGAGGCGCTTTTACCTTACCTTGCTGCCGTTCACGGAATAGCATTTCAACGCCAATACCGATCACCAAAATCCCGAAACACAGTTTGATGACACCAATGTTTCCAGTTTTCAGCAACAAAGCGCCGGGAATGGATCCCAGTAAAACCATGATCGCCAGCGGCACCCAAACGATAACACGGGTGTGCCTGCGCTCCTGCCATGCCATCATCAAGTTGGCAGGATAGCCCACCAGCAAATCGATGGGGGATAAGCTGACATTTGCCATGCGAAAGCTCATGATGGTTGTAAACACAAGCGTGTTGGCAAATCCGCATACGCCTTTTACAAAATAGGCTGCCACCACAGCGGCAGCCATGAACAGGCTCATGGGAGCCCTCCTTTATGCGTGTGCAGAAAAAATCCGAAACGGCTTGCTGCACCGGAAGGATAGTAGAATCAAGAAGTATAAATAAAAGCAAGGTTCAGAGTCAGGCAACATCCCGATCTGCTGTTTGGATAAAGGTTGGGAAGGGAACCTCAGTCCCCTTCCCAAAGGTGCCTAAACGCCTCTTATCGAGCTTTCACAAGCTCCACGATCATATGGGTCGTGCGTTCCATCTCGGGGATGCTTACGTATTCCAGCACGCCGTGCATATTGTAACCGCCGGTGGGCAGGTTGGGGCAAGGCAGTCCCATAAAGGAGAGTCGAGCGCCATCGGTACCGCCGCGAATGGCCACCAGTTTTGGCTCATCACCCACAGCACGGATAGCCGCCAGAGCACGGTCGATGATTTCGGGATGCTCGTTAATCTTTTCAATCATGTTATAGTAGGTGTCACGCAAAGTTACTTCAAAGGAGCCTTCGCCGTATTTTCCGTTGAGGTATGCGGCAATGGCTTGAATACGCTCCTTGCGCTTTTCGAACTTTGCGCGATCATGGTCACGGATCAGATATTGGATCGTCGCCTTTACTTCTTCCCCCTGAATGGAGCGCAAGTGGTAGAAGCCCTCACGCAGTTCTGTGTGCTCGGGGGTTTCGCTGTCGGGCATCAGGTTTACGAACTCGGCGGCCATACGCACGGCGTTGCGCATTTTGTTCTTGGCTGTGCCGGGATGAATGTTGAAGCCGGTCACCTGAATACTCACCGAGCAAGCGTTGAAATTTTCACACTCAAACTCTCCGGCAGTGCCCCCGTCCACAGTGTATGCATAATCGGCGCCAAAACCCGCGACATCGAAATTGTCCGCGCCTTCGCCGATTTCTTCGTCCGGTGTGAAGCCGATGCAGATTTTCCCATGCTTGATGGACGGGTCACTGAGTATAATTTCGCATGCGGCCATGATTTCGGCAACACCCGCCTTGTCGTCGCCACCCAATAGCGTAGTGCCGTCGGTTACAACCAATTCATGTCCGATGTGGCGCGCGAGACTTTCGTATTCTGCAGCGCGCATTACTGCGCCGTTGCCAATGGTCAGATCACCGCCTTCATAGCGTACACAGCGGGCGTGTACAGGGCCAGTGGCGATGGAAGGGGCAGTGTCCATGTGGGCGATGAGGCCAATGGCGGGCTGATTGTCCGCATTGGCGGGAAGGGTGGCGTACACATAACACGTGGGAGAAACGCGCACATCCTGTGCGCCGAGCTCTGTCAGTTCTTTTTCCAACAGACGTGCCACTTCCCATTGTTTCTCAGTGGAAGGGTGGGTTCCGGTAGTATCGTTGGAGCCAGAATCGATGGCGACATAGCGAAGAAAGCGTTCTTTAGCGGTCATGGGTTGTTCCTCCTTGATTTGGTGATGATAGAATAGCACTTTGCCACAGGACTGTAAAGCGGCGTAAATCGGATATAGCTTGTGGAGACTGTACAAAGGCTTGTGCAGAAGGTATAATGGGACTAGGTGGATGCATGGGAAACCCCTGCGCTACAGGCAAAAGCACGGCAATGAATTTTGGTGCAAAGGGCATCCAAAGCGTATAATCCGGCTCGCTGTGCGAAGTTGATCAGATTATGATCGGAAATATTGAACATCCAAGTCAGTCAGGAGGGGATTTCCCATGGAACCTTTCGATGCCTCACATTTCAACCATAACCGATGCAAGCCTTTTTTACATGAAGGCGGCGAAAAAGGGGTGCTGCTGATTCACGGCTTCACGGGGAGCGTTTCACATATGCGTCCGCTGGGGGACGCACTGGCGGACAGGGGTTATACCGTGATGGGTATCAATCTGCCCGGGCATGCTACCACGGAGGCGGACATGGCAACCACCGACTGGAAGCAATGGCTGGACGCCGCGCGAAAGGCTGCACTCACGCTTAAAAAGCGCTGTAAAATCGTTACAGTCGCCGGACTGTCGATGGGTGGGCTATTGGCGCTCATTTTGGCGGAGGAAGGTTTGTCGGATGCGTGCGTGCCTATCTCTGCGCCTCTGGCAACGCTGAACCGTTTGATCCGCTTCGCCGGGCTGGTTTCACCCTTGAAACCGCGTGTGAGTTGGGCACCGGCTGAAGAACGCCATCAACAGCTCGACCCAAAGTTTGATTACGGTTATTCCGGTTTTCCCACGGCAAAGGCGGCGGATTTGCAAAAGCTGATTCGCATGGCGCGCAAAGGGTTGGGTAGCATCGAATGCCCTGTACTTGCCATTCAGAGTACAGGAGATAAAACCATCTGGTCGGGCAGCGCGGACTGCGTGATGGACGGAGTGAGCAGCAAGATCAAGCAAAAGCTGATTTTGCAGGATGTGCCGCACGCGTGTACAATATCGGTGGAGTTGCCAACGATTGTGGATGCGATGGATCGACTGATGGAGGGGTTGTAATATCAAAAACAGGCGTCTGGAGGGTTGGCCTCCATCGCCTGTTTTTAATTTACTGTTTGATGCTAAGCGCCCTTGTGGCGTTTAAAATCGCGAGGAAGCTCACACCCACATCCGCGAACACGGCCAGCCACATGTTAGCCAATCCGACCGCGACCAACGCCAGCACCAGCACTTTCACGCTCAAAGCGAAAATAATGTTCTGCCGCGCAATCCGTATGGTTCGGCGAGCAATGCGTACAGCCAGTGACAGTTTACGGGGATCATCATCCATCAATACCACATCGGCGGCTTCCACCGCGGCGTCACTGCCCAGTGCGCCCATGGCTACGCCGACATCGGCACGGGTGAGTACAGGCGCATCGTTAACGCCATCGCCTACAAACACCAGTTTACCGGTTGCGCTCTTTTGAGCAAGCAAGGCTTCCAATTGTGCCACTTTATCGGCAGGCAGCAGTTGGGCGTGCACCTCATCTAGATTTAGCTCTGCGGCAACATGATCCGCCACAGCCTGTGCGTCGCCGGTGAGCATCACAATCCTGCGGACGCCTTCATGCTTCAGGTCGGCAATCGCATCTTTTGCGCCGACTTTGATTTCGTCAGAGATCACGATGTGTCCCAGATAATTGCCATCCTGGGCGACGTGTACAATGGTACCGACATGCGGACAATGGGGGATGTCTACGCCGATGCTATCCATCAGCTTCTGGTTGCCGGCGAATACCGTGCGGCCATCCAAGTCAGCGGATACGCCCTGACCTGCGATTTCCTTTACATTCACCAGCCCACTGCTGTCCAAAGGCAGGTGATACTGCGCACGGATAGAGCGGCTGATGGGATGATCGGAGTAGCTTTCTACGGTGGCGGCAAGCCTCAATAGCTCCTGTTCGGTTACAGCGCTGGGGTGGATCATGGTAACCTTGAAGCTACCCTCTGTCAATGTACCGGTTTTATCGAACACAACGATTTCAGCGTTGGCGAGCTGCTCAAGGTAGTTGCTGCCTTTCACCAGGATACCGTTGCGGGATGCGCCGCCGATGCCGCCAAAAAAGGTGAGCGGCACGGAAATGACCAATGCGCATGGGCAGGAAACGACAAGAAAGCTCAGCGCGCGTTCGCCCCAGAGACGCCAGCCGCCGCCGGTGATGAGCGAAGGGATCAGAAACAGCAAGAGAGCCATTCCGCAGACAAGTGGGGTATAGATGCGTGCGAAACGGGTAATAAAATTTTCTACACGCGCTTTCTTAGCATTTGCGTTTTCTACCAGATCCAGTATCTTGGCGATGGTGGATTCAGCGAATAATTTCGTCGAGCGAACACGGAGTAAACCACTCTGGTTGACGCAACCGCTGATAACCTCATCCCCTACCGTTACATCGCGTGGCAGGCTTTCTCCGGTAAGCGCGGATGTGTTGAGCGCGGAGGTGCCTTCCAGCACGATGCCATCCAGCGGTACGCGCTCGCCGGGTTTCACTAGGATGGTTTCGCCGATCTGAACATCTTCCGGCGATACGGTCAGCGTTTGACCGTTGCGTTCCACATTGGCGGTATCAGGGCGGATATCCATCAGCGTTGCAATGGATTGACGGCTTTTGCCCAACGCATAGCTTTGAAACCATTCGCCAATCTGGTATAAAAGCATAACCGCCACTGCCTCCGGATACTCGCCGATGACGAGAGCGCCGATGGTTGCAACGGACATGAGAAAGTTCTCGTCAAAAATCTCACCATGAAAAATGTTGATGGCTGCCTCCTGAAGAACGCTCCAGCCGATCACAAGGTATGCGACGATTAACAAACCTATTTTGATTGCGCCGGTCGGAAGGAGCACCGCAATCAGAAACAGTGACGCGGCCACGCCGATGGTAAGTAGAGCACCTTTTTGTTTGCTGGTCACGAAAACATCTCCTTGAAAATCATTCAACCAGGGATAAGCCATCTACTGCGAAATATTGGATGAATGTTTATCGAATATATAAGACGTGAGAAACGCCATTCATCCATCAGCGCGGTGATTCAGCGGCAGGCGATCCCGTTGGGTCACTTCAAAGCACTTTGCAGCCCCGTTCCGCCTTGGGTACGACTACTTTCACACGGGCAAGCACTTCGTCAAATTGGGCATCGGCGGCTTCCAGAGTCAGCTTTTGGGTTACAAAATTTACATTGGCACTGGTCACGCCCTCCACCTTGCGGATGGCATTTTCGACTTTCCCTGCGCAAACGGCACAATCCAATTCGCTGAGCTGAAAGGTTTTCTTCATAAAAGGTGCCTCCTTACGTTTATTCGGTTACGTGGTCGATCCCCTGATTGATGATGGTGCGTACATGATCGTCCGCTAGTGAATAAAACACCGTTTTGCCATCCCGTCGGGAAGAAACGAGTCTGCTTCGTTTGAGCACTGCCAGTTGATGGCTGATGGCGCTTTGCGTCATTTGCAGCAAAGTGGCGATATCACACACGCACATTTCGCTGGCGAACAGACAGTAAAGGATTTTGATGCGTGTGGAATCGCCAAAGAGCTTGAACAGCTCACTCAGATCAAACAGCGTATCTTCGCCTGGCATCGAGTCCTTGACATTTTGGACGATTCCTTCATGCACGCAGATATACTCGCACTGAAAAGCCTCCTGATCGGCACACACATTGCATCACTCCTTCATATGAACAAACGTTCATATGAATATTATCACTATACTGATTAGCTTGTCAAGGGGGAGAAACATACATCTTGAGAAAAAACTGTTGCAAAATATTCGATTTTCACTTATAAAGCCTATGTGGGAAAGCATGCTTTTTGCTTTGAAAATATTCCTTCGAGAAAGAAGCGAAGAAATCAGCAACCTTATATACCCAATAATCCGGTGTAAGGATTCAGGAGTTACATTGACCAAGGATAACTGAAACAGCACCAATATCTATGAGAATCGATGAAGCATGGATTACAGCAATGCCTGCCAGGCAAGGGCAAGTCTTTCAACCGACCATGCCGCATTGGCCGGGCTGGTGGACGGCAAGGGAATCGCATCAACGCCTGTATTCGGCAGGCAGTACTTGCGATAGAGACTTGAGGCGGCTTGACCGTTAGCAAATACTTTCTGTATAGGTGCCTTCCGCAATAAAGAAACGATATCATTTGGGATGGGGTTGCGGATACTGCCATCCGAACTGCCGGTAATATCACAGGAAGCGAGCACATCCCAAAGGGCTACACCGTGTCGCAACAGCAAGGCGCGTTTTTCTGCAACCGATGCGGGAACAGATTCGTGAAAGAGCAGCGCCAGCACTTGCCAAAAGCGGTTTTGCGGATGACCGTAGTAGAAGGAATTTTCGCGGGATTTGACCGAGGGGAATGTTCCCAGAACCAATACATGTGAATGCACATCCCATACCGGCTCAAATGGATGCTCGATTCCCAGATAGGCATTTGCCACAGTTGCAACCTCCCAAGATTAGTTTAGCAAACAGTACATGATCTCATGAGGGTGTAATGTATAAAATATCGGAATGCAGCACTCGTGTTTCTAAGTATAATCCGATGGTATTACCTGCTGTGCTTGCCATGCCGCATCAGTCTCACTGTGTCAGTTCAAGCATACTGCAGCTAATCCGGTTTGGCAAGCAATGGTTCGGTTAGCCGACTAATGATTATTCATGGATTGTCCATATTTGAGATATGACTTGCTCACGTTTTTCGTGTATGATACCATAGTGAGGATGAATATGGATTCCTCGTAAGGAGGTTGCCAGCATGGCAAAGACCATCGGTATCGATTTGGGAACCACGAATTCCTGTGTAGCTTTTTTAGAGAATGGTGATCCTGTTGTTATCCCTAACGCCGAGGGCGACCGTACCACGCCGTCTGTAGTGGCGTTTACCAAAAATGGCGAGCGTATTGTAGGCAGCGCTGCAAAGCGGCAGGCTGTTACCAACAGTGAGCGCACGATTTCAAGCATCAAACGTGAAATGGGCACTGACAACCGCGTGAAGATCGACGGCAAGGCTTATACACCACAGGAGATCAGCGCGATTATTCTGCAAAAGCTTAAAGCGGACGCTGAAGCCTATCTTGGCGAAAAGGTGACGGACGCGGTGATTACCGTGCCCGCATATTTTAGTGACAGCCAACGGCAGGCTACCAAGGATGCGGGCAAGATCGCAGGCCTGAATGTGTTGCGCATCATTAACGAACCCACCGCTGCCGCCATGGCTTACGGGGCGGACAAGGGCGAAAGCATGAAGATCATGGTATATGATCTGGGCGGCGGTACGTTTGATGTGAGCATTCTGGATATTAATCGCGATGTAATCGAGGTGCTGGCTACGGCGGGCAACAACCGTCTGGGTGGCGATGATTTTGACCGCTGCGTAGCCAACTGGCTGCTGGAAGAGTTCAAGAAAACCGAGCCTATTGATCTGACTCGCGATCCTACCGCGATGCAGCGCATCCGTGAGGCGGCAGAAAAAGCGAAAATCGAACTAAGTGCCGCGACCACCACAACCATCAGCCTGCCCTTTATTGCCAGCGGCAAGGAGGGAGCCAAGCATTTGGAAGCGACGCTGACCCGCGCTAAGTTCGACGACTTGACGAGAAGCCTTGTGGACGCCACCATGGGTCCTGTAAAACAAGCCATGAGCGACGCGGGATTAAAGCCCACCGACTTGGGGCGGGTATTGCTGGTGGGCGGCAGCACGCGTACCCCCGCTGTACAGGAGGCGGTGAAACGCTTTACAGGCCACGAACCCAGCAAGGGGGTCAACCCTGATGAGTGTGTGGCGCTGGGTGCGGCGTTGCAGGGCGGTGTTTTGCAGGGTCAGGTGACAGGCCTGCTGTTGCTGGATGTTACGCCTCTTTCACTGGGCATAGAGACGGTTGGAGACGTGTTCAGCCGACTGATTGACCGCAACACATCCATTCCGGTCAAGCGCAGTCAGGTGTTTACGACCGCTGCAAATTTCCAGACGCAGGTGGAAATCCACGTGTTGCAGGGCGAGCGGGAAATTGCCTCCTATAATAAAACGTTGGGCAAGTTCAAGCTCAATGGGATCCGTCGGGCGATGCGCGGCGTGCCTCAGATCGAGGTGACGTTCGCCATTGATGCCAACGGTATCGTGAATGTATCCGCCAAGGATTTGGGCACGGGAAAATCGCAGGAGACGACCATCACGCAAAGCTCGAATATGTCTTCCTCCGAGATTGATCAGGCGATCCGTGATGCGGAGCGTTATGCCAGCGACGACCGCTTGCGCAAGCAGAGTGCAGAACTTCGCAACCATGGCGAACAACTGTGTTACGAAGCTAAGAGTGCGATGCGTAAGCTCAAGCCTGAGGATCGCGATCATGTGGAAACGCTGCGAAAGCGCACTCAAAAAGCATTGGATGACCATGATGATGCCGCCCTGCGCGATGCCAGCGCAGAACTGGAGCAAGCGCTTGCCGCAGCTGGTCGCTTTACCGGTACGGGCAACGCTGCCAGCGAAGATGGCGCCATGGACGCGGAATTTACAGCCACGGACAAGAAGGAATAACCGACCAGCCCAATTTACGGGCTATGGAAAGGAACGCCATGTTCGGGTATGTAACCATCAACTCGGCGGAATTGGAAGAAAAAAGCAGGCAACGCTATCAGTCATATTATTGTGGCCTTTGCCGTACGCTGATGAGCCGATACGGCAACCTTGGCCGTCTGACGTTGAGCAATGACATGACTTTTCTGATGATACTGCTCAGTTCGCTGTACGAACCGGAAGAATTCATCACCGAAGGACGTTGCCCGCCACACCCAATCAAGGCACGCGAAGGTATCCAAAATGAACTGAGTGCCTACTGTGCCGACATGAACATTGCGCTGGCTTACCACAAGTGTCGTGATGACTGGATGGATGACCACAGCATTACCGGAATGGCCGAGGCTAAACTGCTTGAAAAAGCATACCACAAGGTGGAAATGCGTTACCCTGATAAATGCGCTGCGATTGAGCGATGCCTGAAGGACATTGGCATGCTGGAGCAGAACAATTGTCTGGAACCTGATGCGCCAGCGAACCTGACGGCGCGGATGCTGGGTGAAATCTTTGTTTTCAAAGGTGACTACTGGGCATTGCCGCTTCGCATCATAGGGGAAGGGCTTGGCCGCTTCATTTATCTGATGGATGCATATGATGATCTGCCTGCCGATCTCCGACGCAAACGGTATAATCCACTGGCACAATACCGCGAACAGCTGGAATATGAAAGCCTCGTCAAGGACAGCTTGACCCTTGTGATTGCGGAATGCACGCAGGCGTTCGAGCTTTTGCCGCTGGTGAAGGATGTAGAGATACTCAGGAATATCCTCTACTCAGGCGTATGGATGCGTTACCTTCAAAAGCAGCAAAAACCGCGCCGCGAACAGGGCAAGCTGAAGGAGAGTGACCATGAACAGAGACCCCTATGAGGTGCTCGGCGTATCCCGAACCGCGACGGATGATGAAATCAAGGCAGCTTACCGCACGCTCGCCAAGAAATACCATCCTGATTTGAACGGTGGGAGTGCCGCGGCAGAAACCAAAATGAAAGAAGTCAATGAAGCCTACACCTTGCTGATTAAAAACAAAGGGCAGGGTTATAACCAGAGCTATGGCGCAAACCCAAGCAACGGGGGGTACAACAACAGCGGCTACGGCAACGCTGGTGGCTATGGCGGCTTCGGTGGCTATGGCACGGGCGGCAATGGCGGAGCAGGCGGTTCCTCCGGTGGTGGCTACAATGATTTTGATCCGTTCGGGTTTGGGGATTTTTTCCGCAGGGCGCAGCAGCAACAGACGCGTACGGGCGGACAAACCACCTATACAGAATACGATCCGCTGCTAAAAAATGTGGAGGATTCCGTTCTGGACGGAGACTACAATCGCGCGACGCAAATCCTTGGCGGCATTCGCGACCGGCGCGCCGCTTGGTACTATTGGAGCGCGAAGGCGAACATCGGGCTTGGAAACCGCGTGGCAGCCATCAATGATGCACGTATGGCTGTGCAGATGGCTCCGGATGAACCGGCTTACCGAGAGTTGCTATCCAGCTTGCAAGCCAGTGGGCAGAGTTACCAGCAGCGCGGTTCCCAACGCGGGTTTACAAACGCCATTTGCGCCAACCCCTGTTATTCATTGATTATCGCAAACATTTTATGCAATTGCTGCTGTCGTGGCGGCACAGGCCTATCTTGTTGCTGATGTGAGGAGGAGAACAACGTATGTCGTTTTGGGAAAAGATTAAACAGACGCTTCGTTCATTTATGTCGGGGCGGCATGGTGTGGATCCGCTTTCGGTGTTGCTTGTATGGGTTGGCCTTGGCATGTATGTGCTCTCGGCAATCTTCAATCTTGGCATCCTGAGCCTGTTATCCATGGCGTTATACATCTATACAGTGTTTCGTATGTTCAGCCGCAATGAAGAAAAACGTGCAGCTGAAAATCGTCGGTATGTGACTTGGAAAAGTAAAATCACCACCGGTGTGAAACAGGCGCGCACCCGGTTTAAGAACCGCAAACAGTACAAGTATTTTCGTTGCCCCAATTGCAAAGCTTGGCTGCGTTTGCCGCGCGGTGCTGGCGTGGTGACCGTTACCTGTGGGCGTTGCCATAACAGCTTTACCCAAAAAGCATAAAACAGATACCGGGTCTTTTCGGTGCTCGATTTACCTTGTCAGGCACTGCGGTGCAACAAGCCCCTTCTGTGATGGAAGGGGCTTGTTGTTAATAAAAGCAGAGGTACAATAGCTGAAAAAATGGGCTTCATTTACACGTTGCCTGATTGAAAACGTGTTCCCAGTGGAACGGCACAATCCGCCCATTTCCCTTATTTCAATCCTAAAAGAGCCGAAAGAAAACGTGCGTTCACCGTTCGCTTTTCCGACTATTTTTGCCAAAACGCAAACAAGTGTTTCCATTTTGAATGCTTCATGGTACAATACAACTGCATACCAACACGGAGGATAAAACCATGAATCGATTTGTGCTCAAATCGCCCTATGAAGCCAGCGGAGACCAGCCGGCAGCCATTGCCAGCCTCGTGGATGGAGTAAATCGCGGGCTTAGGGACCAGGTGCTGTTGGGCGTCACAGGCAGTGGCAAAACGTTCACCATGGCATCGGTCATTGAGCGTGTGCAAAAGCCTACGCTAGTGCTGGCGCACAACAAAACGCTTGCGGCACAGCTTTGCAGTGAGTTCCGCGCATTCTTTCCTGATAGCGCAGTCGAGTATTTTGTAAGTTATTATGATTATTACCAGCCGGAGGCTTACATCGCTTCCAGCGATACCTACATCGAAAAAGATGCGTCCATTAACGAAGAAATAGATCGCCTGCGCCATAGCGCCACGGCGGCGGTACGCGAACGCAATGATGTGATTATTGTCGCCAGCGTCAGCTGCATCTACTCAATGGGTGACCCCAGTGAGTACGAGGGCATGATGGTAAGCATGCGCCCCGGTATGGAGTTGAAACGTGACAAACTGATTGAGCGGCTGGTAGAAATCCAGTATACCCGCAATGATTATGAGTTTACGCGCGGCAGTTTCCGCGTCCGCGGCGATGTGGTGGAGATCATCCCTGCCAATGAGCGCGAGCATGCGTTACGTATTGAGTTTTTCGGGGATGAAATCGAACGTATTCGCGAGATTGAGGTTGTCACCGGCAATGCGTTAAATACTTTGGAGCATGCGTTGGTATTCCCTGCTACGCACTATGCCATGGACAGGGATAAGATGACCAGCCAGCTGGATGCGATTGAGCATGATCTGGAAGTGCGTGTGCAGCAGCTGAAGGATGAGGAACAGCCTCTGTATGCCTTGCGACTTCGTCAACGGACACAGTATGATCTGGAAATGATGCGGCAGATTGGTTTTTGTACAGGCATTGAAAACTACAGCCGTTACTTTGATGGCCGAAAGCCCGGTGATGCACCTTACAGTTTACTGGATTATTTCCCCAAAGACTTTTTAATGTTCATCGACGAGAGCCATGCGACGGTGCCTCAGGTGCGCGGTATGTACAATGGAGACCGTGCCCGCAAGCAGATACTGGTGGATTATGGTTTCCGCCTGCCATCGGCTTTTGATAACCGACCGCTTCTGTTTGATGAATTTCGCCAACACCAGCGCCAGACCATCTATGTGAGCGCCACGCCTGCGGATTATGAGCTTGGCATCGCGCAGAATCTGGTGGAGCAGATCATCCGCCCGACGGGGCTACTTGATCCGCAGGTGACGTTGCGCCATGCGACCGGGCAGGTAGACGATCTGGTCGGGGAGATCAACAGAACGGTTGAACGCAACGAGCGTGTGCTGGTAACCACGCTCACCAAACGCATGGCTGAAAGTCTGACGGATTATTTGAAGAACCTAGGCATCCGAGTGAAGTATCTGCACAGCGATATCCAGACCATGGAACGCTCGGAGCTGATTCGCGACCTGCGACTGGGCGAATTCGATGTGCTGGTAGGCATCAACCTGCTGCGCGAGGGGTTGGATATGCCGGAGGTAAGCTTGGTGGCCATCCTGGATGCGGATAAGGAAGGTTTTTTACGAAGCGAAACTTCACTGGTGCAAACCATTGGTCGCGCGGCACGAAATGTAAACGGTCGCGTGATCCTGTACGGCGATAAACTGACCGACAGCATGATGCGCGCCATGAACGAGACGAACCGCCGCCGCGCTTTGCAGGAAGCCTATAACCGATTGCATGGCATCACCCCGCAAAGTGTGCAAAGCACGGTGCAGGCGTTGCTCAAGATCACGAATGACTTTGCGGCTGCTTCAGGCGATAAAATGAGCGAGGAAGAACGGCAGGATCTGCTCAAGAGCGTTGAAGATCAAATGCTTTCCGCTGCGAAATCGCTTGACTTTGAAAAAGCAGCGAAGCTCAGAGACGAGTTATTCAGCCTGAAAGGCGAGTCAAAAGAGGTTCAAAAACCCCAGATGAAAAGGCGGAGAATGAAAAAACCGCACCGGTAAAAAACCATGGCAACGGATGTATCCATCACAGGATTTCCGTACATGGAGGCATCCATCCCGCGGAAAGTCAATGTTTGAATGATGCTGCAAAATCTCGACCAAACCAGACGTCATGGGGATACTTTGCCTTATCGACGATACATAGTCCTCATAAGCGGGTTACATTGCTCTTTGACAGCAGACTTCGATGAATTGCAAAGGCGCGCTCCGATTGGAACGCGCCTTTTGCAAATCAAAAATTTGTGGTAATGGCTGTTGCGGTTACTGGTTGCCCACATCAACGCGTAAATCCAGCTCTACATAATCACGGGTTGGAAGTACAGCTTTGTAGGCAGGGCGGATAATTTTATCCATGTTAACCAGTTCCTCAATGCGATGGGCACTCCAGCCCACAATACGCGCGATGGCGAAGATGGGGGTGAACATCTCTTCCGGGATGCCCAGCATGGAGTAGGTAAGCCCACTGTAGAAATCGACATTCGCGCTAACACCTTTATAGATGTGCCGCTCACGGCCAATTACCATTGGAGCAAGCCGTTCCACTGTGTTGTACAGAGCAAATTCGATTCTCTTGTGCTTTTCGTCCGCCAATTGCTCTACAAATGAGCGGAAAATGGTTGCACGCGGGTCGCTGATGGAATATACGGCATGACCCATGCCGTAAATCAAACCCTTGCGGTCAAACGCATCCTTGTTGAGAAGTTTGAGCAGGTAAGCTTCGACGGCTTCCTCGTCGGCAGGGTCCGTCACGTTGCGCTTCAGGTCCGCCATCATCTGCACAACCTTGATGTTTGCGCCGCCATGCTTTGGGCCCTTCAGGCTTGCTAGCGCTGCTGCCATGGCGCTGTAGGTGTCGGTGCCTGAGGAGGTGACCACATGCGTGGTAAAGGAAGAGTTGTTGCCGCCGCCGTGCTCCATATGCAACATCAGCGCCAGATCCAAAACCCTTGCTTCCAACGCAGTATAACCTTTATCAGGGCGCAGCAGGCGTAACAGGTTTTCAGCGGTAGATAGATTTTCGTCGGGGCGGTGGATATAGAGGCTGTCATCTCGTTCATAGTGGTTGAAACTGTGATAACCGTACACAGCCAACAGCGGGAAAACAGAGATCAGCATAAGGCACTGACGCAGCACATTGCTGATGGAAAGGTCTGCTACGTTATTGTCGTAACTGGCCAGGGTCAGCACACTGCGGCTTAAGGAGTTCATCATATCCGCGCTGGGAGCCTTCATAATCACATCGCGCACGAAATTTGTCGGCAGTGTGCGACTCATGGCCATCATGCGGCTGAAATCAGCCAAGTGTTCCGAATCGGGCAATGCGCCAAACAACAGCAGGTATGCCGTTTCTTCAAAGCCATAACGGTTATCCTTCAGAACACCGTTTACAAGGTCGACGATGTTGTAGCCACGGTACCAAAGTTTTCCCTCACAAGGGACGCTTTCTCCGTTGACATCCTGATAGGATTGGATTTCAGAAATGTTGGTCAGCCCCGCCAATACACCTTTGCCGTTTTTATCGCGCAAACCGCGTTTCACACCGTAGGTTTGGTAAAGATCCTGATCGATTTTAGCGCAGCGAGTCACGCAAGGCTCGCTTTGCAAGGCGTATTCCGCCAGCCGATCCAATGGCGACGAATGGCTCATCATCCTGTTGTCTCCTTTCAAGCGGTCGTAGCTACTCTGCAGTTCATCTCGTCTTTCTGAAAGGATCTCTGTGAACGAAAGGGTTTTCAATAATAGGTTATGGATTATCATTGTAAGGGCACCGGAAAGAAATGTCAAGTTCAGCGAAAAGAACAGACGACATGTCTATACGAAACAGACGACTTCTTTGACTTTCAGGCAGGTTTGGCGTGCTCGGGCACAACAAAGGAAACCAGCATAAAAAGGCGATTTGCAAAGGGGTCGAGACTGTTTGCGCACCTGCGCATTCTGTTTGAAACCGTTTGACTTCTGAAAAAGCGTGTGATATTCTAAAAGATAGCGGCAACCAGCCGCAGGCGCATGGGAGGGACGTCGGAAATGCAGTCGCAGGAACGGGATGAGTTGGCTTCACAGGCAAGGGCATCGTCCGAAGAGCTCCCCTGCTGGAATGGCAGGTTGAGCCACCCTCTGTATAGTAAAGTGTTCAAGCGCGTATTCGATCTGTTGCTTGCGCTGACGCTGCTTCCATTCGGACTGGTAGTGATGATTCCTATTGCAATATTGGTTAAGCTTACGTCGGAAGGGCCGGTGTTTTATCAGGCACTTCGCGGAGGCTACCATAACCGTCCGTTTTCCATTCTTAAATTTCGTACGATGATCGTGGGCGCAGATAAGTACAGCGGTACCACAGCGCTCAACGACCCTCGCGTAACCCGCGTTGGTCGCATGCTCAGGCGTACCAAGTTCGATGAACTGCCTCAGCTTTTCAACATTTTAGGGGGAGACATGAGCTTCATCGGCCCACGCCCGGAGCTGTTAAAATATACCGCGCGCTACACACAGGAGCAACAGTGTATCCTTTGGGTGCGTCCTGGCATCAGCGATCCCAGTTCCATAAAGCTCATCAGTCTGGACGAAGCCGTCGGACACGACGACCCTGAAGGCGCGTATGAGCGTAACATCCTTGGAGAGAAGAACCGTATGCGCGTAGAATACGCTCAAAGTCAGTCACTGACCACCGACGCGAAACTGCTTTTGCAGACCATCGCCTGCGTGCTGAGAAAGATCGTCTGCGGCCCGCCCAAGGTGAAGTAACGCGTTGGCGCGGCGAACCCGCGCATATTTCTTTGTAGAGGAGTGTACCTCAATGGGCTACGAGAAAAGCAGACAACTGGCTTACAAGGTGCGCCGTCATGCGCTGGATATGACCAGTCGCGGCGGTACCGCACATATCGGGAGCATTTTTTCCATGGCGGATATCGTGGCAGTGCTTTATGCTGATATCATGCACCATGACCCGAAAAACCCGAAAATGCCGGATCGTGATCGGCTGGTGTTAAGCAAGGGGCACGCAGGTGCCGGAATTTACGCAGTGCTGGCGGAAACCGGCTATTTCCCTATTGCAGAGCTTGAAACGCATTGCCAGAATGGCAGCCGTCTGAGCGGGCATGTGAGCCACAAAGGGGTGCCTGGCGTTGAAGTGAGCACGGGTTCGCTGGGGCAGGGTTTACCCATGGCCATGGGGATGGCGATGGCTGCGAAAATCAACCATCAGGATCACCGTGTGTTTTGCATTATCGGCGACGGTGAGTGTGACGAAGGCACGGTCTGGGAAAGCGCTTTGATCGCCAACCAGTTCGGGCTGGACAACTTCATCGTTACAGTGGATTTCAATAAAATTCAGTCGATCACCAGCGTGGAGAATACCATAAAACTTGAGCCGCTCGATCAGAAATGGGCGAGCTTTGGCTGGCATGTGATCCGTATCGACGGGCACGACCACGAAGCATTGCACCGCGCATACGCCGAGGCTTTGGCTGCACGTGGCAAGGGCAAGCCGATCGTCGTGGTGGCGGATACCGTAAAGGGCAAAGGCGTAAGCTTTATGGAAAATGATGTGCTGTGGCATTACCGCACCGCGCGCGGCGAAGAATATGAAAAAGCCGTGAAGGAACTGGAGGCGCAAAAACCGTGAGAGAAACGTTCACCCGGTGTTTGCAGGAGGAAGCCCGCCGCAACCAAAACCTTGTGTTGATTACGGGAGATTTGGGTTTTGGCGTGTTGTTTCCCTTTATGAAGGAGTTTCCGGAGCGCTTTATCAACGCAGGCATTTCAGAGCAGGCGATGATGAGCATGGCAGCCGGCTTGGCAATGGAAGGCAAGACGGTTGTGGTGTACTCCATTGGCAACTTTCCAACGTTGCGGTGTTTGGAGCAGATTCGCAACTGCTGTGCTTACCATGAGGCCAATGTAAAGATTGTCTGCGTCGGAGCCGGATTTGTGTATGGTACGTTGGGCATGACGCATCACGCGACTGAAGATATCAGCGCGCTTAGGCTTTTGCCGGGCGTGACGGTTTATGCCCCTGCGGATGCCGTGGAAACCGAGGCTGTGATGGCTCGGTTTTTAACGGAACCCGGTGTTGCATACCTGCGCATTGGGCGCGGTGGCGAACCGATTTTTCATCAGCAAGGCTCACTGACAGGCTATGAAACCGGTAAGGCTGTGCCCTATTGCGAAGGCAAGGAAGCTTATATCCTTACAGCGGGAGGAATCCTTTCCAGCGCGATTGAGGCGCAGAAGCTGCTGAAAGAACACGGCTTCGATGTGGGCGTGGCAAGCTTTCCCACAGTGAAACCCATTGATGCTGCCTATATCACAAGCCTTTGCGAAAAAGTGCCTTTGCTGGTAACGCTCGAAGAGCATACCATTGTGGGTGGCTTTGGTGGCGCGGTATGCGAAGTGGTCAGTGGTTTAAAGGCAAACCGTGCGCGTGTGGTGCGCATCGGCATGAATGACCTCTATTCCTCCATTGTGGGCAGTCAGGCCTATCTGGAAGAGTATTATGGGCTGGATGGCAAGAGTGTGGCCAACAAGGTGCAGGCTGCGCTGGAAGGGCGTCTGTAATGGAGTATGGACTGGAAAGCGTACACGCGGAACTGTACGAAGTGCTGCGCGATGTGGTGCGTGTGCTCGAAGGCAACAGCCTTTCCTACAGTGTTATGTGCGGAACGCTTTTAGGCGCGGTACGCCATCAGGGCTTTATTCCGTGGGATGACGATGTGGATCTGGTGCTGCCGCGCGAAAGCTATGACCGTTTTGAAGAAATTTATCCCTCAGAGTGCGGACTGGGTTTAACACTAGACTTGTCTGAAACGTGGGTACCCCGTGTTCGTAAAGTGGGCGGGGACGCGTTTGTCGACCTTTTTGTACTTGATCCGCTACCTGCCGGGAAGATCGCTCGCAACTGGAAACTGTTGCGACTGCAGGTGTTGCAGGGCATGCTCAAAGAGCATACCGAATATAGACGGTTTTCGTTTGCGAAGAGGTTGCTTTTGTGGGGCACTCATGTGCTGGGGATACCTTTTTCCAAAGAAAGCAAGCTGCGTGCCTACCGGCGAGTTTCGCGGACAGGTAGTTTAAGTGTACGCGTACACATGAGCGATGGCGCATTCAACCTTTTAAGCATGCCTTTTGCAAAGGACACATTTGATGAACCTGTGCGCGCTCCGTTTGGACCGCTAACTGTGCGTGTGCCTCGCGACGCTCATGCGATACTGACCCAGCTATACGGCTCCGACTATATGACACCGCCGCCGGAGAACCAGCGCAGGCCACTCCATCTTGACAGATAACGAGGAACAACGCAGTGAGCAGCCGTAGCAATACCCGCACGTCGCGTTTCGTGCAGAACACTGTGTTCACGGCAGCCTACCAGTTTACCGCGATGCTGATGGGCTTTGTGACGCCGCGCCTGATGATGCTGTTTTATGGCTCACAGGTAAACGGCCTGATTGTATCTGCCAACGAATTCTTGACCTACTTCCGCATGGTAGAGGCGGGGTTGGCGGCAGCGGCTGTATATAGCCTGTATAAGCCGCTTTCGGAAAAAGATCATGATGGTGTGAGCGCCATTGTTTCTGCCGCCAGACAGTTTTATAACATTGCAGGCTGGATGTTTGTGGGACTGACGCTCCTTTTTGCAGTCATCTATCCGTTTATTGTGCCCATCGAGACGGCGAAGGGCAACATTATGGATTATTGGAGCGTGTTCCTGCTCATTTGTGCGATGGGTGTATCAGGCGCGCTTGAGTTTTTCACACTGTCACGCTATCGGGTACTGCTTACAGCCGATCAACGTACATTCATGGTCAGCCTTGCCAGCATGAGCAGCCTTCTGTTGCAAACGGCAGTGATTGTTGTGCTCGCGTATATGCGGGTCAATATCATCGTCGTTCGTTTGCTTGCTTCGCTCACGATTGCCATCCGACCCCTGATCCTGGGCGGTTATGTCAAAAAGGTTTATCCGCAGATCAATGTGTTTGCCAAACCCAACAAGGCGGCTCTCGCCCGCCGATGGGATGCGATGTATCAGCAATTTACCACGGCATTCCATCAGGGCGCAGCGATTATGCTTACGACAATCATCACCCGAGACGCGGCAATGATATCGGTCTATGGCACCTACAATATGGTGACGGTCGGCTTGTGGGGCATCCTCAAAATGACGACGACCGGTATTTACTCGGGATTTGGCGATCTGATTGTTCGCGGGCAGCAAGCTAAGTTCCAAAAAGCGTACCGCGATTTTGAGTACCTGTATCTGGTTATTACCAGCATCCTGTTTTCGGCTGCGGCCATCCTGATTGTGCCATTTGTGGTGCTCTACACCGATAAAATTACCGACGCGAATTACTCCGCACCGCTCATCGGCATGATGGTGGTGTTGGAGGCGATCACCGATCATGGCAAAATGCCTATGGATTTGATGATTACCGCCAGCGGCAAGTTCCGCGAAACCCGCCATCACTGCACCGCGCAGGTGATTACCGCTATGGTGCTGGGATTGGGACTTGGTTATTGGGGTTTGCAAACCAGTATGACGATGGCCGTGGTTGGCATTCTTTCCGGCATCGTACTTTCCAACGTTCTGCGTGCGATTTTGCAACTGTGGTTTGTGCCTAAGTTTATTACCCACCTGCCATGGACTTGGACGTTGAAACGGATTCTGCGCATGTTCCTGCAGGTGGCAGTAATTGCAGGGCCGTTTCTTGCGTTCCGACTGGTGGATATCAACGGCTTTTTCAAATGGATTACGCTGGCCGTTCCCATTTGCATTTACTCGACGGCAGTTACGCTGGCCTTCGGTTGGTTCTTTGATCGGGAAAGCCTGATGTCACTTTTTGGGCGAGCGAAATTTCTGTTTCAAAAGGAGAAGTAACATGCTTGAAAAAGTGAACCTGATGAACGCGGTGAATGCCGTAAAAGGCCTTTACCAGTATGACAAGGTGGGTCGCCTCAATGGCAATGTGTTGAGTGTGGTACAGGTAGAAAACCGCGCGCTGGATTTTCATGTACATGAGCAAAGCGATGAGTTGTTTATGGTGTTGGAAGGCTCATTTGAGCTGGAGTTGGAAGACGGTCTGCTGCCCCTGTGCGCGGGAGAATTTGTGATTGTGCCCAAGGGCACGCTCCACAGACCGGTAGTCGGGGCGCTTGCAAAGTTTTTGATGATCGAGATGGATGGCACACTCAACAAGAGCAACAGTGGGGATTTGTACGAAGAGTGATATTGAAAAGAACAACCTGTCATTTGATGCGCGCAGGTTCACAAAGGATAGGGGTCAATAGCAGACTCACGGATAGGGATTTTCAAGGTGAAAATCCATTGTGATTTATGGAAAACATGACCTTCTTCCGAAGGTATTAGTGCTGGAGTGGATGCGTTGCCGACCAAAAAGCCTGACAGTAATGCCAGGCTTCTATCTATGCTACGCAAATTGAAAGCTGCGAGTCAACCAATACCGTCGGATATCCTTATTTCTCCTCTAAACGCACGCTTGAATGCGTTACCGTGCTGTCAATCGTGCGCTGACAAAGGCTCACGAATGCATCTGGGCTGATAGCCTTGCTTTCCCGCAGCCAGCGGACAATTGAGCACCGAAACGCATCGCTGTAAAAGTCGCAGAAAAACCCGCGAAATTCTTCATCCCGGATTTCCTGCTGCAAGTACGCACTAAGAATTGCCTCCAATGTTTCATTGAAAGTATCTGTGAAGGCATTTTGCCCTTCCATGGCAAAGGCGTTAATATAGAATTGTCGGTTATTGGCGAAATACTCGCATACCTTACGCAGATAGGTCCATACATCGGCCTCTGCGCCGTTGTCCAACAGTTGCATAAACTCACTGTAAAACACCCAGTTGAGCAGATCGTACTTGTCCTGAAAATGATAATAAAAGCTCTTGCGGTGCATGCCGCAATGCTCACAGATATCGCCCACGCTGATTTTATGAAATGCGTGGGTTTGCATCAGCGCCTTCAGTGAAGCACCCAACGCACGTTTGGTGATGTTGGCTTCGGGCATCGCGCACCTCCGCTAACGATGATGCCGGATGCGTGGCATCGCCTGCCGGATCAGCGCTTCCAGCGATTGATCGGCGACACTCAGTGTGCCGACAGCCGCAGGATAAAGCACCGAACCGTCCGCGTCTAGCTCCAGCATGCAACGTTCGTCCGAGATGATGTGATCGACCTGCTGCACATCGGTATACAGATCGATGGGGAAGAGGGGATACCGAGCTATAGCTCGAACGGACAGTACCTGCGATAAAACATAAGCACGGGTGTTTTCATCACAATCCGGAGCGGGAATAAAAAATAGAAAAGGATAGCCTTGCGCAACGACGGTTTGCAAAAATGGTTCCGAGACCAGATAGTCTGCGTTTGATGCGTTGTATTCGCAATTGAGGCTGAACATCCTCTTTTTTTGCGCCAGAATGCCGCTGATGTCACTTAAACCTGTTTCCCCGCCGCGAGGAACGAAAAGTGTGTTGCGAAGCATCGCGTCGCTTGCGGCCATTCGCATGTTCATGCTTTCGTCCTCTGCCAGCAGGAAAAATGCGCTGCTGGAGTATTGCTCGGCAATGTGCAGGATTCTGCCCAGATCAGCCGTGTTTTTACCCACAAATAAGAAATAGGTGTATATGCCGAGCATTTGCCCCTGCTGTACCAACTGCGCCAGATCGAGCGGCTTCTCAGTGGGACGGTTCATCCGCAAAAGGATCGTCCAAGGGACATTGACGCTATGCTCCTTTTCAAAAGCACGTATCATCTTCGCACCCATGGTCCAGCTCATATAGCCCACATTCAACCCGAGGGTTTTGAGGGTTTCTTCATCCACATTGCGGATCAGCGATGTCACCAGTGTGTAATAGACACTGCGTTGATCTTTGAGTACGCTTTGCGCATCGGTAAAAAAGGACTTCTGGTTGTGACCCTTGCCAAACTGCATGCCCAAATCGACTAATTTGCGGATGCTGCGGTTGGGATCGCGACGGATATCGCGGATACCTTTGCTGACTGCACTCTGGATTGCCGCTTTGATCACGGGTTGATTATCCATACTCAAACCTCCCGGAGAATGGCACCATCATACGCCAATAAGCGAAGCCTCGCAAGTGGATGCAAGGCAAAAAGTATATGGGTGAGCATCACAGACTGCCATGCCATCTTGCAGGGATGCAGGCTGACATGGCGCGTAAGTCCTATTGGCTAAAGCGTTTTACGAACCGTTCGAATGCTGGCGTGCGCCTCCCGTGCATACTTGCGCTGCAGGTGGGCATTGCGGATTTTTTTCCTTTCCCAGTTAGCGGGGCCGGCGCTGTTTTCCCAAAGCGCATTGGCGGCAGGTTCCCAGCATTCGGCAGTTTGCCTGCACTTATCGCATAGAGTATGCGCATCCTCTGGATTTTGCAGGTCGGTGGATTTCGCGCCGCTATGATCGACCATTTCTGCGAGCCTTCCATAATTATCCAGCGCAGGGCAGGGTCGTAGCATATTTTCACTGAAAGGCTGGTTGTCATGGTATTGCATGAACAAAGGGCTTTGGAATGCTTCCAGAAGCGTCTTTTGACGGATATTGGAGTCGCTGTAATGTACAAACGCACAGGGTTCGATATCGCCGTTGGCGTTGATATGCATGTATCTGCGGCCGCCCGCGATGCAACCGTCGGCATACTCGCCATCATTCCAGAAATCCATGGTGAACAGCGCTTTGGTAGAGCGGAAAGCTCGAATCTGGCGGTACATAAAGGAGCGTTGCTCAGGCGTTACCAATAGTTCCGGTACGGCATCCTTGCCAACAGGCATATAGGTAAACAGCCACATGAACTTTGCACCCATGCGGATTATCTCATCAAAATAGGCTTCGCTACCGATGACTTCGGCATTTTTGGACGTGTAACAGCAACTGATGCCAAATGCAAGCTTGTGGCGCTTCAGGATTTGCATCGATTCAATTACCTTGCGATAGGTGCCCTCACCCCGACGGCTGTCGGTTGCAACTTCAAACCCTTCAATGCTGATGGCCGGCACGAAATTCTTCACACGGATCATTTCCTGCGCGAATGCTTCATCAATCAAGGTACCGTTGGTGAAGGAGAGAAACGCGCAATCGGGATGTCGCTCACACAGGGTGATGATATCTTTTTTACGCACCAGCGGCTCACCGCCGGAATAGATGAAAAAGTATGTGCCCAGCGCTTTGGCTTGCCGGATGATATCCTCCAGTTGGTCAAGGTGCATGTTGAGTTTGTTGCCATATTCGGCGGCCCAGCAACCGGTGCAGTGAAGGTTGCAGGCGCTGGTGGGGTCCATAAGCACAGCCCACGGGATATTGCAGCCATATTTTTCACTGTTTTTCCGCTGGCGCGGTGTGCCGATCATGCAGCCGTTGATCACGAAGTTTTCAAACAGCCGTAGCCGTTGCCCGTCATCAATGTCTGTCCATAGGCTGCGCATCAGCTGAGACCAATTATTGTTGGGATTCCCAAGCGCATCTTTTACCAGTTGTGCTTCATGCTTTACGCCTTCACCCCGATCATGACGGATGAGCCAATCAATCACCCTCATGCCATTTTTGTCAAAATCTTTGTTAACATAGCGCATCACTGGCCTCAATGCAACGGTTTTTGTCCACTCCGCAACAGTTCTTGCCATATTCGCAACCTCCTCGCTTATGTAAAACAGTATAAACAACGGATGCTGAAAGCACAGGGTCAGTTCAACGGAACCGTCCCAAATGGATACAAAATGGGAAATTTGTCCCAAAGGGCAGCGGTAATAATTTCATGGTACTGTTCATTTATTTTGATGAATCTATAAGAATCAGCTGGTCTCGAAATCTTGAGGTTGTCCCGCTTTGCTTTCGTTTCTTCCTTATGCGCCTTCAGTCGGTTCTTCAAGCACTGCTACGTAAATGGGTCGAACCGGATGATAAGCGCAACGGCTTAACATGATAGAAGAGAAACTAAAAAGGCCGCCCGATGCCAAACGGTATGGCTACGGACGACCTTGCTGATGGATCGCAGTTGGTGGCGGCCACCGAAGGTAAGCTCAGCGATACCTGCGGCGGATGACACCCCTTTGAACGGAAATTTCCCTAATCCCGAACGATTTCTGGCTTTTTGGGCTTTTGAATATCCTCGCCAAGCCAAAATTTTTCAAGCGGTTTGTAAAGCAGAAACGCCACAACGGAGGTGATGAGCATTTCCGGCAACATATAGGAGCCGTTGTAGGCAAGCGACCACACGGTGGGAGCCCAGCCCAGACCGTTTGGCCAGAGAGCCTCCCAAATGAGCACGCCGCTGATGAAGTGGAATAGGAAGCGGCCAAAGAAAGTGATCACAATTCCTGTCACGATCGCCCAACGACGCGATTTCACCAGCCCATTAAAACAAGCGGAAAAACCAAGCACCGTAAAAGCGAGAATGTAGTCCAGCAGGATAATGGCAACGGCGGTCAGCGCATCAGGTGCATACTGAATGTTCTTAAGGCCCAACAGCAACTGTAATAGGCTAAATGCAAAGGCGGAAAAAATTCCCCATTTGGTACCATAACGCTGAGCAAGCATCACAATGGGCAACATGCTGCATACCGTAATGCTGCCGCCCAGCACCCAAGGGCCTGTGAACTGCAGCAGGCTCAGTGCAGTAGCAATGGCCAGCAGTATGGCGCTTTCGGTTAATCGTCTCAATTGGTAACTCATAGTAACTCCTCCTAAAATAAAAATTCCCGCGGTTGCGGGTAGTGCAACGCGGATTCATCAAAGGAGTTATTCCGTTGATTCCTACGCCGGCATTACCCGGATCAGGTTCGAGGGTCCCGGGTATTCGCCCGATCTCAGCCGACAGAAGTCAGCACCCCTTGCGCTTTTGCGCTTATCTAGTATACGATAAATCTGTGTATGCTGTCAACCCTCGCTTTAGCATAAAAGAATGGACGATTGCAGTCCTATAGTGAGCAAAAGCGTCGCCATCGCTCTGCGCTTGCCAGAACCACCCGTGCGTGCTACAATCAATTATTGAAGCAATAATACACGCGACCTGCGTGATAAGGAGCATAAGGAATGAAAATGGTCATCATCATCGGGGCTGGCCCTGCGGGCTTGACTGCAGCCTATGAGCTGCTGAAAAAGCACGAGGGTTATCAAGTAACGATTCTTGAAAAATCGGACAGTATCGGCGGCATCAGCAAAACGGTTCGCCATGGCGGTAACCGTATGGATATCGGTGGTCATCGCTTTTTCAGCAAGGATCAGGCGGTGATGCAATGGTGGCAGGAGGTAATGCCTCTTCAAGGCGCGCCATCGTTGGATGACTTGCTCCTCAAGCGCGAGGTATCACTTGAGGCAGGCGGGCCCGATCCAGAAAAGCAGGATCGTGTGATGCTGACACGAAACCGAGTGAGCCGTATCTATTACCAGCATCATTTTTTTGATTATCCAATTAGCCTGAAGTGGTCCACGCTGAAGACGATGGGTTTTGGTACCACCATGCAGGTTGGTTTTAGCTACCTGCACTCGGTTTTTCACAAGTTGCCGGAAACCTCGCTGGAAAACTTCTATATCAATAGTTTTGGCCGGAAGCTTTACAGCATGTTTTTTGAAGGATATACCGAGAAATTGTGGGGCAGGCACCCGCGCGAGATCTCTGCCGAGTGGGGCGCACAGCGCACCAAAGGGCTTTCGATTCGCGGTATCTTGAAGGACATGCTCTCCAAAATCTTCATGAGCCGGGAAGCGCGCGCAAAAAAGGTGCAAACTTCATTGATTGAGGAGTTTCGCTACCCGAAATTTGGCCCCGGTCAACTGTGGGAGACGGTTGCGGAGGATGTGCGTGCGGCGGGTGGTGAGGTGCGTATGAACTGCGATGTGACTGCAATCGAAACCGAGAATGGTTCAGTCAATGCAGTGCGCTTCGTTGAAAATGGCGTGGAGCATCGTTTGGAAGGTGATGCATTTTTCTCTTCCATGCCCCTACGAGATTTGATCGGCGGTATGGCGGACGCGCCTGTCGATGTCAAGACCGTGGCCAAAGGTTTGCCGTACCGCGATTTTGTGACCGTAGGGCTGCTGGTGAATCGACTGAACCTGAAGAACGAAACCCATCTGAAAACGCTTGGGAATATTGTGCCTGATTGCTGGATTTATGTGCAGGACACAAATGTAAAGCTTGGGCGTATCCAGATTTTCAACAACTGGTCACCCTATTTGGTAAAAGATCCGGAGCATACCGTGTGGATCGGGCTGGAATACTTCTGCACGGAGGGAGATGATTTCTGGAATATGAGCGCGGAAGACTGCGCTGCGTTTGCGATGGACGAACTGATCACCATGGGCGTAATCAACACCCGTGGCGAAGTGCTGGATTTCCACCGTGAGCGCGTCCAGAAAGCATATCCTGCCTATTTTGATACCTATGCTGAAGTCGATAAAGTGATCAACTATCTGAACGGCTTTGAAAACCTTTATTGCGTAGGTCGTAATGGACAACATCGTTACAATAACATGGATCACTCCATGGCAACCAGCTTTGAGGCGGTACATAACCTGGTTGATGGCATCGCGGACAAACATAACATCTGGAACGTGAATACCGAAAAGGAATACCACGAAGAAAAGTCCAAATAGATGAATGCATCAAAACCCGCCGTAAAAAGCGGGTTTTTACTATCCGAAGAACATGGCCGACATCAGCGCAGGATTGCAATTACGGCTTGTATCAGTGCGCATAGGAGCACTCTATAAAGCTTGCTATTCTTTTACTATGTAAAGCCATGGTTTGGCAGGGAGCAGTGTCCAGAGACATGGGTTTCTACCATAAAAGTAAGGACCTATGCCCGTCAATGCAACAAAAAGCGACGGCAGCATTCATCTGCTGCGGTCGCTTGCTGTGCATGGATATTTCGGGGAGGATGCGATCAGGTATCTTCGGATTTCTTTTCCACTTCGGCTAATCCATCGCACTCAGGTTGAAATTGCCTTCCGCAGGCAGCGCATTGCAAACCGTTTAATCTCTGGCCACACGTACATACAAAGCCATGTTGCCTGGCAGGTACGCCCAGCATCAGCGCATGGGCCGGCACATTGGTGGTGACTACAGCACCTGCGCCGATCATGGCGTTTTGGCCGATGGTGTGCCCACATACAATCGTTGCGTTTGCGCCGATGCTAGCGCCATCCAGCACAGGCGTGGGCAAAAAATGCTCGCGACCCTTGGGGTAGAGGGCGCGCGGTGTAAGATCGTTGGTGAAAACACAGCTTGGACCGCAAAAAACGTCGTTGCCCAGCGTCACACCTTCGTAGATACTGACATTGTTTTGCAGTTTGCAACCGTCACCGATCACCACATGGTTGCCGATGTAAACATTTTGCCCGAGCGAGCAGTTTTTGCCGATGCGAGCGCCGCTTTGCACATGCGTAAAGTGCCAGACGCGTGTGTTTTCGCCAATCTCGGCACCTTCGTCCACAATGGCAGTCGGGTGGATATTCATCGACCAAACCTCCCGGTAAAATCAAGCGTCGAGCAGTTGTCAAGCGGCAAGGTTACCGGCCGATGGGAAGCAGCGCTCTGGTAGATCGCCAGCACTAGCTCCAGCGCGCGCAGGCCAGCTTCACCGCTTACATAGGGTTCGCGGTTGTCGAGTATGGCGCGTACCATATCGGCATAAAGAGGTGTGTGGCCAAATCCGTAAACGTTGGGTGGGGTTTCTCCGCATTCCATCTTGATGGTTGCGGGATCACCGCGACCGTCAAGGAAATCCCATTCCTCGATAATGTTTACGCTCTTTCCGCCTGCCTTCACGGTGCCGTTTTCACCAAACAGGTAGAGTGTTTCTTCGAGGTTGTGGGGGAAAACACTCGTGGTGCCTTCAATCAAGCCATACGAACCGTTGTGGAAACGCACCATCGCCATGCCAAGGTCTTCGGCTTGGATGTAGTCGTGTTTCAAGTTATCGGTATAGGCGAACACCTCATCCACTTCATCGCCCATCATCCAGCGCAGCAGGTCGATGTTATGGATGCACTGGTTCATCAATGCTCCACCGTCCTGTGCCCAAGTACCACGCCACGGCGCTTGCTCGTAATACTCCTGCCCGCGGTTCCAGCGGATGTGAGCAGCCCCATGCAGCATACGGCCGAAACGCTCTTCTTCCACGGCTGAGCGAATTTTCTGTATGGACTTGTTAAAGCGGTTCTGATGACAGGCACATAGCTTGACACCTTTGAGTTTTGCTGCATCGATCAGTGCGCGACCATCACACATGCTCAGTGCAAGCGGCTTTTCGATGATGATGTTTGCGCCTGCGTTTATGCAGGCCAGACCAATTTCCGCATGTTTTCCGCTCTCAGTTGCGATAGCGACAAGATTCGGTTTAATTTCGATCAGCATCTGTTGGTAATCCGTATAGCGCTTTACGGCAGGCCGCAACCTTTCGGGCAGTTGGCAAAGCACGGTTTCCATGCGTTCGGGAACCGTATCACATACAGCGCACAATTCAAGAGCAGCACTGTTTTTCAAAGCGGCCACAACATGGTTGGGCGCGATGCGACCACAGCCGATCAACGCATACCGGAGCTTTTGAAACATGAACAAAAAAACTCCTCTCTTACAGAAGACGGATATTTTCGCGCCTCGTCACGTTTTTCATTGCGTTTTTTGTATCGAAGATTAACGTAGCGTATTCAGCCACAAAATCGTAATCAACGGAGGTATGCGCGGCGGTAATCACCACCAGATCACTGCTTGACAGTTCTTCTTGGGTGAGTTCAGGAAGGCCATCGTAGGTTTTCCCCTCGTAGCGGTACTGGGGGATATAAGGGTCAAAATAGGTTACATCGGCTCCGTTGTTTTTCAGGCACTCGATCACACGCAATGCCGGACTTTCACGGTAATCGTCAATATCCTGCTTATAGGCTACGCCTAACACCAGAATCTTTGCGCCATTGAGCGCTTTCTTTTGCTCGTTGAGCGCGCGCATGACACGCTGGCAGCAATATTCTGGCATGCGATCGTTAATAATCATACTCGATTCAATCATGGATGTGTGAAAGCCGAATTCGCGGGCCTTCCAACTCAGATAATAGGGATCCAGCGGTATGCAGTGCCCGCCAAGCCCCGGGCCAGGATAGAATGCCTGAAAGCCATATGGTTTGCTCTTTGCGGCATCAATGACTTCCCAGATATTGATACCCATACGGTCACACAGGATCGCCAGCTCATTGATGAGGCCAATATTCACATTGCGGTAGGTATTTTCGAGAATTTTTTCCATCTCCGCCACGGCGGGGGAGGAAACCCGGTGTACAGGCGCATCCAGCACCGCCTCATACAATGTGGCGGCGATGTCGGTGCATTCGGGCGTCAGGCCACCAACCACCTTGGGAGTGTTGCGGGTTTTATAGACCGCGTTACCCGGATCGACGCGCTCAGGTGAAAAGGCGAGATAAAAATCTACGCCACACTTAAAACCGCTCTTTTCAAGAATAGGGCGCAAGAGTTCTTCCGTCGTACCGGGGTAGGTGGTGGATTCCAGTACGATCAGCATATCCTGATGTACATAAGGCATAATGCTTTCAGCGGAGGAACGTACATAGCTGATATCGGGCTGCTGGTGCTCATCCAGCGGGGTTGGCACAGCAATGCAAACGCAATCACAGCTCGCTACCGCAGCAAAGTCCATGGTGGCTTTGAGGTGACCGCTTTTTACGATCTCTTCCAGATCATGGTTCACCACATCTCCAATGTAGTTATGCCCCCGGTTAACCATGTCCACTTTTTCTTTTTGCACATCAAAGCCTATGACATAAAAACCAGCTTTTGCCTTTTCCACGGCAAGAGGTAGCCCGACGTATCCAAGCCCCACGACGCCCAGCGTTACCGAGCGATCCTTGATCTTTTGCTTGAGATTAGACATTGACATTCTCCTTTGCTGCTTTGCTGGCTGCTGGCCATGCAAATGGAACTCACTTCTATTGGTTAAATGGGCCGCGATTCGCGTCTCATACATTCCGAACCCACATATGATACTTCATTAAAAGCCGATGTGTCAATGTTCAGAGGTGAAACAGCCTATGTTTTCTTTCTGCAGACGCTGGGATGGATAGGTATACTGGTTGCAAAATCAGCGGCAACCGTGCAAATTCAAACTGAAAGCCATGCGGGGAATTTCTTGCTTTCAGACTGAAGGCGGGGGAAGGTTGGAAAAGAGCAGAGACATCCCCCGATATGTTTTACATCAATTGCCGTCCATGGCCGTGCAAAATTTACATCTGTCGAAAAAATAAGAAACCATCCCACGATGCTTACATTGCAAACCGATGGGATAAGTCGCCCTGTTGGAAAGCACCGATCAGCTTCATTGCACAATGGAGGGGAAACCCTTTTCCCAAAGGCTTTTGATCGCGTGACAACTTGACATTTCTTCCTTCAACATGGTATGCTACATCCACCTCGGCTGGCGCTCGAAACGCTGCGGAATCAAAAGGAGGCGACCGAAATGACGAGCAACGCGGAACAATTAGGGTTGATTGCCTTTCGAATCAGAGACTTACGGGACATCGCCGGCTTAACGACGGCACAGGTGGCGCAAAAGACGGGCATCAGCAAGGAAGAGTACGAGGCTTATGAAACCGGCACGCGCGACTTCAGTTTTTCGCATTTGTTCAACATCGCCGAAGCGCTGGGTGTGGACATCAGTGACCTTTTAACGGGAGAAAGCCCAAAACTGCATGGCTATGTGCTGACTCGCGCGGGTCAAGGACTGAAATTCAAACGGCGTGAGCAGTATGTGTACCATCATCTCGCATATAATTTCCGCGATAAACTTGCGGAACCTTTTATTGTGACCGTAACGCAGGACGAACCAGGCGCTGAAAAACAGGCGCACAGCCATGAGGGGCAGGAGTTTGACTATGTGCTGGACGGAAAGCTCAAGATTGTTCTTGGCGGGAACGAGCTTTATTTGCAAGCGGGCGACAGCATCTATTACAATAGTTCGCTTCCCCACGTGATGTATGCGCTGGAGGGCGATTGCCGCTTTATCGCCGTAGTTGTGAAGGAGGGCGCGAAAGCATGATGAAACCGCTTTATCTGGAGTATCTGGATTGCCCGATACAGTATGCCACCTACGATGATTTCAACAAGCGATTCCGTCTAAACCGCCCTGCGAGTTTCAATTTTGCCTATGACGTAGCCGACCGTATCGCAACGGAGGAACCGGAACGCACTGCCGTACTGTGGACGGACGAAACCGGCGTTTGCTTGAATTACACGTTTGGCGAACTCAAAAAAGAAAGTGATCGTGCTGCAAACCTGTTTACGTCTATCGGCCTTCAAAAAGGCGATAAGGTAATGCTGATCCTGCGTCGACACCTGCAATTTTGGCCGATCATCATGGCTTTGCATAAGATTGGTGCTATCGCTGTACCTGCGACCCACCTTCTGACGGAAAAAGATATTGTTTACCGTGTGACTGCGGCGGGTATTAAAGCAGCGATCATCACCGACAAGGATGAGAGCGTGCTGGAAGCGGCAGAAGCAGCCAAAACGAAGTGCCCGACGCTTACAACGCTTGTTGTGTTGCGCGGTAAACGCGAGGGATTTTTCAGCTACGAGCACGAAATGCCTTTGGCATCTGCCGAGTGGAAAAAACCTGAGGGAGATGCTTACCCCCAAAACCACGATCCGATGCTGTTGTATTTTACCAGCGGCACCACGGGAATGCCCAAGATGGTTGCGCACGATTATTTCTACCCGCTGGCGCATATCGTAACCTCTCTGTTCTGGCAGCAGTGCATCGATGGGGGATTGCATTTTACCATCAGCGAAACCGGCTGGGCGAAAAGCGTATGGGGTAAGCTGTACGGACAGTGGCTGACAGGCAGCGCAGTTTTTGTGTATGATTTTGAACGTTTTATTGCGAAAAACGTGCTCCAACAGATGAGCGACCATCATGTGACCTCCTTCTGTGCTCCGCCTACTATGTATCGCTATATTTTGCAGGAGGATTTCGCCCATTACGATCTGAGCGCACTGCAGCATTGTGCTGTGGCTGGGGAGCCGCTCAACCCCGACATGGCAGCCGAATGGTTCAAACGAACGGGCATTTCGCTGTTGGAGGCATTTGGACAGACCGAACTTGTTGTAACGCTGGCAACCTTTCCCTTCATGAAGGTGTGTCCCGGTAGCATGGGCAAACCCAGCCCGATTTTCGATGTGGATATCATCGATGATGACGGCGTATCCTGCCCGGCGGGCGTAACCGGCGAGATTGTTGTACGCACAAACAGCGATTCGTTGCCAATCGGTATGTTCCTTGGATACTACGAAAACCCTGAACTCACTAAAACCGTGTGGGATCATGGCGTGTATCACACAGGTGACACTGCTTGGCGCGATGAGTGGGGCTACTACTGGTATGTGGGGCGTGCAGATGATGTGATCAAATCCAGCGGGTACCGGATTGGACCTTTTGAGGTGGAAAGCGCTCTGCTGGAGCATCCGGCGGTACTTGAAACCGCAATCACCGCTGCGCCGGATGAACTGCGTGGACAGGTTGTCAAAGCAACGATCGTTCTCAAGTCCGGCTATACTCCCAGCGATGAACTCAAGGCGGAGTTGCAGGAACATGTCAAGCGTATTACCGCGCCCTACAAGTATCCACGGATCATTGAGTTTGTGAGTGAACTGCCCAAAACCATCAGCGGCAAAATTCGGCGTGTGGAACTTCGCGAGAAGGATAAACAGAAGGTTCAGTAACGTTATATGCTTAAGGTGTGCAAGTTGCGATGAGTGATCCAGGGCGATTACTCGCATCAGTCATGGCAACGATTTTACCCGACGGGGCATGCCCGCCAACCGCCCATTTTTTGAGCGGATGTATTCAGGAGGTATCCATGCAATCCAAATCCATGGTTAAACATCTGATTCCCCTGTTGCTAACGATCGTTTTACTTTTTGGAATCTTACCTGCCACCTCAGCTTCGGCAAAAACGGTAGCCGAATGGCTGGCGGGTTTTAAAACAGGCGAAACGTGGTTCGGGGACGATTGCAAGTATGACATCACCGACGAAAAAGCTTGTTGGGATTTATTAATGAAGCCCATCACCGTGTTGGATGTGGATGAGACTGAGTCGGTCTATCCATTGAAAACTCCGGGCGGCGACAAAGTAATCCATGACAAACTGGGCGGTTACATCAACGGGGCTTCCGCAGCCGTACATGTGCTGGGCGACGACGAGGACGGCTGGACACTCATTGAAGGTGTGGACGACTATAACCGAATTATCCAGGGCTATGTAAAAACAAAATTATTGAAAACGGTAACGCCTAACCAGCATTATGGTGTGATTGTGGATAAACTTACCCAGCGATTATACGTGTTTATCGACGGTAAGTTTTTCAGCTCCTGTGCCGTTTCGACTGGTTTACCCAATGATTTACAGCCTTATAATGAAACCTCAGCAGGGGAGTATCTTTTCATCAGCTGGAGTGGCGGCTTTGACAGTGAAGGCATGTACTGTGACATGGCAATCCGCTTCAATAACGGTGATAAAATGCACGCGGTTCCCTGCAACATTTTAGCGGATGGTACCCGCAGCTACGTTAAGTGGGAGCCCTTGCTGGGGCAAAAAGCCAGCCATGGTTGCATCCGTGTCGCACGGCTTCCCAATGCGGATGGATTGGATCAGGAGTGGTTGTGGAATAATCTTAAGCGTATGACCAAACTTGTGATTTGGGATGACAAGGGTCGAAAAATGCCTTATCCGGACGATAACACGTCATTGTACTACAATCCTGTTGGCGGGAAGTACTATCATACATCGGCTGAATGCAGCGCGGTTAAAAAGAAATTCTACCCGCTGACTGAGTTCAAGTACAGCGAGTTAGAAAAGGGTATATTCTCTAAATTGGAGCCCTGCCCAAGCTGCACGCCTGTGAAGCGCAAATCGGTTATTGACAAAGAGAATCTACAACGCGGTGCCATAACGCAGGAAGAGTACGACACTCTGCAGGCTCAATATGCCGTAGAAGCAAATGAGACGGCGGATACTTCGACCCTCTCTCCTTCGGGCGAACCGACGACCACAGCTACCGCAACCACCGAACCGGACAGTACGGTTGCAAGCGACGGTGAGGTTGAGATTAACATCATTCCGGCTGGAGGCACGACCAAATAATCGCTGCGCGATGAACAGGTGGAGGGGTTAATCAACCGGTTACAGGTCGCGACGGTTTCGCCGCGACCTTTTCCGCTTCAATAGCCGAAGGGCAAAGTTGCATCGGATCAAATGTCACGGCATCCCGATAGCCTTCTGTTGGCAGAGAGCTGGCGAGAGTATACAATAGAAATGGATAGACAAATAATGGAACGGAGGCGATAAAAATGACTGCATTGCTGGAACGATTAGCCCAATGGAATGAGAAATCGAATGGACTTCCAAGAAAAGCGCTGCTGATTACTGTTACGTTGCTGATGACATCGCTGCTGATACTGCTTGCACCACTGTGCTGGCCATTTTTGCTTGCACTGCTGTTCTCCATGGTGCTGGAACCGTTGGTGCAGTTTTGTGTAGCGCATCTGAAAAAGCTCAGGTTGCATCGAGGGTTGGTAACGCTTCTTGGAATGGTGTTGCTGTTTGGCGTTTTAGGCGTGGCGCTGTTTGCGCTGGTAAGCCGATTGCTCCATGAACTGATTGCGCTGGCACATGCCGCGCCGACATTTGTGCAATGGTTGAGCAATACGGTGGTGCCCTCTGTTCGAAACCTGTATCAGCAATATTCCGACGTGCTGCCCGCGACGGTTATGAGCATAATCAACAGTAGCCTTTCTGCCTTGGGTGAAAATGCGATCAAGATGGCAGGTACGCTGTCAACAACACTGACCAGTGGCGCGGTGAATGCAGCGGCATCAATACCGGGAATTTTATTGAGCGTGGTACTCACAGTGATGGGTACATACTATATGACGGCGGATCGGGAACGGATCTTCTCGTTTTTCCGACGCACTTTCCCAAAAGATATGCAGAAACATAGCCTCCTACTAAAAAATAACCTGTTGCGTTCCCTGTTTGGACAGGTGAAAAGCCAGATGCTGGTTTCCCTGATAATTATCAGTTTTCTTGTGCTTTCTTTCGTGATCTATGGGGTTAAATATGGCATGTTGCTTGGATTTCTGATCGGGGTGGCGGATGCGCTGCCTGTGGTAGGCGCCGGGCTGTTCCTGATACCGTGGAGTGTTGTGGAACTGGTGCTGGGCAACTATGCACTGGGGATTTTTCTGGCGCTGGTGTATCTGGGCACGATCATTATCCGGCAAATTTGCGAACCCCGCATAGTAGGTGCTAACCTTGGCTTATACCCTTTAGCGACGATGATTGCGATGTTTGCAGGTTACCAGTTGTTTGGTTTCTTAGGACTGCTTGCCGGGCCAGTGCTGCTCAATCTGATGAAAGTGGTACTGGAAGCTGACGATACGGCTCGCGGTATCAAGAACAAGCCTATACGCGGGTGGGGTAAAAACCGTGCGGCTTGCGAATGCGAATTGCCTGTATATTCGGAAGGTGAATCCAACGGGGAGTGAGGGGGGCAGAGCACAGCTTAACGATTAAGCTGTTGAAACCGCCAGTGCTTCACAGGAGTTGTTGAGTATCCATATCCTGCTTTTGCGGTAATCTCAACTTATCCCTGCACAACGAAATCCCGAGGTAGGCAAGCCATTTATTCGCTGTTGCACCTTCTGGGAGAAAACACGATCCAGTGACTGGTACTCACCGGTTTGCTAGCCGGATATAATCCCTTCAGAAACGCGTATGCATTGAGTTAAATCCAAGGGAAAAGCCGTCGGATTTGATCCGGCGGCTTTTGTAAACCGTTTACATCCCCTGTCGGGAGTAATTCGGACTTTCTTTTGTGATCGATATATCGTGGGGGTGGCTCTCCTGCAAACCGGCGCCGGTGATGCGGATGAAACGACCGTCGATGCGCAGAGCATCGATACTGGGAGTGCCGCAGTAGAACATACCTGCGCGCAAGCCGCCAATCAACTGGAACACAGTATCGCTAAGCGGCCCTTTGTAAGGAACGCGTCCTTCCACACCTTCCGGTACCAGTTTAGGCGCATTCTCCTGAAAATAACGGTCGCTGCTGCCATGGGCCTGTTGCATGGCACCAAGGCTGCCCATGCCGCGGTATACTTTGAAGCTGCGCCCCTGATAGATTTCCATTTCACCAGGGCTTTCATCCACACCGGCGAGCAGACTGCCAATCATCACGGCATGCGCACCGGCTGCGATGGCCTTGGGGATATCGCCGGAAAATTTGATTCCGCCATCCGCGATCACAGCAATGCCATGCTTTTGCGCCTCTTTGGCACAATCGGCTACTGCGGTGATCTGAGGCACGCCAATGCCGGATACCACACGTGTGGTGCAGATGCTGCCCGGACCAATGCCGACCTTGATGCAGCTAGCTCCGGCTTCAATCAGTGCGAGCGTAGCTTCCGGTGTGGCGACATTGCCGGCAATAACCGGCATGTTAGGGAAGGCAGCGCGAATTTCACGCATGGCAGTAACTGCGCCTTTGCTGTGACCATGTGCAGTGTCGATGGAGATAATGTCCACCTTCGCGTTGATGAGCGCCTCTACGCGTTGCAGGCAATCGGCGGTGATCCCTACCGCTGCTCCGCAAAGCAGGCGGCCATGATCGTCTTTTGCGGAATGGGGGTACTTTGAAGTCTTCTCGATGTCCTTGATCGTGATGAGCCCGCAAAGCTCATATTGATCATTGACGATCGGGAGCTTTTCAATGCGATGTTCAGCAAGCAGTTTTTTGGCTTCCTCCAGGGTAGTCCCTACGGGAGCGGTGATCAGGTTTTTACTGGTCATTACCTCTTCGATACGGCGGCTGTCGTCCGTCTCAAACCGAAGATCGCGGTTGGTGAGGATACCCACCAGCTTTTTACCGCGTGTAATTGGAACGCCACTGATGCGGTAGCGTGCCATTAAGGCTTCCGCATCGCGAACCAGATGATCAGGCGAGAGGTAAAACGGATCGGTAATCACGCCATGTTCGCTTCGCTTTACCTTATCCACCTGCGCGGCCTGTTCTTCGATCGTCATGTTCTTGTGGATAATCCCCAAACCGCCTTCACGTGCCATCGCGATGGCCATGCGAGCGTCGGTGACGGTATCCATGGCGGCAGAGAGCAGCGGGATGTTCAACCGAATGCCCGGTGTGAGCTGAACGGTTGTATCCACATTGCGCGGCAGGATTTCGCTTTCGGCGGGAACCAGTAGCACGTCATCGAAAGTGAGTCCTGTCCGGAGGTTCTCTTCCAGCATGTTCCTCATCCTTTCAAAAATGTATTGCGGCTATTGTATCAGCGTCAGAGATGGATGTCAATGGAAGCAGTAAGAATGGCTTACCCCTTATGATGCATGGGGAAGCTGACTTCTACACCTGCGTTAGATCAAATATCGTATCAAATTAAATGTAAAATGATGATGTGATTTTAACATACATCACTCAAAATAGCAATGTGCAGCCGCGCCTGGCGCAGGGTTCTCCTGATGTGCTGATGTATTTGCATGGCAGTGTGCCTGTTTCTGTGGTAATAAGTCCTAAAATAGGCGAAAACTACCGAAACATTACCAACGCCAAACGGAGAAGCCTTTTGAAATATTGAACTGGTTGCTTGAATTAAAGACGCTTGTAAAATACGCTAGAACGGCAATCAAGGATACAAATAAAGGTATATAATATAGACATATATGACATCGATCCCCAAAACTCGAAGCGGGAAATACTAGCATGTTTGTCAGACATACAAAACGTTATCGAAAGGCTTCAAACGAGACGGTCAGGTTCGCATGACAACCTGCGAAATGTGATGAAAATGACGCGTGTAGGCTGTTTATGATGGGTTAAAAGGTGTATAAATAATGCTTGCATTTTCGTGAGCGAAGCATTATACTTAAGAAACGAAAACGATGTAGTTTGATAAGAACCTGATGCTGGACTGGCATTGGGGTTAAGGTGGGGGTGCAGACGTGGCGGTTACCATCCGAGAGCTTTCCAAACGCTGCGGTCTTTCGATTTCGACCGTCAGCAAAGCACTAAACGGTTATACCGATATCAGCGAAGCGACTCGCGAGGCGGTCACGCTCGCGGCCAAAGAGATCGGGTACTATCCCAATTCACACGCGAGAGCGCTAAAAACCAAACGCAGCTACAATCTTGGCGTATTGTTTGTGGATGACCGCCAGAGCGGTTTAACACACGCCTTTTTTTCCTTTGTTCTGGAAAGCTTCAAAAAAGAAGCGGAACGCAATGGATATGATATTACTTTCATCAGCCATAATATGGGCGAAAGCACCATGACCTATCTTGAACACTGCCACTACCGCGAGGTGGATGGTGTTTGTATTGCCTGCATCAACTTTCTGGAGCCGGAAGTCGCCAATCTGGTGAACAGTGAATTGCCCATTGTAACCATTGACCATCTCTTTAATAACCGCACCTGCATCCAATCTAACAACATTGTAGGTGTTCAGATGCTTGTGGAGCATGTATACAGCAAAGGTCACCGCAAAATCGCCTATATCCACGGGCCCAAGAGCGCAGTTACGGACACGCGTCTGGGTTCGTTCTACCGTGCTGCCAACTCACTGAACCTTGATATTCCTGACAGGTATATTGAGGAATGCGAATATAATGAACCGGCATCTGTATATCGCGCCGCTAAGAGGCTTTTATCCATCAAAGACAGACCAACTTGCCTGTTTATCGCTGACGATTATGCGGCACTGGGTGCGTATGAGGCGATTTCCGACTTGGGGCTTACCATCCCCAAGGATATCTCGATTGTCGGCTACGATGGTATTCCCATGATGCAACTCATGAAACCGCGACTGACCACCATCCGTCAGGATACCAACCGGATTGGCACGGAAGCGGCACGCAAGTTGGTTGCCCTCATTGAGAGCCCCAAGACGGCTATCCCTGAAATCACAGTGATCCCATGCTCGCTGATTGAAGGGGAAACGGTCAGCAACCTCAATCCCAGCAGCGACGAGTAAATCGCAACCAAGCTTTCCCGACGATAGGGTTCAGTAAAGTGGAAAGCAAGCGGCATATGGCTTTACTGCCGATGCCGCTAAACTTTGAAGTCGATTTACAACGGTTTCGTAAATTGCGCGTACGCAGATCCGCAGCTTGGTGCTGGTTCGAAATGCCTAAAAGGCTGATTTCTGCGGCTACGAATACGAAAGTACGCACATGCTTATCCAGCGGAGGCTGGCATCGGTTATCCAATGCCACCGACAATGCTGGGGCAAATCGGTTGAGCAGCAACCATCCATCAATCCACTTTGTGCAAACAACAAGGAGGAACCCCCCATGAACTACGGCCATTTCGATGACACCCGGAGGGAATTTGTCATCACAAGACCGGATACTCCCTACCCTTGGATCAACTACCTCGGCGGGGAAGAATTCTTCTCGCTCATTAGCAATACCTCTGGCGGATATTCGTTCTATAAAGACGCACGAATGCTGCGGTTGACGCGTTACCGCTATAATAATGTGCCGACGGATGTGGGTGGAAAATATTTCTACCTGCGTGATGGGGAAACCATATGGAATCCCGGTTGGCAGCCTGTGAAAACCGCGTTAGATAGTTATGAGTGCCGCCATGGCATGGGATATACAACCATCACCTCCATGAAAAATGGTCTGAAGGCGCAACAGTGCTCGATGGTACCGCATGGATTTCGTGCGGAAGTAACGCGTTTGACGCTGACGAACGAAAGCGCCTTTGCAAAGCCGATCAGCCTGTACAGCTTTGTTGAGTTTTGCCTTTGGAATGCGCTGGATGACTCTACCAATTTTCAACGGAATTACGCGCTGGCCGAGATTGAGCTTGAAAACGGCGGTGCAACCATTTACCATAAGAGCGAGTACCGTGAGCGCCGAAACCATTATGCGGTGTATGCCGTGAATACCCAAGTGAACGGCTACGATACTGATCGCGAAAGCTTCATCGGCCTCTACAACGGGTTTGACAAACCGGATGTAGTGGTAAACGATCAGCCCAAAAACACCGATGCGCACGGTTGGGCGCCTATTGCTAGCCATTGCATCCGCCGCACGCTGAACCCCGGCGAAACAGTCAGCTTCATTTTTGTGCTCGGATATTGCGAAAGCCCGCGTGACCATAAGTTTATCGCACACGGCGTCATCAATAAAGAAGATGCGCACAAGCTGCTGGCTGAATTTCAGACGGATGAACAGTTTGAAACCAGACTGGCGGACCTTAGAGATTACTGGGAGAAACTGCTGGATCACTTTACCATCCAAAGCGAGGATGAAAAACTCAACCGGCAAGTGAACATTTGGAATCAATACCAGTGTATGGTTACGTTTAATATGAGCCGCTCCGCAAGTTATTTTGAGAGTGGAATCGGTCGCGGCATGGGCTTCCGAGATTGCAGTCAGGATCTGCTTGGATTTGTTCATCTGATCCCTGAGCGTGCCAAAGCTCGTATTTTGGACATTGCTGCGACTCAATTCCCTGACGGGAGTGCCTACCATCAGTACCAGCCGCTGACCAAACGCGGCAATCTGGATGTGGGCAGCGGCTTTAACGATGATCCGCTTTGGCTGATTTATGCCGTGCTTGCCTATGTGAAGGAAACAGGCGACCTGAGTATCCTAAACGAAAGGGTGGCATTTGACAACAAGGCTAACCTTGCTGCCCCGATGAAGGAACACTTGCGCCGAGCTTTTCATTACACGGCGGAACATTGTGGCCCACATGGTCTGCCTCTGATTGGACGTGCTGACTGGAACGATTGCCTGAACCTGAACTGTTACAGCGCCGAGCCCGGTGAGAGCTTCCAGACGGTAACCAACAACGATACCGGCATTGCAGAGAGTGTGTTTATTGCGGGGATGTTTGTAGGGGTAGCGGATGATTATGCAAAGCTCAGCGAACTGACAGGCGATAGGCAGGAAGCCGATTTTGTACGTGCACAGAAGGTGCATATGGTTGGCGTGATCGAAAAGCATGGCTGGGATGGCGAATGGTTCCTGCGCGCTTATGATGCCAACGGGGATAAGGTAGGCTCCAACGAGTGCGATGAAGGAAAGATTTTCATCGAACCTCAGGGAATGTGTGTCATGGCTGGTGTAGGTATAGAGAATGGTCTGGCACAGAAAGCGCTGGATGCAACGCGTGAGCATTTGCTGTTTGAATATGGTGTAGTGCTCAACTGGCCGGCCTATCAGACTTACCAGCTGAACCTTGGTGAAATCAGTTCCTATCCGCCGGGATACAAGGAGAACGGTTCCGTTTTCTGCCACAACAACCCGTGGATTGTGATTGCTGAAACGGTTCTTGGTCACGGTGACCGCGCGTTTGACGTCTATAAACGCACCACGCCCGCTTATATTGAGGATCAGTTGCTTCATCGCACTGAACCGTATGTGTACAGCCAAACCGTGAACGGTAAGGAAAGTTTCCGACCGGGCGAGGCGAAAAACAGTTGGCTCACCGGCACCGCCGCATGGAACTTCTATGCCGTGTCCCAGGCGGTGTTGGGTATCAAACCGCAGTTTGACGGGCTGATGATCGATCCCTGTCTGCCTTCACACATCAAAGAAATCAACATTCACCGCGAGTTCCGCGGCAATTGCTATGAAATTTCAATTCACAATCTGACCGGTGGCGAAAAGGGCTGTGTAACGGTCATGGTGGATGGGAAAGCCGTTGAGGGGCAGACCATTCCCGCAACGGGCGAAACTGGACAGGTCTTCCATGTGGAAGTAACCGTCAGCTAATCTGCCTTGACGCAGTTCGTTGGCGGATGCTAACTCAGGGCTTTGTGCCCGAAAAAATCAGGCGGCGCTCCGGTTGGAGTGCCGCCTCAATTGATTCCAGAAGGATAGGGATTGGAAACATTATTCCTGTGTGTTGCCAGTGCCCTTCCCGTTTGTGCTGGAGATTTCCAACGCGGTGGCGATGGCATCATCAGTCAGCACACCGTTATAATATACCCGTACACGTTCGCCATTGGCAGGTAATGTCAACACACGGGTATCGTCTGCAAATCGAATTTGATAAACCTTGTTGCTGTCGTCTGTGAGGGTAAAGCCATCGTTGGCTGTATTGGATACTAGACCGTCTAAAACAGGCACGATGATGTAGGCGGCACTGATTTGCGGTGGCATGCTGAGCGCCATGATTCCATTGTAGTAAATGGTGATCGGAACCCCCCTATACACGGAAGGAAGCGTGTCATCCATGTGTACGATCACTTTACCGATGACGGTATCTCCTTCAACAATATAGCCATTCGTCAGAATGTCGCTCACGGATCCATTGACTACATAACAGCCTACTTTGAGCGCCGTAGCCTGCGGAGGTAAGCTGCGCGTCATCATGCCGTTATACTGTACAAACACATAAAGCCCAACCGTAAGCTTATTTTTGGCGGCAATACCATCATAAGTGGTAATGGAATCGTCCAAATTCACCTGTAACGTACCTTGCGTTTCATCATCCATCAGAAAATATCCGCTGTCGACTTCGGTAATTAGCCCTTGCAGGGTATAAGTCTGAGCCTGTTCTGCAACGGCGGGGACAAGCTGACACAGCATCGTTACGGCAAGGAGCATCGCAAGCCATTTCTTCATCCTAAAAAGTACCTCCTTCTGTGGATTCATTAGGATAGACGAGTAAACACATGGTTTTGTTCCCTTGAGGATCAACGCGATCGGTAATACATGCAGACAACAGTGCTGTGTTCGATCAAGCTCGTGCAACAGGAAACCCACATGAGGTCAACATGCAGTGATTGGGCTTTGCTTTCTGGATGCTGCGCATGAAGTGTATACCAATCATTGGTATAGATACGGTGTTGAACATTGCAACTCATGAAAATCTTCAAACCAATATGTGAATGCAGTTCCATACCCGATTTGAAAGTTACCCGCTGCAAGCTTGCACGAAACGGGCATTCACTAAAAGGTGAGTTAAGCGAATAGAAAAATATGGATTGACATCCTCATGAATCCATGTTAATAATCATCTGAAAGCGTAACCGTGTTATTAAATTATCCACACTGTTGATCTTCCTGGCGAATCGGGATGAATCCGAAAGAAGATAATGAACGGCACCCTGAAAAAATCAGCGTTGAGATCATCCTTTGTGCAGGCAGCTCACGACATGGTTCTGACAGAAGCGGTTCGAAATGTATCCATCCTTAAAATAGCAGGGCCTGCAGGATATGCGGTTACAACCTTGTACCAGTATTTTCAAGGTCTGGATGCGCTGTTACAGAAAACCAAGTATTGATTGTAGACATTCCGGCGGAGATGAAAGGGGAAATGAAGGCACGGGATGGCGCACTGCCGATATCAGGCAGTATTGCTTTGCCTATAGGGTTCATTCTGTTGAACGCCCCAATGTATATGAATTGCTGTATCCACTCCGTATGGGAGAGCATAGCGCGGATGACCTCGTCTAGCCGGATTACGAAAGTCTCTGAAGAGCGGTTTATGGATGCCCTGCATTGAGCAGTAGGGAACGCCCGGCAACGACTGCAATCTCATTAAGACGATCATAGATAGGGTGCATAAACTGCTATCGCTTTACTTTTCCAATAAAGACATGACGGATGGAACGCTCTACCGCGAGATGGACGAAACGAGAAACGACCTGTTGAAAGGGAGGACTAGCTCATGAAAATCGGAATCATCGTGCATTCACATACCGGAAATACAGCAAAGGTAGCACAACAACTGGAAAAGGCGCTTGCTGCCGCTGGGAACGCGGTCACAATGGAACGGGTGGAGGCTGAAAGCAAGGAGACAAACGTGCAGGGAACGGTGAAGCTAATTTCCATATCAGACCCAATCCCTTATGATGCGCTTGTGTTTGCTGCTCCTGTCTGGGCTTTTTCACTGAACCCGGTAATGAAGACGTATCTGGCACAACTGCCTGCCATGCAGGTCAAACGAGCGGTTTGCTTTGTAACACACCACTTCGCCCGCCCATGGATGGGTGGCAACCGTGCGGTTCGTCAGCTGAAAGAAGCGCTCGAAGCGAAAGGCATACAAGTGTTGAAAACCGGTGTTATTAACTGGTCTGGCAGAGATTTGGACACACAGATCGATCACAATGTTACGGAACTGTCGGGTGCGTTGGCTGATGAGAAGCGATGAAAGTGGGCATGGATCACAGATGAAGATTTTCAAAAAGACACTGAAATGGACAGGGATTACACTGCTTGTAATGATCCTATGCGGCGTCGGGTATGCTTTTCTGGGATTGGATCAAACCGTTAAGCTGCAAATACAGCCGGTTGCACTGACACAGGTGGCGGACGGAACCTATCAAGGTGCATACAACCTCTACCGCTGGACAACGAATGTCGAAGTAACGGTGAAGGGTCACCAGATCACGGCGATTGACCCCAAGCAGGTACCTACGGTGATCCGGCAGAACGTGAATGTGCTGGTGGATCGAGTTATTCAGGAGCAAACCCCGGTTGTGGATGCAATCGCAGGAGCTACGGCAAGTTCTCATGCTTTCCTGAAGGCTGTGGAAACCGCACTGGAAAATGGGATCACTAAATGACGGGAAGCCTGAATCTGGAATGAAGAACGCTACCATCGTTTGTAATGCCTTTTGACCTACTGGATGATTCCTTGTATGGCGGATGTTGAAAGCAGGCGGGCCTTCTTGATCTGTTGATATTGCGATGAGAGCGATATCAAAGACCGGAGTGCTTGGTAAGCGAAAAGAAGTGACACGATAGCATAACAGATCAAAAACGGGAAGCGATGCCATGGCGTAAACCGTGGGTGCTTCCCGTTTGATTTGTGACGGATGCAGTCATGTGAGGATAAAACGGCCTCTACTTATGATAACGTTGTCCGGCATTGATCTTGGCTGCGCGGTATAGCTGTTCAACCAGTACCACACGAGCCAACTGGTGGGGTAGCGTCATACGGCTCATACCCATACGCTCATCTGCGCGCGTCAACACGCTTTCATGTAAGCCCAGTGATCCCCCGATAACAAAGGCAACATCACTCTTACCGGAGATGAACAGATTCTTGAGCTTTTCTGCCAACTCTTCGCTGGTGGGTTGCCTTGCATCCACACACAGTGCGACCACATACGCGGTAGGCGTTAGCTTCGAAAGGAGACGTTCTCCTTCGGCACGCTTCACTTTTTCTATGGTAGTGTCCGTGAGCTGTTTGGGTTCTGGCTCATCAGGCACTTCAATCACCATGCAGGGGCAAAGTATGGAAAGGCGCTTAATATATTCAGCCACTGCGTCCGAAAAAAAACGTTCCTTAGCTTTGCCTACGCACAGAATGGTGAGCGCCATGTTACTCCTCCCCCGTAAATAGGGTAAAGAGGGTAGCGTCCACCAGAATATCTCGAAACAGACGACCAAAATAACGGGCGTCGCCGTTACGAATGAAAAGACAAGTCAACCCATCCTGGCGCGTCACATATTCGACCACATGCACCGTACCGCGAATATCGCGAATCTGGCAACCGTCGGCAAACAGGTCATCCTCGCCTTCATTGATCAACAGGGCAAGTCCGCGACCTTCAAAATCGATCGCTTCATCCATTACACGAAATTCCATCAATACCTCCTGATCTATTGTCCAGTGTTGCTTTGGGAGTGTTACCGCGCAAATGAAGTGTAGAAAGCTGTCAATTGCGGCATACATTACCCAAAGCGGGAATATTTTAAGCTTTGTCCCGATTTACGCAAACGTGCAGGTTCACGGTGTTTCGCCATGTGCGCTTTGCTGTTGCTGAGGCCATCAATTGAAAGCTATGTAAGGCTTATACCCGGTAGAGATAACTTGCTTGAAAGCGTGCTGCCACGTGAAGGGTGATATCATCCCCTACGCAAGCGCCTGCATTGGTCAGCGCGATATGCGTAGTACGGTAAGCCATGTCAGGCGTGTTGTTTTCACTGCTCAAATGTCCTAGCAGCAAGTGGCGTGTGCCGCATTGAGCAAGACAAACAGCCGCTTCCGCGCCTGCATCGTTGCTTAAATGCCCTTTTTTACCAAGAATACGGCTCTTGAGATGAGCGGGATAATGTGGGTTGCGTTTTAGAAGGTCAGGATCATGATTGCTTTCCAACAGCACAATCTCCGCACCGGAGACGGCATCGCGTACGGTTTGAGAAAAATAACCTAAATCGGTTGCCACTGCCACGCTGTGTTTACCTGTGAAAAAGCGATAACCGACAGGATCGTTCGCATCGTGGGGGATGGAGAAGGAAGCGACCTCAAAGTTATCCAGAAAAAAGCTTTCACCGGCGGTAATCACGACGCGGTTGCGGCTGGGCACGTCGCCAAGCGTTGCGGCCATGCCATCCCATGTGCCTTCGGTAGCATAGATGGGTATGCCTAGTTTTCGGCTCACAACACCTGCGCCTTTGATGTGATCACTGTGCTCGTGGGTGATTAAAATCGCATGGACGCTTGCAGGATCAAGCCCTGCCTGCGACATGGCTTCTAACGTCTGTTTCCCGCTCATGCCGCAATCAATCAGCAGACCTCCGCGCTCGGTGGCAAGGTATACCACATTGCCGCTGGAACCGCTAAAAAGTGTACAAAATTGCAAGTGGCGCCGCCTTTCATCCTCAGTGAGGAAGGAGATCCACAGAATGTTGTAGCGTTACAGACCATATTCTACCACGAATAGACAGGAGTCGCAACCTGCCCGGCCATATCAAGCCGCAGGTAACACCAAAGATCGTATGTCAGAACGGGTCTGTATGGATCTGACGATACATCCTCAGTATGGAACACAGAAGGCAGAAATGAAACCTGCAGATGGCGTTGAGGTTGATTGAAAATCATGCAACGCGATCGTTTATGTAACCCCAAAATTGCGATTTACAGGATGCCTGGCTAGCTTTTGTACCTGCCGGTGAAGTAAAAAACAACCGAGCCTGTTTCAGACAGGGGCATCAAAAGGAGACTGGTTTACAATAAAGTATCGGCTATGAAACCCAGTCAATAAAAGGCATCAGAAAAAGGCGCGACCCATCGATCGCGCCTAAAACGAAATGGGGTTACTTCGCCTTGTGATTCGGTAAAAAAAGCTCAAAAATAGGAATCTGATAATCTTTACGTGCCTTGGTGAGTGCCGCTTGACTTCGCACCGTCCACGCGACAAGCAACGGACGGAACAACCGTTTCATCAGCCACATCGAGAGATTGCTGTCATGAGCGCAGGAGTAGGCTACAAAATGCGGCCGTCCCAGCACATTGACCAGCAGGTACTTCAACAGGAAAAACTCCGTTACGCTGGATTCTTCCGGATCACGTTTACCACCCATGGCGAGCTGGCCGCGCACAATTCCAGGAGCCTTCTTGCGGAAGTACTGCACTACCATCGGATGGAAAGATTCGACACAATAGGGGCCATGGTAGCTACGCAACGCTTCCAATGTGTGCGCCGCGTTCTCGACCGGCTTTCCGTAGTGTTTCACCTCTACAATCAGCGGGATATGACCGTCCACCAACTGAAGCACCTCTGCAAAGGTCGGTATTGGCGTACCGTCCGGCAAGGGGGGAAGTTGGTCGTAGGGGGTCTGACGGATGACAGCATCTATGCCGCATACGCGCACTGTGTTGCCATCGTGGTGCACAACCAGTTTGCCATCGGCGGTCAACTGCACATCCAGCTCGATACCATAGCCCGCCTCCACGGCACGGCGAAAGGCAGCCAGGCTGTTTTCAAACACTTCGTGATTGCCATCATGCAGACCCCGATGGGCATAGAGCTTGCCAATAAACTCTTTCGTGTCGGGGCGGCGATGGTGAGGAGCGATCAGCCATAGGTATAAAACAAACAGCAATACCAGCACCAGTAAAATCCAATCATACCAAAACATGATTAGTCATCTCCTACATCGAAGGATTCCAGTTTGCTCTTGGGCGGCTCAGGCCGTGCGTCGCCGTGCTTGGTAAGTGAAATTGTCACAAACGAGATTGCTACCATGATGGCGGCATAAGGGGCGAGAATCTGATAACCGATGTATTGC
>Ga0302293_10000097_pt1 | contig 51672 bp, 45 predicted proteins | sample III_Fen_N2_2_FD_198758 | JGI IMG/M metagenome (GOLD analysis project Ga0302293, IMG submission 198758) | Peat permafrost microbial communities from Stordalen Mire near Abisko, Sweden - III_Fen_N2_2 | ecosystem: Environmental > Terrestrial > Soil > Wetlands > Permafrost | place: Sweden: Abisko...
AATTACTTTCTGGGGACGAATGGCAGCCAGCTCTACCAGTAAACCGATAGAGTTTATGAGTACGCACCCATCTGATGCCACCCGTATTGCGCAATTAAAAACCTATTTGCCGGAAGCTATGCAGTATTATAAGAAGTAAGAGAATAATGACCCCTAACCCCTAAAGGGGAATAAGAAAAAAACCTTCATTCAATTCTGAATGAAGGTTTTTTGGTAATAGTATTTGTAAAAGCAATTTTTTGTTCCCCTTTAGGGGCTAGGGGTTGGTTTTTAAAGTTTTTCACCGTATGCAAGATCACCTGCATCTCCAATGCCAGGAACAATATACGAATGGTCGTTTAATTCCGGATCGATGGCGGCAGCCCAAATAGTTGTTTTAGCATCGGGAAAATGGGAAGCCACGTAATCAATAGCTTGTTGACTTGCAATTACCGTAGCTACATGTACATGAGCCGGTTTCCCTTTTGTAAGCAGAGCTCCGTAAGCCAACTCCATGGAACCGCCTGTGGCCAGCATGGGGTCGGTGATAATAAGTGTTTTTCCGTCCAGATTGGGTGAAGCTATGTATTCGATAAAAATATCGAACTTCAGCGCATCCTTGTATTTACGGTAAGCCGATACAAAAGCATTTTCAGCGGCATCAAAATAACTCAGAAAGCCCTGGTGAAACGGTAATCCTGCACGCAGGATAGTAGATATCACCAATTTTTCATCAATCACCTCGGTTTGAGCCACACCAAGCGGTGTTTTCACGTCTTCGGCTTTGTAGCGCATGGTTTTACTCATTTCGTACGCCATTATTTCGCCAATTCGCTCCATATTCCGGCGAAAACGCATGGAATCTTTCTGAATTTTTACTGACCGAATTTCTTTAATGTAGTGTTTCAACACGGAGTTATTCTCCGAAAGATTGATAATGTTCATATATTTTTTTAATATTTTTCGGTCACAAAAATAATGCTTTTTTCAAAGAATCTATGCAAATTGTTGAATTCATGTTAGAATAATTAAAAAGGGAATAAAACAGGGATATAATCCCGTTAGGGATTTGAGCTTGGTAGAAGCCGATTTCTTAATCAAATGTCCGACCCCGTATGGGGATGAAGAAATGAATTTGAATAGCAATTCTACCGATGTCTGAACCCTATCGGGCTCACGACAGCCATACCCCACTCAGCCTTGGGTTTTCTCCGCCGAAACCTGCTCTCAGAGCCAGTTTTCACAACATACGGTTAATTTATTTATACATAACAGGGTTATTATCAAATAGAAAGTCGAAGATATAAAAAATGAGAGTCGATACGTTAAATCTTTTTTATTCCAGAGAAAATAACATGTTTTATAATAACAAACAAATCAGATAGTTAAAAGTGATGAGTTCCAAGAATTCAAATTTAAATAAATTTTTTTGAAGGAAAATGACAAAAACGACTTTTATAACTGTTGCACATTTAAAATATATAACTTAAATTTGTCTTGAAAAATTATAGCTGTTGACTTATACTGAGGAGTATTTCGATTGGAGACTTATAGAGTGAATTTCTATCGTACAAAATCTAAATAATACCCATATGACCTTTATCATTGCTTCACAGTCTAACCAATTCCGGCTTGACAAAAACGGTTTGTTTACGCAACATTCCACCAACCGCGCCACTCGCGCATTCCTTTTTCCGTGTGTTGCCAATCTGAGCAACTGTATTTCTCTGGAAAACCATTCGCAATAAACATACATCAGTAAACCCAATGCCACCGTGACTTTTACACTTAAGGATGGCACAGCCGATCCTATAGTAAAACAATCGACCGAAAAAGGAGACTTCCAGATTAAAACCATTGCCCCCGGCATCTATACCGTAACGGTGGTAAAACTCGGCTACCTAACCCAAACACTCACCATCACACTACCCGGCGACGAACCGTATAGTTTGGATGTGAAGATGGTGAAGGGGTGATGAAAGATTCTTCTACTGGCACGGGTTGAGAGACTCGTGCCAGTAGAGAGTCAACAATTGAGCTAAAAAGCGCATATATAAAGCGCATTATAAATCAATATTTAATCATTTATTTTTAAAATTATGGAAACAATTCAAGAAATTAAACCAGGGCCTAAACCCCAAAAAGATGATGGTTCAAATGATCACAGAAGGCGTGTTGATCCTGATAATCAGCCTAAATATCCTGATTTGAAACCTCACAAGCATCATCCGGGTGATTAATTAATTAACCTAATCCAGCGAAGTTTCCAGACTACGCCGAACCGAGGTTATATTATTATTAATTTTAAAACTAACCTATCTCCCCCTCGTTGCAAACGAGGGGGAGGGAAGAAACAAACATTTACATAATAAATTACTAAAATTATGAGTTTTGAAAATCAAATAATTCTAACAGTAATTGATAAATTAATAATAGGATTTATCATATTACTGCTTGCACTATTTATTAATCGTAGTTTAGAAAAATTTAAAATTAGTATTCTTAGACAGAGTAAAATAAAAGATATAAAATTTGAAAAACTATCATTAATTATTGAGGCCATTTGGAACTGCAATTCTGCCTTAAACGAAATGGTAGCAAATTTTGCAAAGAAGGAAGCTCGAGGTGGATTTGAAGGACTTACGGATATAATGAAAGAGGATATAAAATACAAGAACCAACTTCAACAATTGTATCTTGATTCTGCTTCAAAATACAGTGAAAGTATTTCATTACTACAAAAGAAAATAAACTCTTCATATTTTTGGATAGGTAAAGATCTTTCTGAAAAAGCAAAGAAAATAGCTTCAATTAACTATAATTACGTATTGGCTATTGTTAATAATGATATTGATGATGAGTCAATAGAGTTAATTAAAGACATCGAGACCTTAATAAGAGAATTTGAGGACTTGGCTATTAACTATATTGAGAAGAAATGAAAAACGGCGTACAACACGCGGCATAAAAAATTGCCGGTACAGTAAGTTATCCTATCTACCCTCGTTTGTAACGAGGGGTATGTGGTGCAAATTTAACAGAGTAAGTAAACCATTTTGACGAGCGAACGAAAACATATAAAGACATACAGTGACTAAAGAAAGAAATATATTTCTATTCGGGGCAGGATCAGTTATTGACTGGGGGGCTCCGAAAACAATATGCGAAGGCAATAAATTGACACATTTAGCAGATAGAAATTCAGGACAAATTAGAAATCGTATTTGTTGTTTAACTCATTTAATAAGAGAAACTGGTTTCCTATGCAAAAGTGGAGAACGTGTTAGTAATAAAATATTTGGAATACTAAGAAATAATGGCTTCAGTGAAAAAGAAATAAATTTTGAAACGATAATTAATGTAATCGAAGAATTAATTGTTTACTATTCAGATTTTGATAATGAAACAAAATCTTCATTAATAGCGTGTTTTGTTGAACCTTCAGAGGTTATGAAGGATATTTTAAATTTTGAAGTAGAAGGAGGTATAGCGAAACACGGATACAAATTAATAATTCCTAATTTTCCAAATGTGGATAGTTGTTCATACAAAAATGAAATACCTGAACAGTTTTTCTTACAACAACTAATAGCAAATTTATTGGATGGAATTATCGGACATATTTCTAAATACTCTTATTACACAAGTGGAAATCCCACCGTTATAGAGAATGAAATAAACAAATCGCTTAATGATGGTTTTTATAATTGGATAAAAAAAACTTCAGGAGAAGATGGAATTATAAGAATGTACACATTAACTTATGACCGTCTCTTCAAGATTATATTAGAAAACAGAGGATTGAAAGTATTTGAAGGATTTGAATGTGGAGCATCAACAAATCCCGGAGATACAATTTTTCCAGATGTAAAAAAAATTCTTTCTGATTTTGATTCAACTGTTTATTACAATTTGCACGGTTCTGCTTATTGGGATGTTAATGCAAGAAATAGTTATCAACTACCTGCTTCTGAGATATATTTAAGAGGAGTTCCGAATTTTTCATCTAACCTATCGGAACAGCCAACTAGGCAAATGGATAGAGGGAAAACCATTATGATAACTAATATAATTACAGGCTACCAAAAAACATCAAAAACTGCGGTTACACCCTTTAAGCAAATGTCATCTGCATTTGACACAGATTGCATTTTTGCAGATAGATTATTTATTGTCGGTTATGGATTTGGGGACGAACATATTAATGAAAGTATTAAAACTGCTTTAATTTATAATCCTAAAATAAAGATTACGATTATTGACCCTTCTTTTATTGAAAACAAAATTGATGAAAAGCTAGGTATTGGCTTATTTTCTAATTCGCAATTAAATCTAACTCCTAAAAAAGTAAGTGACAATTTGTATTCTTATTTAGAAGGCCGTGTTGAAGTTTATACTCATTATTTTAAAGATATATTTAGAATTAATTAAAACTCCATCCATAAGAATATAAACATTAAATAATCAAAGCCCTCGCTGCCTCACGATTGCATCGTGTGGCAGGTAGTAAGCAAATAATAAGTTACAAAGAGTAGAAATTATAAGTTTCAGAACCCTGCTCCCGCGCGATTGTATCGCGTGGGAAAATAATGCGAGGTATGAGAAATAATAAAAAGTATTTAAACTAAATAAGCCACACGATACAATCGTGCGGCAGCGGGTGTGAGGCTTTGTATATTTAATGAGGAAATCCGGTAGGACGGGAGTAAATTCATGTTTTTTCACTTGCAAAGTTAAGAATTTTCTATTGGTGCAAAAGCCGATAGTCATTTTACTTTATATACATAAATAAACATCAAAAGTATATATGAATTCAGTAAGTAGTCGTTGGGCTGTCACTTTTACATGCATTTTATTTCTAATTGGACAAATTGTTTTAGTAGATCATATCTCTGCTCAAAAACTCATAACAATCAGGGGTTTTGTGTTGGATGAGATAACTAAAAATTCTGTTCCTAATGCAACAATCAAGTTGTCGAAAAATAGGATAACTGTAGCTGAGTTTGATGGAAAGTTCGAATTCAGCTGTTTGCGCGAGGATACTTTTATGATCACTGCAATAGGTTATTGTCCTCGTTTGTTGAGCGTTCATGATTTGCTTACTGATTCGTCAAAGTGTAATGTGTTTATGCAACCAATTACTTATCAGCTTCGTTCGGTACAGGTAGATGCTGAAAAAAAGAAAACTAAAATTTCAAAGGCTTTGAGTTTTCTGTCTGACATATCGCACCCCTTCACTTATTTCAGTAGAGAAGAAAGATTCAAGCGCAGATTTGCAAAACTCAAGTCAAACAGTGTCTTTTTCTCTCAAAATATATACTGGGAAATCAATCGCCAGTTAATTGTAGAAATAAGTAAACTAAAAGCTGAGGACTTAGATAAATGCATAATATATTGCAATACTCATATTGTTTTGTCGCCTAACGATGATGAGAGAACCATTACAAATAAATTGCTACTTTTAATTTCCGATTATTTTAAAAGAATTAAAAGCGAAAACTGAAACAGCTCTCGTCCTCACGAATATAAATTAAATGAGTGAATAGTCGCGCACGTTGTTGGGTCCCGATAGCTATCTCGTGGATTTAATCCCAGCTTCTTGTATTAGAAGGATTTATAATTCACTTACACTGCTCCCGCGCGATTGTATCGCGTGGGGAAAGATTATTGCATTTATATCTACCACACGATGCAATCGTGCGGTAGCGGCGAATCTCTTAAAGTAAAAATAATTATAATTTGACAATCAATAAACTAAAAGTAAAATGAATATCGCACACATTGCTATATGGACAAAAGACTTAGAAGCTATGAAAGACTTCTATTGCAAATATTTCATGGGTAAAAGTAACCAAAAATACACAAATCCGATAAAAGGTTTTGAATCATATTTCATTAGTTTTGAAAGTGGGACAAATTTAGAACTAATGCGAAAACAAACAGTTAACAAACCATTAGACACAGAAGAACGTCTAGGAATTACTCATATCGCTTTTAAATTAGGTTCTAAAGATACAGTACTTTCTCTTACCGAGACACTTCGTTCGGATGGCTTTTGCATTGTTGGAGAACCTCGTACAAGCGGAGATGGTTATTTCGAAAGTGTAATATTTGATGTTGAGGGAAATCGGATTGAACTTCTAGCATAATTGAAACCATTAAATCGAAAACGCAAAAAATCAAATGCAGACATTGTATTTGACAATTTTTGAGTACAATCTGAACGAACAAAAACAAGATGAAATGACAAAGCTACAAACCCCTAATACTTATGCTTCCTGTGGTCGGAACGACCCAGCAAGGAAGCGTCGGTTGAACCCTATTCCCTCACTCTCGCACGGATTGTATCGTATGGAAGTGAAAATAGTCTTAATACCTAAAAATTATTTACAGAGCAGAGCAGTAGATTATATGGTGGTAAAATATATTGGATATATGTGATCGTATTTTTGAAATACCACACAGAAGAATTCGTGCGGCAGCGAGGGGGTACAAGTGTGAAAAAGAAAGTTCAAGACGATTATTTTGATTATAAATGTGTGAAGATTTGCATTTGCGGTAAAAAAGCTCTATTTCTACCACAAATTATGCAGTGAAAATTATGTACATACACGAAAGAGAAAGCGTGCGGCAGCAAGAGCAGAGATAACCAATGTTGCTAATTGAGCTCTAAAATGATAAGCATCGTTTGCCTAAATGATGCTGATCGTTTCAATAAAGCACTTTCAACCATTCCAGGCAGACAGGATATATTCCTTCAATAAATGGAAAAAACAGTAATGCTTGAGGCTGGGGCACTTTGTACATTTTATTAAGTCTATAGACATCCTGAAGGGAGTATACCCTTGCCTTAGTTAATAGTTGGCTGCTGACAGCCCTCCTGGCGGACTTACACCGTCAAAACATACCGCCATGCACGGCGGCACCTACAAGTAAAACCCCGGCCATACATCAGCTGGGGTTTTTACATAGTATGACGGATTTCTATATTGAATAAAAAAAATAGACAATAAATCTTGTCTGGCCATAATATGGATGGCTAATAATCAATACTATAAACCACCTACTAAATTATTTTTAAAAAAAGTTTGTATTTTACTTTGTCAATAGAATTATTGTTCGTTACTTTGTGGCATAGAAACATAGGTCACTAAACTAATAAGCCATGATCAACATTCAAAACGTATCATTTCATTACAAAAAGAAGTCGCCACTGTTCAACGATTTTTCGTTAGAAGTAGAAAGCGGACACATCGTTGGACTGCTCGGTAAAAACGGAGCAGGCAAATCGACCCTGCTGAACTTAATCTCCGGATTAATTCAGCCTAACGCGGGAAAAATCAATGTAAACGGCTTTGTTCCGTTTAACCGCAATCCAAATTATCTGGCAGACGTATACATGGTTCCCGAAGAATTCGCGTTTCCGCCCATCAGCATTTCAACTTACGTGAAAGCATTCAGTCCGCTTTACCCGAACTTCGATTATCACAAGCTTTATGACATCTTTGAAGAATTTGAATTGCAACCCACTGCGAACCTAAACAAGCTGTCGCACGGACAACGCAAGAAGTTCCTGATAGCGTTTGCCCTTTCTACCAATTGTAAAATGCTGGTATTCGATGAACCTACCAACGGGCTTGATATTCCTTCCAAAAGTCAGTTTCGTAAAATCATGGTAAGCTCAGTTAGCGAAGAGCAATTGGTTATTATTTCCACCCATCAGGTGAAGGACATCGACACGGTGATTGACAAAGTGGTGGTGATTGAGGATGGCCAGATTATTTATCAGGAAAATATCAATGAAATTACTCTGAAACTGTATTTCGACCTGGTACCATCATTAGCCGGAATAGAGAACGTACTTTACCACGAAATATGTCCACTGGGTCATAAAATTATAGTTCCGGCAACAGACGGCAATGAGTCAAGCATCGATTTAGAACTCTTATTTAATGCGATCATCAATAAAACAATCAACTCACCCCTAACCCACCTCCCTAAGGATAGGGAAACTGCCACCAAGTAGTTTTATCATTTAAAATCAGAACTTATGAATTCAAATAATTTTTTTAGTTTCAGCCGGTTTTACCGGCTACTTCGCAATGACATTTTACTCAACCACAAAAAATATTTGTTGACTATTGTGGGTGGGTTTATTATGGGGTTTATTGTTATGTATTTGTATATGCCTAATCTGATACAACAACCATACTCAAATAGCAGTTTCAATGCACAAAGATATTCGAGTTTATTTATTATGTGTCTTTTTGGACTTGGAGCATTTGTAGGTTCAGCTTTTTCAGAGCTTAGTAATAAAGTCAAAATTAGTAATTACCTGCTTGTACCGGCTTCTACTTTCGAGAAATTTCTAAGTCAGTTTACCATTCGAGTCGTAGCAGGAACAATCATATTTCTCGTTATTTTTTGGGTGGATGCACATTTAGCACGTATTGCTGTGTTAAGTCGTATAGAAGGTCTGAATGGACAATTAGCAGGACCCGAGAAATACGATTATATCAAAAAATTCCATTGGTCTATGTTTTTAATCAAAAGCAATTACCCCACTGTAACAAACTGGAGGTTGTTTGAAGGAATTGGTTTTATTCTGACTTTCTTTTCAGCAGGGATGTTTTTGTTTTCAGTAAAGATTTTCTTTCGGAAACTGGGATTGATAAAAACAGGGATTGCACTTGTTGCTACACTGTACTTGATAATGGTAATCATGGTATGCTTTTCTCACCTTTTCTATCCTGAAACAAAGGGTTTCAGTACGGGTAACATTGATTACATGTTATCCAATGGTTATACTAATAATGATATATTTCAATATTCAATTGCCTATTTAGCACCTTTATTCTTACTTCCGTTGGGTTACTTTAAACTTAAAGAAAAACAACTATGAGTATAGATTTCAAATCGACAAAAGGTATTTTTCAGCAAATAGCTGATAACCTTTGTCACCAGATTCTGGAAGGGAAGCTCACTCCTGGTGAACGTGTACCCTCGGTGCGCGACCTGGCGATAGAGTATGAAGTGAACCGGAATACGTTATTGCGGACGTATGCCATACTGCAGGATGCAGGAGTAATAGACAACAAGCGTGGTATTGGATTTTTTGTATCGGAAGATGCACTGGAGCGCATACTGATAACCGAGAGAGAGGCATTTTTCAACAATGAATTGCCCGAATTTATTCAAAAAATCAACGTATTGAAACTCACCAATAATGACTTAACCGATTTACTAACAGCTATACAAGAAAATGAAAACAAGTAATATAATTATAACCGCTTTAGCCATCCTTATCACAGGGGCAATATTCTTTTTAGTTGCCGACTCTAAAAGACATGTAGAAGAAGAGAAAAATAAGATTAGTTACAAAGAATATCCATTACCAAGTTTCAGGGTAATTGTTGCCGAAGCAGGTTCGGATATTCATGTCGATCGTTCGGACAGCACATTTATGAGGGTAGAATACGTGAAGGGAGTAAAAGCTCCTGCAAAATTGTACGAGGTCATTCATGATACCTTGCACGTTTATAACGGACTCAGGGCTTTTATAAAATGCAAGCAGATTTCTCAAATCGTTGGAAAAAACCACTTGTGGATAAATGTTAGTCATTTTGAACCGGACTCATTAACCGTTAAAGTAACGCGAGGAAGATTTGTTTACAATAGTGATCAGGATAAAAAATACACAATTAATAAAAAAGATTACAATGTAAGCATCATTGCAAATGACAGTGCTTCTGTTGATCTTGACAACTCCAAATTTAGGAATCTCACTATAAAATCAAACAACGCTTTTGTAAATAATTATTGTGAGACTAAACACCTTAATGTCAGACTTACCCATAAAGCCAGACTTTACAGCAAGGATAAAAATGGAGTCATTGCCATTGACAAGGACACAACCAGTACTGTTTCCATTGACAATAATGATTATTCTGCAAATAGATAAAATTTCGCCTCATGTAGGAATTGCTTAAATGAGGCGAAAATAATATTGCTTTTACATTTAATGTGCCTTTTTATAAAAATATCGCCATGAAAAAACTGTTTTTATCCTTTCTCAGTCTATTGATGATTGCATCAACGGGCATTGCCCAAACAAGAAGTATTGAACATCCTCAATTTAAAAGCACAAATACCGGAGCTATTGAAATAAGCAAAATAGAATTAAAAGATTCAGAGACCGTGCTGTATATCGATGGCTTTGAAAGACCAAACAGTTGGATAGCTTTATCCTCAAAGACTTATCTGAAAGGTAAATCGGGAAAGATTTATAAATTTCTTCGTTCCGAAGGATTCGAAATGGATAAACAGGTTATTATGCCTGCTTCCGGCACAGTTTCTTTTAAATTACACATGAAGCCTCTGGATAAAAAAGAAACTTCATTCGATTTTATTGAAGGAGAAAGTAGCAATGAATTCAGGATTTTAGGTATTAAAACGTTTAAAATTAAATCAACCGCACCCATTCATTGTAAAATAAAAGGGGAAGTGATAGATCGTCCGGAAAGCAATCGGTTAATCCTTCTCAAAAAAGGAGAAGATGCCCGCGTATCAGGAAAATATATAACCATTCGAAATGGGAAATTTGAATACGAATTGGATTGTAATAATTTGGAGGCATACGAACTCATATTTTACGAAGAAAATCGAAACGGAGCATGGAGACCAATTACTTTTTTTGCAGAACCAGGATCCGTTCAGTTGAAACTTTACCCAATGGATAGGTTCAGAGAAAATGTGATTAGCGGGAAACCAAAATCAATAAACAACACTAACAATGAGTTAAGAAAAGCTTCATTTAAAATTTCTGAAGATAGAGCTTTGAATCAGGAATGGGAAAGCTATACCAAATTACAAGACTCATTATTTAATGGAAAAGTTGAAACCCAAGAAAGGGACAGATTAAAAAAGGAAAATCTACTTTATACCGATGCGGCTAAAGCACTCATAAAAAAGATCGAAGCTGCCAAGAATGAGAATAAAGTGCCGGATAGTTTGGTATCTCTGCTTAATAAGCTTCAAGTATCGGGTGGTTTATTGACTCCGGCAGCTATTGAGTTGGGAAAACAACGTATGGAAATGTTTAATCAGTTAAGAAAATGGCAAACCCAGTACATACGCCAACATGTTTCCATTGTAAGTTATAGTTTACTTATCGACAAAACCTCGCAAGCTCTACAACAATTGAATGCGGAGATGCCTGAATGCATCGATATTTTTAATTCAATTTATGCCAAGAGGTATCCAAACCATCCATATACTGAGCAAATGCGAATAAAAATCAAGTCATTTACTTCTATTAAAGTTGGTGGCCGGTATATCAATTTTAATGCCCCCGATTTTAATGGAAAGCTCGTTAATCTATCCGAACAAATACAAGGGAAAGTGGCCTTAATCGACCTATGGGCTTCGTGGTGCGGCCCTTGCAGAAGAAAAGCACAGAGTATGATCCCTGTTTATGAAGCTTACAAAGACAAAGGCTTTACAATCCTTGGAGTTGCACGCGAAGAGAATCTTGCAGATGGAGTGAACGCTGCCAAAAAAGATAAGTATCCCTGGTTAAGCCTGATTGAATTAAAAGACAAAGGGAAAATATGGGAAAAATACGGCGTGGGTAATGGTGGCGGAGGTACATTTTTGGTTGATAAGAATGGGATTATTCTGGCTATAGATCCAAATGATAAAGAGGTGACTGCCATTCTTGAAAAATTATTGAACTAAAGCGATTGGTATTGATAGCTTAAATCACATTGTTAGCGTAAATGTATTATGAAAAAAAACATTCAAATTTTACTGTTTATCTTTTGTATATCAGTTTCGGCACAACAGAAAGCTGTGTCAGTCACCCAGTGTCTAATGCCCGAGAAGTTTATTGGCAGCTGGATTAACGCCAGCACCAACCATTGGGAGTATGGCTTCTTTGAAAAATTCGTCCTGTATAAAAGCGATTTTTGGGACTACAAAGCCATACAAACCTGCAAAAACGGAGATATAAATCTTACGCTGACAAAAGGTAAGCAAATAGTGCAACTTCTTTTGAAAGCTGGAAAAGATAACCGGATAACGATTCAACTCGCCAAAGGCAATGCCGTTTCGTACACAAAAATGGATAAAGTTTATCCTACCTATCCGCAGAAGGATGAAACCGCATTTGCCAAACCTGCTTATCGTAAGGATTCTGCCACCATTATTGGTTATTACCGAAACATGGATAAAATTCCGGCTCAGTTTGCTGACAGATTGAAGAAAAGTCCTTTCAAAGCTTCTGCTCCAGACTTTGTTTCGGATAAAGAGCAAGATTACTTAGCCGATTTTGATTCGCTGGGGCGTTTCAAGCTTACTTTCCCTATTATGAATGCGCAAGAATTGTATGTGGATTGGAGTCGGTTGCATCTGCACATGTCATTAGAAGCCGGGAATACAATCGTATTATTTGTTGATTTGGTAGATTTTATTCCACTGGAGGCCGACAAATCGATGGAAGGATACCTGAACCGACCCAAACAGGTGTTGTTTATGGGCGATAATGCCCGACTCAACAACGAGCTTATTACGTACAAACCTTCTTCAATTTATATTGATCGGAACAAAGCCGAAAAACTGACCGATATAGCTTACCTTTCCTATTGCGATTCGGTGTACAGAAAACGGTTGGATGTTTTGAATTCCTTTATTGCAGCCAATCCGAATGTATCTAAGAAATTCAAGGAATTCAATTCAGAATACGAACGTTACGACTTAGCCTTTTATTTGATGCAGCACCGGTTTGATCTCCGTGATAAAAGTAAAACAGCTTTCGACACGGGATATATGGATTACATTCGTGCCAATTTTCCACTTACCAACGAATGGACTTACACATGTTTCCGGGATTTCAAATCGTTTCTGAGAGATTATATCGACTATGAGACAAGTATTCGGAATCAAAAAACGGTAACAGTGACGGTTTCATTCAAGGATATTAGTAATTATATAAAGCAAAACAAAAAGGTGGACGAAGCCACGCAAACGCTGCTAGATCAGTTAGTCGCAATGAATGAAGACTTTCAAAAATCAGGTATCGAACAGTTTGAAACCGTAAAACTCAAATACAAAGATCTAATTAGCAAATCGGAGACTATAAGTCCTTTAATTCAGGAAGCAAGTATTGAATTGTCAAATCGCCCCCTCGACACACAATTAGCTGATTCTTTGTTGATCAACGAGCACTTGAGGCAAATGTGGGATGCCAGTATTTATTATGCCGAACTGGATCATAGCCATAAAGCACTTTCGGACATGAAAGTGAACGATATGAAAGCTAAAGTGGTAAACCCCGATTTGATTAAAAGCATTGTGGATGTCAACAACTTTTACAAAAACGTGGCAACCAAAGGCATGACCTACGAAGCCAGCTTGAAAAATACCAGTCACCTGAAAGAATATCAGGACGCTAAAACTTTGTTTGAAGAATTAATTAAACCCTACAAAGGCAAGGTAATTTATGTGGATTTCTGGGGAACCTGGTGCGGTCCTTGTAAAGAGAACCTGAAGTACGTGAAAGACATGAAAGCCAAACTGAAAGGTCAAGATGTGGTGTTTATGTATTTCGCCAATAGATCGCCGGAGGATTCATGGAAAAATATCATCAAAGAAATGGATCTTACCGGGGAAAATGTGGTGCAATACCGCTTACCCGAAAAGCAGGAAGAACTCATTGAGCGATTGTTTACTGTAAAAAAATTCCCGACCTATTTACTTGTCAACAAAGAAGGCAAAGTGGTCAATACCGATGCCGCATCACCCATACAAGGCGAAATCACGGTACAGCAAATTTCTGAGCTTTTAAAATAAGTTCATTGCAGAGCCATTTGTACGGAGGTAGCGGTGAATATTGTTTTTAACACAGAATTGAGAAAGAATTCAGTACCTTTTTTTTTATGCAAAATTCAAATTAAAATTAGTTCCTTTGCGACAAAATACTAAGCAGCGGATGAATGTAGAAATTTGAGAGCCATGTGCATTAAAAAATGCTTTCAAGGGAATAAACCATTCGGAGTTTAAAAACACTAAAAATACAATACTTATCGAAATTATATTATGAAAAAGACTATCCAAATTTTACTATTTACTTTTTGTATTTCAGTTTCGGCACAGCAGAAAGTTGTGTCAGTCATCCAGTCTCAATTGCCCGATAAATTTATTGGAAACTGGATTAATTCCAACACCAACAGTTGGGACTATGGTTTCTTTGAAAAATTCGTCCTATATAAAAGCGATTTTTGGGACTATAAAACCGTACAAACCCGCAAAAACGGAGATGTAAATCTTACACTGACTAAAGGCAAACAAACGGTGCAACTCCTTTTAAAATCTGGAAAAGAAAATCGGATAACGATTCAATCCGCCAAAGGCAATGCCGTTTCGTACAGTAAAATGGATAAAGTTTATCCGGCCTATCCGCAGAAAGACGAAACCGCGTTTGCCAAACCTACTTTCCATAAGGATTCGGCCATCATTATTGGTTATTATCGAAACATGGATAAAATTCCGGCTCAGTTTGCCGACAGATTGAAAAAAAGTATATTCATGGTTACCGCACCCGACTTTATTTCTGGTAAAGAACAGGATTACTTGGCCGATTTAGATTCGCTGGGGCGTTTCAAGCTTACTTTCCCTATAATGAATGCACAGGAATTGTATGTGAATGGGGGTAGCTTGCAACTGCACATGTCATTAGAAGCAGGGAATACCATTGCGTTGTTTGTTGATTTGGTAGATTTTATTCCACTGGAAGCCGACAAATCGATGGAAGGATACCTGAACCGACCAAAACAAGCATTGTTTATGGGCGATAACGCCCGACTTAACAACGAGCTTACGACGTACAAACCCTCTTCAATTTATATTGATCGAAACAAAGCCGAAAAGTTGACCGATATGGATTACCTTTCGTATTGCGATTCGGTGTACAAAAAGCGTACGGATGTTTTGAATTCCTTTATTGCTGCTAATCCAAAGGTATCTAAGAAATTCAGAGAATTCAATTCCGAATACGAACGCTACGACTTGGCGTTTTATCTGATGCAGCACAGGTTTGATCTCCGTGATAAAAGTAAAACAACTTTCGATGCGGGATATATGGATTACGTTCGTGCCAATTTTCCACTTACCAACGAATGGACTTACACATGTTTCCGGGATTTCAGATCGTTTCTGAGAGATTATATCGACTATGAGACAAGTATTAGGAATCAGAAACCAGTGACAGTGACGGTTTCATTCAAGGATATTAGTAATTATATAAAGCAAAACAAAAAGGTGAACGAAGCCACGCAAACGCTGCTAGATCAGTTAGTCGCAATGAATGAAGACTTTCAAAAATCAGGTATCGAACAGTTTGAAACCGTAAAACTCAAATACAAAGATCTGATTAGTAAATCGGAGACTATAAGTCCTTTAATTCAGGAAGCAAGTATTGAATTGTCAAATCGTCCCCTCGATACTCAGTTGTCAGATTCTTTGTTGATCAACGAGCACTTGAGGCAAATGTGGGATGCCAGTAGTTATTATGCCGAACTGGATCAGTACCATAAAGCACTTTCGGACATGAAAGTGAACGATATGAAAACTAAAGTGGTAAACCCCGATTTGATTAAAAGCATTGTGGATGTCAACAACTTTTACAAAAACGTGGCAACCAAAGGCATGACTTACGAAGCCAGCCTGAAAAATACCAGTCACCTGAAAGAATATCAGGACGCTAAAGCTTTGTTCGAAGAATTGATTAAACCCTACAAAGGCAAGGTGATTTATGTGGATTTCTGGGGAACGTGGTGCGGCCCTTGCAAAGAGAACATGAAGTATGTGAAAGACATGAAAGCCAAACTGAAAGGCCAAGATGTAGTGTTTATGTACTTCGCCAATAGATCGCCGGAAGATTCGTGGAAAAACATTATCAAAGAAATGGATCTTACGGGCGAGAATGTAGTGCAATACCGCTTACCCGAAAAGCAGGAAGAAATCATAGAACGTTTATTTAGCGTCAATTCATTTCCTACTTATCTGCTTATCAATAAAGAGGGCAAAGTAGTTAATACCAAAGCGGCACGACCCATGCTAGGCGAAACCGCCGTACAGCAAATTTCAGAGATTTTGAAATAGTTCTGAGTATGCATTGTCTTTAATCTGGAATTGTTTCAGCAATTATTGGATTAACTGTTTCAATTTCATTAATTCGTTTGTATGTTATTAAAAGTATAGCTAAGACAAAAAAGATGACAGGAAAGAAGAAAAGGATTTTTAGCTATCCGGAGACCTGATAACAAACCTATGTCTATAGGCTACAGAAGAATGTTACCAGAAACGGAACGGAAAAATCCATGATAAAACCATGATAAATGGAAACAATGGCATACTCTTTGCCGGAAGTGCGGACAATAATGGGAAAGGTGGTATCCATAGTGGTAGCACCACCGGCCGAGACAGGAGCTAACGGACCAAAATACCGGACCATCCAGGGAGCAAAAAGGAGCGTCATGACTTCGCGCATGATATTGGAAAGCAGAGCAATCGTACCCAGCTCAACACCTTTGCACTGAGTGATCAGAATGCCGGAAAGCGAATAATAGCCGAAGCCCGAACCGACAGCCAGGCAATCGGTTATACTGCTGTTTTTAAGAAAGAAGCTGACAACAATTACCCCTAACCAGGTACCGGCCATCGTCATAAGCGGGAGAAAAACCAGGCGGGGATTCAGATGACGGAATTGACGTAAAGAAGCAGGATCATTGCCAATGCTGATTCCAACAGAAAACATAAGTGCACAAAGGACGTAGAAACTAATATCGTAGGTTAAAACGCCCTGAGGGAAAAGGTGGAAAATGCCCAACAGGATTCCCGTAGCAAAGAAAGATAGTATGATCAGGCTGCCTTTCATTCCGATACGGATTTATTACGAATGACCAACCATAGCAATCCGGCAAACAAGACACTTCCTAATGTTCCAGCAAACGCCAGCAGAAAAGCCTCAAAACCAAGAGAACCGAATTGCCGGATAACCGTTTCATTGGAGCCTACCTCTAATCCCAGTAAAAACAATAGCAACCAGATAAGCGTTAATATAATTCGATGAATAAAACGGATCCTTCGCTGACGGAGGAGATAGCCGACAAGGATTCCGGCAAGCATACAGGCAATGACAATAAACATGGGATTCAGCTTTTACGGGTGCAAAGATAAAGGAAAAATGAGAATATACCCCTGTGGATAAAATGTATCGATGCGGAAATGTTATGATGTGAAGATTCTGTTATGATTTGACATTGGACAACAACATGAAAAGATTAGAAAAATCAGTATTTAAGAGCCTATTCGGATAGACACCTCTATTCCATACCATTTTTCTAACATAATTCATGACAAACCGACAAAAACAAGATGGAAAAACGACGAAAAATGAGTAATTTTGCACCTTCAAAAAAAGAGGCTGAACCAATGGAACAGAACAGCTATCCGGATAAATCAATAAAATAATAATCAACAAAATAATATGAGCAAGAAAGCAATCCTTATGATTTTGGATGGTTGGGGAATCGGGAATCACTCCCACGCCAATGCCATCTATAGCACGCCAACTCCTTACTGGAGTTCGTTATTAGCAAATTATCCAAATTCTCAATTATTAGCATCGGGTGAAGATGTAGGCCTTCCCGAAGGACAAATGGGAAACTCGGAAGTAGGTCACCTGAACATTGGAGCCGGACGGGTAGTATACCAGGATTTAGTAAAAATAAACATAGCCTGCCGCGATAACAGCATTCTGGAAAACCCGGAGATTATCAGCGCTTACTCGTATGCACGCGACAACAAAAAGAAAATTCATTTCTTAGGATTAGTGTCCGATGGGGGCGTTCACAGCTCGTTGGATCATTTATTGAAATTAGTTGATATAGCCAAAGAATACGGCATAGAAGATGCTTTTGTTCATTGCTTTATGGATGGACGTGATACGGATCCACGCAGCGGAAAAGGATTTCTGGAAATACTGGAACAACATATGCAGAAATCGGGTGGTAAAATAGCTTCGGTAATCGGCCGTTATTATGCTATGGACCGCGATAAACGCTGGGAACGTGTAAAACTGGCTTACGATTTATTGGTAAACGGAACCGGCACACCTTCAACCGATGTCGTTGCAGCAATGCAAACATCGTATGATGAAGGCGTTACCGACGAATTTATCAAACCTATTATTACTGTTAATGCTGCCGGTAAACCATTGGCAACTATTGAAGCAGGAGACGTAGTGATTTTCTTTAACTACCGGAATGACCGTGCCAAAGAACTAACCGTGGTATTGACTCAAACCGATATGCCTGAAGCAGGAATGAAAACCATTCCGTTGGAGTATTATTGCATGACTCCTTACGATTCTTCATTTAAAGGTTTACATATCCTGTTCGACAAAGACAATGTACAAAACACACTGGGTGAATATGTTTCCAGCCTTGGATTAAAACAATTGCGTATCGCCGAAACAGAAAAGTTTGCACACGTTACATTTTTCTTTTCAGGAGGTCGTGAAAGTGAATTTACAGGAGAAGAAAGAATTTTGGTTCCATCACCTAAAGTGGCAACCTATGATCTTCAACCTGAAATGAGTGCTCCGGAAGTAGCCGACAAACTGGTTGCTGCATTGAATACCCAAAAATTTGATTTCATTGCATTGAACTTTGCCAACGGCGATATGGTAGGACATACAGGCGTTTATGAAGCCATTCAAAAAGCCATTACAACGGTTGATAATGCTGTCGAAAAGGTAGTGGAAGCTGCAAAAGCAAACGACTATGAGGTAATTATCATTGCCGATCACGGTAATGCAGACAATGCCGTCAATGCTGACGGATCACCGAATACCGCACACTCGTTGAATCCTGTTCCGTTTGTATACGTAACAAGCCGGAAAGACGCAAAAGTCGAAAACGGGATCCTGGCCGATGTAGCTCCTTCCATTTGCCAGATACTGGACATACCACAACCGAAAGAAATGACCGGAAAAGGACTTATCAAATAGAAGGTAAGAAGCAAGAGGTAAGGAGTAAGAAAATTGCTTCGCCCTGACGGAAAAGAATAAAAACGCTGAAAGTTAGTTCGTTCAGCGTTTTTTTATTATTTCCAATACTAAAATTATCGGGGGTGAACTGCCATTTATCAACTGATTAGCATTATCTTTGCACATTAAACGCTGAAAGAATGAAACTACGAAATGAACTTGAACATCGCATCCTGGTTTTGGATGGTGCGATGGGAACAATGATACAACGCTATAAACTCACGGAAAAGGATTATCGTGGGGAGCGGTTTGCCCAATGGGAAAGTCTGGTAAAAGGGAATAATGATCTGTTGGTACTCACTCAACCGGAGATCATCCGTTCCATTCATACCCTTTATCTGGAAGCCGGAGCCGACATCATTGAGACGAACACGTTCAATGCGCAACGCATCTCATTGGAAGATTACGGTATGGGTGAACTTGTTCGTGAGATCAATCTGGAAGCAGCAAAATTAGCCCGCCAGGCAGCCAATGAGTTTACAGCCCAGAATCCCGATAAACCCCGCTTTGTAGCAGGAGCAGTAGGTCCGACCAACAAGACGGCTTCCATGTCGCCGGATGTCAATAATCCGGCCTTTCGTGCCGTGAGCTTTGATGATCTGGTTTCTGCCTATAAAGAACAAATACTCGGATTAATTGAAGGGGGCGTAGATGTCCTTTTGATTGAAACAATTTTCGATACCCTGAATGCCAAGGCAGCTATTTTTGCAGCTGAGGAGGCCATGAGCGAGTTGGATAAACGGGTAGATCTTATGATTTCTGCAACCGTCGCAGACACCAGCGGACGGACATTATCCGGTCAGACAATCCGTGCATTTTTAGCTTCGATAGGACATGCCAATATCTTGTCGATAGGATTGAATTGTTCGTTTGGCGCAAAAGACCTGAAACCTTATTTACAGGAAATAAATGCCTATTCACCCTGGTTCGTAAGTGCCTATCCAAATGCCGGATTACCGAATCAGTTCGGCGAGTACGATGAAACGCCCGAAACCATGGCCGTGCAGGTAAAAGAATATATCGACGAACAACTGGTCAATATCATCGGCGGATGCTGCGGCACTTCACCCGATCATATTGCCGCTTATCAGGAGTTGATTAAAGGGGCGAAAGTAAGAACACGGAAAGAGAAGAATATGAATCTGGAGTTGAGCGGGTTGGAATTGTTAGAAATTACCTCACCCCCGACCCCTCTCCTTAAGGAGAGGGGAGATACACAAAGTTGGACAGTAGAGGGTCTGAACAGCACACAAACTGACCTTCTGAAGGAGAGGGGAGATACACAAAGTTGGACAGTAGAGGGTCTAAACAGTACACAAACTGATCTCCTGAAGGAGAGGGGAGATACACCAAGTTGGACAGTAGAGGGCCTGAACAGCACACAAACTGACCTTCTGAAGGAGAGGGGAGATACACAAAGTTGGACAGTAGAGGGTCTGAACAGCACACAAACTGACCTTCTGAAGGAGAGGGGAGATACACCAAGTTGGACAATAGAGGGTCTGAACAGCACACAAACTGACCTTCTGAAGGAGAGGGGAAATACACCAAGTTGGACAATAGAGGGACTAAACAGTACACAAACTGACCTTCTGAAGGAGAAGGGAGATAAGACGGGTTGGACGGATGAGAACAAACATGCCAACTTTACTACGGATCCTTTTTCATGGAGTCTGTTGATTGAGAAAGCTAAAGAAATGCGACATGAACCGACAAAAGCAGAAGATGCCTTATGGGATTGTGTTCGCAACAGAAAAATTGATTATAAAATTCGAAGGCAACATATTGTAAATGGATTTATTGCCGATTTCATTTGCATTGAGAAAAAAGCAATCATTGAAGTTGATGGGGGAATCCATTCAACGAAAGAACAACGGAATCACGATAAATTTCGTACGGAAGTATTAAATTCAAATGGATTCAATGTTTTACGTTTTACGAATGAAGAGGTTTTAAAAAATTCGTATGAAGTAGCAAAAAGAATTAAGAGTACACTGGATATATTACCTTCGCTTCAACAAATAAAAAATAATGATATGGATACGCTTCCCCCCTCTCCTCAAGGAGAGGGGCCGGGGGTGAGGTCCTTATTCGTCAATATCGGCGAACGTTGCAATGTAGCAGGTTCCCGGGCTTTCCTTCGTCTGATTAACGAGAAGAAATATGAAGAAGCCCTGAACATTGCCCGCAAACAAGTGGATGATGGAGCACAGGTTATCGACATCAACATGGATGATGCGATGTTGGAGGCGAAGGAAGAAATGACAACTTTCCTGCATTATATATCCTCTGAGCCTGAGATTTCACGTGTGCCGATCATGATTGACTCCTCGAAATGGGACGTGATTGAAGCCGGACTGAAATGTATACAGGGAAAATGTATCGTCAACTCTATCAGCCTGAAGGAAGGCGAAGAAGAGTTTCTGAAGAAAGCACGTAAGATCCGGTCATATGGAGCGGCTGCCATCGTTATGGCCTTTGACGAAAAAGGACAAGCCGACAGCTTTGAACGGAAGACTCAGATTTGCAGTCGTGCCTATTATTTATTGGTGGATAAGGTTGGCTTTCCGCCACAGGATATAATTTTTGACCCGAATGTACTGGCAATTGCCACCGGTATTGAAGAACATAATAACTACGGCGTTGACTTTATAAACACGGTACGTTGGATTAAACAAAACCTACCATATGCGAAAATAAGTGGTGGTATCAGTAATCTGTCGTTCTCCTTCCGCGGAAATAACGTGGTGCGCGAAGCTATTCACTCCGTATTTTTATATTACGCCATCAAGGAAGGCATGGATATGGGAATTGTGAATGCCGGCATGTTGCAGATTTATCAGGATATTGAACCTGAATTACTGGAACATGTGGAAGACATCGTGTTGAACCGTCGACCGGACGCTACGGAGCGTATGATTGAGCTGGCCGAAAAAGTAAAGAATACTGCTTCGGGAGAGAAAGTGGAAAAGGTGGACGAATGGCGTTCGCGTCCGTTACAGGGCCGACTGGAATATGCGTTGATAAAAGGCATCAGCGAGTTCCTGGAAGACGATTTGGCAGAAGCATTGACACAATATGATTCTGCGATTGAAATCATTGAGAACCCGTTAATGAGCGGAATGAACATTGTGGGTGACTTGTTCGGCGAAGGAAAAATGTTCCTGCCACAGGTCGTAAAAACAGCACGCACCATGAAGAAAGCCGTGGCGATTCTTCAACCGGTCATCGAAGCTCAAAAAGTACCCGGACAAAGTTCTTCGGCAGGTAAATTTCTGATTGCCACCGTAAAAGGGGATGTACATGACATCGGCAAAAACATTGTAGCCGTTGTGCTGGCGTGTAATAATTTTGAAGTCATCGACCTGGGAGTCATGGTTCCAACCGAGAAAATAATTCGTACAGCCATTGAAGAAAAAGTGGATATTATTGGATTAAGCGGGTTGATAACCCCTTCGTTGGAAGAAATGACTATCGTTGCCAGCGAAATGCAAAAAGCCGGTTTGACAGTGCCGTTATTGATTGGCGGTGCCACTACCTCAAAGATTCATACTGCAGTAAAAATAGCGCCAAACTACAAGGGTCCGGTTGTCTATGTAAAAGATGCTTCAGTCAATACCCACGTGGTTGCTCAACTTATGAGTGAAAAAAATCATACAGCCTACGAAGCGGGCATTGCAGCAGAATACCAGATTCTACGCGACAAGCAGATTAAAAAAGTCGATTTATTAAGTCTGGACGAAGCTAAAAAACGGAGACCGAATTTGTTTTAACCGTTCGACGGATTCGGAACACCTGCCTTACACCGATTCTTTTGGAGTCATAATCCATTCAAATTATGACTCCAAAAGAATATCATCTTACACGTACTCACGCTTATTATAAAGATATAAAAAATGACTTTTGCAGACTTGGGAATCAACGAAAATATTATTCAGGCACTTCAGGAAAACAATATCTCGGAACCCACCGACATTCAGCTTCAGGCTATTCCTCATATTCTCCAACATGACACGGATTTAGTAGCAGTGGCACAAACCGGAACAGGCAAGACGGCAGCTTTCTGCCTGCCGATCCTTCAGACCATCGATCCGAAGTTACCTCAAATACAAGCGTTGGTACTCGTTCCTACACGCGAGTTAGGGCAACAGGTAGCTCGCGAATTCTTTCTTTTCTCAAAGCATTTGGCACGGGTATTTGGGGAAGCTGTTTACGGCGGAGCTCCCATCGAAGACCAGATCCAAAAACTGAAACGGGCTACCCACGTCGTGGTGGCAACTCCCGGACGACTGATCGATCTACTTGACCGGAAAGCCCTGAGTCTTGCCGATTTAAAATATCTGGTACTGGATGAAGCCGACGAGATGATGAATATGGGCTTTAAAGCAGAGATTGATCAGATACTGACATCGTGCAGGAAAGATATAACCCGAATGCTGTTCACCGCAACGATGCCCGGCGATGTAAAACAGATTATCCATGATTATCTACGTCCCGATTTTGTAGAAATCCGTATCCATGCAGAAGAGTTCGTGAATCAAAAGATCGAACATAAGTACCTGATTTACAAGCATGGGTATAAGCTGGAATACCTGAAAGCATTTCTGTCGGAACATCCCGATCAACGGGGAATTGCCTTTTGCCGGACAAAAGTTGCCGCCAAACGATTGGCAAAGCAACTGGCCGGCTTTGAAGTTACGGCAGATGCTCTTCATGGGAACCTGAATCAGGAAATGCGCGACAAAGTAATGCGGGGATTTAAGAAAGGAAGAATAAATTTGTTAGTGGCCACCGATATTGCTGCACGCGGGATTGATGTAAAAGATCTGGATTATATCATCCATTACCATCTGCCCGAAAAAACAGAACAATATACCCACCGCAGCGGACGTACGGCACGTGCAGGAAAGTCGGGGTTATCCTTATGTCTGGTAAAAACGGAGGAAGCGGAGGATATCAAAACGCTGGAAGCGGAGCTTAACATTCAGTTTACGCCCTTAAGCATCGATGTAAAACCCAACATACCGGGGCCCGCAATTACGCTGTACATGAATATCGGATTTGCACAAGGCTTTAATAAAGGTAACCTGCGCGAATTTCTGGTTGAAGAAGCAGGACTCAATCTGGATGACATTAAAAATGTTGAAGTGGAAGATAACCGTTCGCATTTCGATATTCTGCAAAAATACGAGCAACAGATATTGCTCAATCTGAAAGGCTTTAAGCTGGCTCACCGGAATCTGAAGATTACATCGAATGGAGAGAACAGCAAGAGGAATATTTATTGAACTGAATTCAAAAAGAAGCCACAACAACAGTTATCTATTCCCATTCCCTACTATAAAATTTTAAAGCTGACAGGAATAATTTCTGATGAGATGTTATATATTTGTACCGTAAATAGGTAAAGACCTGTATAATAATCTTGTAGGATTAGCCAATTGGGAAAAGCATCCATTAAAAGTTGAAAATGCGTTGAGTTACTAAGTCAATATCAGGGATAATTATTATAAAACGGATCAAACTGTTAATCAGCCGCTAACCATATACTTAACCCATAGAGTCTTTGGGGCATAGGTTTACAAATATCCGCTAAACAGGAGAACAACTTGATATATCATTTCCGATTATAACAAACAGAAGAATACAGTCTTTATTTGACACCTTACGTCTAATCATATTACGATCTAAACGGTAGATAAATAAAAACAGCTAAAATTAGATATTCAGCGACTTTCCTTCTGTTACCTAGATTTAATACACTTCTTCTACTTTCCTCAAACTCACATAGCACACATATCCACTTGTCCGGTAACCCATATCGCTAATCAGGTTCATATATTGTTTTACTTGTTGGGTATATGCTTTGTTTTCCTTGTCCCCGAATTTATAATCCACTACGGTAGCTTCATTGCCACGAATCACGACCCGGTCGGGACGGTATTGCTCACCAGTGGGAATTAGTATGGTAGTTTCGTTTAATACCCGCACATCGGAAGCAAACCAGCTTTCTGTATCCGGTAAGCTCCAGAAGTGTACCAACTCTTCTTCTACTTTTTCACTCTCCTTTTCGCTGATACGACCGCTGCGAACCATTTCGAGAATGGCTTTCGGTTGGTCTGACTTACGGGTTATCTGACGAAGAATATCGTGCATGATGATCCCGTAATTCAACCGACTGTCGGTTAATTGTTGATTCTCCAGCAAATAATCCAGACTTTGGTGGCGAATACGTAAGCGGTCTGAACTATTGACGGTTGGATAAGCTATCACCTTTTCATTGACATTGTTATTCGGCTTTTCTGCGTACGCAGCAGGGGAGAGTTCTCCTAATTCAAAGATCTTCGATGCTCCGTCATACGGTTTCGACAGTGAAATAATTTCGGTATCGGATGGTGTTTCCACGCTAAAACAAGCCGTAAGCAATGCCGACAAAGAATTTATTTTACCGAGGCTTTCCGGTTCTTTCTTCTGAGCGGGAGCCATGCAGATCAGTTCATTTTTGGCACGCGTAAATGCGACATAACCGACATTCAGGCTGTCGATAAACAAATGCATCTGTTCATCAAAATAGTTCTCTGCAAAGATGGATTGTCCTAGTTTAGCCCCATATTCAATAGGCAACAGCGGCAATTCATTGAACGGAGCAACCGTCGGTTCGCACCACAGGATATTACGCATGCGACTGTCAAGATCCCAATCGCAGAAGGGCATAATAACGACTCTAAAGTCCAGTCCTTTCGACTTATGCACAGTCATTATTCGCATGGCGCTTTGGTTGTCAGGCGTGGAGATACATTGCTTCACCCCGCTCTTTTTCCACCAGGTGAGGAAGCTGTTCAGGTCGGCAGTCTTACCGGTTGTATAGCGGAAAACCACGTCCTGAAACGCCTGAACGAATACCGCTTCGTTATGCCACGCGCCTAAGCCGAAAAGAGAGATAACCTCTTCCACCATGTCGTAGAGCGAGCTGTGCCTGACTTGTTTCAATGCTTCATTTTCGTTGTCAGTAAATAACGGGGAGAAAACGTTGCCTTCAGACTTTGTTTCCCGGAAGCAATAATTTAAGGCTTCATTCTCAGACTTTCCTTGTTTGCCGCGGACGTATTCATAATTCACGATCGTTTGCTGAATGTTGTCATCCGGATTGACAAACAACTGCAAAATGCCCAGTATAAAGCGCACCGAAGCAGCAGCACCAATCAGCAACCCTTCGTTGCCCATAATGTCGTAGCAGATCCCTTCTTTGGCGTCTGTCGTGGTTTTATAGTTCAGCAGTTTGTGAATCACATCCTGTTCTTCGCTGTTGGTACGCACCAGGATAGCAATATCGGCCGGACGATAACCCCGTTCCTGCAAATCTTCGAGCACGGCAGGCAGACGATTCAGACTTTCGGTTTTCCAACCGTCATCATTCTCATCCCGTTCAATAAAGCTTATCTGCACCCGGCCCGTTCCGGCTCTGGGGGAAGTTTGCTGATGGATATTAGCGTAAGCATGTACGATCTTATTCGTTAATGCTTCCAAAGCAGGATAAACCGGCAACACGGCTTGCAGGTTTTCGTTCAGTTTGCTTTGGAGCAGTTGAGCCGCACGTTGAAAAAAGGAATTATTGAAATCAACGATATGCTTGTCACTGCGCCAGTTGGTTTCAAGGTTCTCTTCATGAATCTGTTCGGGGCGGAAATCGGTAAGGATTTGTTCGTCCAGCAACTTCCAGTCCGAATTACGCCAACGGTAAATGCTTTGTTTCACGTCACCGACCACGAGGTTAAACTTCCCTGCCGCCAGACTGTTTGATATGAGTGGATAAAAGTTCTTCCATTGCAATACGGAGGTATCCTGGAATTCATCAATCATAAAGTTATCGATTTGAATACCGGTCTTTTCATACACAAAAGGGGTATCGCTATTATCGATAATTTTGTTAAGCAGCATATTAGAGTCCGAGATCAGCATGGTGTTTTGTTCATCCGTCAGCTTCTTGATCTGCACGGCCAGATCAGACAATATGCCGAGCGTATTGATATGCTTCAGTACCATGACAGCCGAATTGTAAGTTACGATATCCACGCTAAACAATTCGACGATCCGAGAAAAGCATTTCTGAAGGCCGTCTTGATAGGCCGATTCTATAGCATCCTTAATATCCTGCGGCTTCGTTTTGGTATAGCAGTTATGTACGTCGTCGGCAAAACCGATAAACCGGTTGCTTATCTCCAGCTTGCCTTTAAGGAGCTTTTCTAATATATTCGTTGTTTTATACGAAAAATCCTCGTGACTCAGCCCGTTCCTCGCCATAATATTCAGACCTTCGGTAGCCGTTTGTCTTACGTTGGCCTCGAATGTTGTTTTTATCCCGCGCAGACTCTTTCGGTAGTTAGTCAAAAACTCCCGTTCATGCAACTTACGGTTGGTATCTTCGGCTTTATGCTGGTAGCTTTCCTTGAAAATCTCCTTCCCCAGCTCCATGATATTACCCCGCATATTCCAGTTTTCCGACTGCTCAATACGTTCCTCGGCATAACTGGTAAGCCATTGCAACAGTTGTTTGTTTTCGTCTTTCGACAAATCCAGGAACAGGTTATCCACCGATTGCTCCAACGTAGACGAATTATCCAACTCCAGGTTATAGCCGCCATGTACCCCGATATCCCGGGCAAAAGAACGGATAACCTGTTGAAAGAAACGATCGATCGTACTAATGGAGAAAGAAGAATAATCGTGCAGGATGGTCGTGAGAATATGCTTTGCCCTTCTGTCTACAACCTCTCCGTCCATGCGGAACTTTGCCATTAGCCCCTTTCGGTAATCCGACGGCTCACCTTGCGACAACGCATGCAGTTCTTTCAGTATACGCGTTTTCATCTCGTCGGTGGCTTTGTTGGTAAATGTTACCGCCAGTATGCGACGATGCGTCCGTTCTTTCTTCGGATCGAACAGCAAATGGATATAGTCTTGCGTAAGCCGGTATGTTTTGCCCGAACCGGCGGAGGCGCGATAGATGTTGAGCATAAGAATTTAATTCATTACCTGTATGTGAAAGAAGCCTGTTTTTAAAAATAGCCGAAACTATTCCGTTTCGGCTATGGTGCTGTAGTTGGATATAATACGCTGAATATAAACATTACCATGTGGATCGAGATTATAAATTATATACCAATTGGTTTGCTTACTACGCCTGTAAGTATGAACCTTTTCTCCGTATTGTTTATGAATGCTGTATCGGGTATTGAAATGGAATGCTTTGCGATCTAGTTTGTCACAAATACCGGATATGTCATCAACATAATCCAAGGCATGTTCGTCAGAAATTATATGCTTTGTCCAATTTCTTAATCCAAACAAGATAGCCGTTAAATCATCTATTGATTTTAAACTGTAGATTACCATCTTCAGAAAACTTTTTTAATAAGTTCTCTTTTACTGTTTTTCTGAATTCTTCCGAAGTTACATAACCTTCGGGAACGACTCCGGTTACAGCCGGATTTTCAAACTCCACACCTTTCCGATAACGGCGCAAATCGTTTATGATTTTCTTACCGTTTCGGGTAGTGTCGTCTATTTTTACAGTGTGTATCATGTCCGTTCGTGTTTAATGTACCGGTTGCAAATATACATATATCGTTTTGAATTAAGACGAAGATCATAAAGAACATCCGATCTCCAATGCTTCTGGCTGTTTCAAATATCTTTTATCTAACTCAACTTGTGATATTAAACAGCCGTTTTAAATGCCCTGTCCATTCAGCCTAAACCCGGCCTTCAGCTTCTCAATTAAATCAGCCTTTTTATTCTTACTCTCTTTTAAAGCATATACTTGATTCAGTAGCTTAAGCTGAATGAATCGTTTTATAACGGTAATGAATGTATCAGGCTATCTCAATTCCCTGATTTTTAATAATGCTTACCAACGGAGATGAACTATCATTGTTGAACCTGTTCTTTCCTATTAAAAATGGTTCTATTTTCGTATTAATCTTACGGGTTAACTTCCACATTATTCCTGCTGCTATATCATCGGTTTCATCATAGTTGTCCGAGACGATCATCACATCAATATCACTCGCATCGGAAGCCGTATTCGTAGAATAGCTGCCAAATAAATAAGCCTTATATACTGAAACTCCCTCTGCATTAAGAAGGGCAATATATTTTTTCAACAATTCTATTACTTCGCTTGTAGCCATAACATTATTTTTTCTGTCCTCTTTAAATACCCGGCGACCTTATCATGACCCGGAATAGTTGGATTGTAATCGGGATAACGACCTTGAAGTTGATATTTCATCAAAATTCCCAGAAACATCTCATCATCTTCTTCAAACTCTAATTTCGCCAACTCGGATAAATACACTAAATTATGTGAACGAGGGGCTATTTCGCCCGTTGACTTTACAACATGAGCTTTTATTGCTTTTTCTAAAACCAGATGACAAAAGAATAAACCATGAAGCAGGCGATTACTGGCAATCAATATCTTGGCGGACTCAAAATCATCGGTCGCACCGGTTTGCCAATAGGCCATTTGTTTAACAATATCGGTCATTTTTAATTCTTCTGTTTGCGAGGAGCCACTCAGTATTTAGTCCCGTTCATAATACAAAGATACAAACAATTAGTTGAAATAACATCCAATGAACAATCCCAGTTTTCATTCATTTAAAGTTTATCTTCTTCACCTTAAATCCCATCTCGGTTAGAATACCGGCAATCTTTACTCTAAAATCTCCCTGTACCAGGATCTCTCCGTCACGCGATGAACCGCCGGCACCGCATTTTATTTTCAGCGTCTTGGCAAGTTCTTTCAATTCGTTATCATTGCCCTGAAAATCGGTGACGAGGGTAGCCGGTTTGCCGTTGCGTTTATCCAGCTCCACGCGTAAAGGTTCTGCCTGACGTTTTTTGGCAGGTTTTACTATCGTTTCTGCAGGAGTTTCTTTCACCTGTGGTACTTCGCTTTTCAGTTCGTTGAGCTTATCTCTCCAATCCATAATAATTCTGTATGTACAATCCATCATTCACCGGGAAGATCGTTTCAGCGTACGCCGCTCTTTATCCGGATGATTTTAGAATTGCTGTTTATATTTTGATTCATTCTATACAATCTTTATCCAGACTGTCGTATTGCCGTTGGTCTAAACAAGCTGTCTCAACCGATAACGCCAACCGATTTTCCGTTTCACTCGCTTCTTTCAGGCATTGATTCGTACCTATAATCCGCACAGCAAAGGCCTTACTCTTATCTACGATGATATTACCGGTCCGTTTCATATCCTTTCAACGCTGAATTATGAATTACGAATTACGCATTCTGAATTAATTTAAAGAACTCCCAAATGATAATCCCTCCCGTCACACTCACATTGAGCGAGTGCTTGGTGCCGAATTGCGGAATCTCGATGCACCCGTCGCAGGCATCCACTACACTCTGTTGCACACCTTTGACTTCATTACCCAGGATCACGGCATACTTGCCGACAGAATCCAGTTTCAGGTTTGGCAGTTTCGTGCTTCCGGCAGCCTGCTCGATAGCAAAAACCGTGTAACCCTGTTCTTTTAATTCGTTCACGAGGACATGCGTATCTTCGTAATACTTCCAGTCCACCGTATTCTCAGCCCCTAACGCTGTTTTATGGATCTCCGCCTGAGGTGGCGTGCTGGTAATACCACACAGGTAAACAGCCTCCACCAGGAATGCGTCGGCTGTGCGAAACACCGAACCCACATTATGCAGGCTACGGACATTATCAAGTACCACCACAAGCGGTGTCTTCTTCTCTTCTTTAAATTCCTCCACCGTCAGGCGGTTCATTTCGGTTATATTCAGTTTCTTCATATTTTTCAAAGGTAAGAAGTAAGGGGCAAGAGGTAAGAAATAAAGAACCATGATTTACAGCTACTTATTCCTTACCTCTTGCTTCTTACCTCTATTTTAACGCCACGATCGCTCTTTCAATGATCGTATCAATTCCTTTCGCTTCATCGGCTGCCGACAAGGCAACCGAAATAGTCGGGGCAATGCCGAATTCCGTATTTTCCATGGCTTTATTGTACATAGGCGAAGAGGAGAATCGCACCAGCCAACCGTTCGGGAGTTCGCTCGAAAGTGGTAGTGCGCCGCCGCCACCGGTTCTGTCACCCACGATAATAGCTTTAGGTGCCTGAGTCATTCGGTTCACAAAGTCGTTCGTGGCACTAAATGACATTCGGTTGGTCAGAATCGCCACAGGACGCGGCCATTGAATAGTCGCATTAGCTGGCGTGATAATTTCCACCGGACTGGAGAAATCGGAATGACCATCTCCCGTCTTATGCCGGATATAGCCGGTGACCGTTGTCGTTGGAAAAAAATAAGAGGCCAGCTGCTTGGAGTAGTCTAACGATCCTCCGCCATTATCACGTACGTCTATGATCAGTGCATGGCAGTCGGAGAACGAACTCAGGACATAGGCCATATTATTATCCGAAAAAGCATCGGAGAAACTACTGTAATAAATATATCCGATCTTACCGTTATCAATTTTATTATAGTGTAGTCCTCCCGCAATCCGGTAATTTTTTCCCAGATAGCGCGCGGAATCAAGTAGGGACAAGCTGAAGTTGGAAGGATAATCCTGAAACCACTTCCAGTAACGGCTTATATCAAACTCCGAATAGAGATTGACATGCCCATCTTTCAGTTCGCCCAGCATACTGCCCATTAAATCGAAAAATTTGACCTCGTTAGTGGCTGTCGAAAGTTGTTGGTGATACACCGTATAGATTGAATCCCAGTTGATCTGCTTGTAATCGAGGTAACAATAGCGCGTATCGATAATTTTCCACAACGCCTGGAAGTTCCCTTCGTGCGTATCGGGTTCTGACACCGGCTCATTCATACACGAGGGAAGCAAGACGACCGCTGCCAATAATATCAGGATATAGTGTTTCATAATGGATACATCGTTAATTATGCCTTATAAAATCTGAATGATACATTCATTATTCGTTTGTCGATATAAAATTCTTCGGAGCCGGATGTTTCCGCCCTCCAAAACCAATCATATCAAAAGTAGTCCCGATCAGGAAACTCAGTTCTTTTCGGTCGAAGATCATATCGTTGGCCGAGTATTGCAGTCGCTGGTATTTTAGTCCGACCCGCCAAACCGAATACCGCAAAGGTATGTCCAGTGTCAGCTTTGGATTGATGCCCCGACGGTTAACTATCGTACTGATATGCGATATATTCGAAAGGTTTCCCAGCTCAAACATCTCATAATAGGATGCTCCGGCTAAAGGGACATACATCCATCCGAAGACGGGGGTCTCAACAGACAGGGTAAGTCTCAGAGTCCTTTTACGCAACGGAATATCATACATGGCTACCCCCGACAGGTTGAGGTTGGTGGACAGATCGACGTTCCCGGGATTATTCACATTCCGGAACACTTCCTTATACCCGAAATCAACATCCCAACTTCCTCCGGCCAGCAGTACCAGCCCCTTCATTGGCCGGAAATGGTAGTGCATGCCAAAATCATAGTTCACATCCATATAGACCATATTACTGGTCTGAGCCGGATTCAGCAGGTACCCCAGTTCGAAATCCAGTTTGTGTTGCATCGATATATTCGTATTCGTTACGGACAGGAACCGGCGACTCTCATGCTCGTATTGAAGACCCGTACCGCTATAGGTCAACGGCGAAAGATACGGATCGATCAAACTGAGATTGGAATATCCGAAAGTATTCGATTTTGTTGTCAACAGGTACGTTGACTCATCGGTCTTTTGAGCCAAAAGCACTAAACTGAAAAGGAATGCCAAAGCAATTAAAAAGGGTTTCTTCATCCGGGAAGCTATATTAAACCTGATTGGGTTACAAAAATAACAAAAAAGTTTCGTATTAACGCTGAATCGTAATTTTCAATACAATACGAAACGAAGCAGAATATAGTATAGAATTAAACATTAATTATGAAAAAAATTATTTACATTTGCCATATTAACGTATATAGTTGTAGCTGAATGCCACGGTTGAGGCATTTACAGCTTTCTGTCAGCGCGTATGCAACATTTGTAGCTCAATTTGCATCTTTAAGATATTGCGTCTTTACGACTACTGATTTCAGACTTGCTTCCGAACCCATTCATCACCAACAAACATGAAAAAACTCCTTCTTAAGCCCTACAACAGCCTGATCATGGTGCTACTGGGCCTTATCGGTACCTTAACCGGATGTAAGTTAGCCGACTCTCCGGTGGCTGAGTATGGCGTACCAAACGCTGAATATGAGATAAAAGGTACTGTTACCGACAGCATTACATCGACAGCTGTTCAAAACTTACGGGTCGTTATCACTCAGACACCCGTCTCTGCAGGAAAGGATACTTCTCTTAACAAGATTGACACGGTGGCCGTTAAGCTGACGGATAGTGCCGGGAAATACGACATATCGGTTCAGGAGTTTCCACTGGATAAAAGAACTTTTAACGTGAAAGTAGAGGATACGGACGGTACGGCTAACGGAGGGGACTTTCAGGCACAGGCACAGGATGCGGTGGCCATGCACTCCGATCTGACGGGGGCAAAGACCGGTTGGTCGCAGGGTAAAGCCGTAAAAATTGTTGATTTCAAACTCAAAAAGAAATAACTTCCGGTGGACATCAAAGCGGAATGGCACGGTTGAGGTATTAACGGCTTTCTGTCAGGACGTATGCAACATTTGTAGCTCAATTTGCATCTTTAAGATATTGCGTCTTTACGACTACTGATTTCAGACTTGCTTCCGAACCCATTCATCAACAACAAACATGAAAAAACTCCTTCTTAAGCCCTACAACAGCCTGATCATGGTGCTACTGGGCCTTATCGGTGCCTTAACCGGATGTAAGTTAGCCGACACTCCGGTGGCTGAGTATGGCGTACCAAACGCTGAATATGAGATAAAAGGTACTGTTACCGACAGTATTACATCGACGGCCGTTCAAAACTTACGGGTCATTATCACTCAGACACCCGTCTCTGCAGGAAAGGATACTTCTCTTAACAAGATTGACACGGTGGCCGTTAAACTGACGGATAGTGCCGGGAAATACGACATATCGGTTCAGGAGTTTCCACTGGATAAAAGAACTTTTAACGTGAAAGTAGAGGATACGGACGGTACGGCTAACGGAAGGGACTTTCAGGCACAGGAAAAGGATGCCGTGGTCATGCACTCCGATCTGACGGGGGCAAAGACCGGTTGGTCGCAGGGTAAAGCCGTAAAAATTGTTGATTTCAAACTCAAAAAGAAATAACTTCCGGTGGACATCAAAAAGAAAATCATTCTTACTCTCTTTCAGCAACATAAACGAAACCAAAGCAAACTGCACGAGCTGACCTACCTCTTCTGGGAATGTACGTTACGATGCAATCTAAATTGCATCCATTGCGGCAGCGATTGCAACACCGAAGCCCTCACTCCCGATATGCCGCTGGATGATTTTCTGAAGGTACTCGATACCATCGCCCCGCATGTCACCCCGCACAAAACCATGATCGTCATTACCGGTGGCGAGCCGTTAATGCGGAAGGACCTGGAAAGATGCGGAATGGAAATATACCGGCGCGGTTTTCCCTGGGGTATGGTGACGAACGGCTTCGGCCTCACCCCCGCCCGCCTCGACGCCCTGCTAAACGCCGGACTGCGCTCTGTAACCGTTAGCCTGGATGGGCTGAACCCCGAGACACACGACTGGTTCCGTGGACGAAGCGGCTCCTGGGAAAAAGCTATCGACGCGATAACCCGTGTGGCTGCTACGCCCGGTCTGGTCTATGATGTCGTTACCTGCGTGAACAAGCGGAATATCGACGACCTGGAAGCCATCCGCGATTTACTTATCAGCAAGGGAGTGAATTGCTGGCGGTTATTTACGGTTTTCCCCAAAGGCCGCGCCAAAGGCAATCCCTTGCTGCAACTATCGAAACAGGACTTTATACGTTTAATGGATTTTATCCGGGAGACGCGCCGGGGAGGACTGATCCGTGCCTCCTACGGTTGCGAGGGCTTTCTGGGGGACTACGAACTCGAAGTGCGCGATACCCCCTTCTTCTGTCAGGCAGGAATTCATATCGGCTCCATCCTGGCAGATGGCTCCATTAGTGCATGCCCCAGCCTACGTGCCGACTACATTCAGGGCAATATATATACCGATAACTTCTGGACCGTATGGAACGAACGCTACCAAAACATGCGCGACCGCTCCTGGACCCGTACCGGCTCCTGTGCCACCTGCAAATCCTATAAATACTGCCAAGGCAACGGCCTCCATCTCCGCGACGAACATTCCGGCCGGCTTCTCCTCTGCCACCTCCAGATGCTCCAATAACCCCACAGGAGCATAGCTCCGACATTATGGTAGAGAAGCTCCGGCATTATGGTAGAGAAGCTCCGGCATTATGGTAGATAACGTTCAAACAGACTATGTATTCTCTGGAGCGTAGCTCCGGCATTTTGGTAGAGTAGCTCCGACATTATGATAGCAAGCATTCAAACAAACCTGATAATCTCAGGATCCTGGCTCCGTAATTTTGGTAGCTAGCATTCAAACAGAATCCGGCATTTTGCTAACAACTACAATCAACAACTTCAATCCCGCACGATCCTTCCTTCCGCATATTGGTTGCCTATGCAACCATTCAACATTCCGCTACTCCATATCTCTCAATCCCTCCCGATGGCTCCTTGCTCTCAAAACGTCTGAACGCTATTTCTCACTATCCGGCTACACACCACCGAACCTCTTGCCTCATGATTCCCGATACGATCCTGACATCACCTCTCTACCTCTCATTCATGCCAATCCCCATTCTCCCTGATCAACCCGATCAACTTATCCACGGCTTCCGCTTCCGGTATATTTCGTTCCAGGCATACTTTCTTCTTGTACAGACTCACTTTCCCGCGTCCGGCGCCCACGTACCCGTAATCGGCATCCGCCATTTCGCCGGGGCCGTTCACGATGCAACCCATGATACCGATCTTCAACCCCTTCAGGTGCGAGGTGCGTGCCTTCACGTTGGCTATCACCGTTTGCAGGTCAAACATGGTCCGTCCGCAACCCGGGCACGATATAAACTCGGTCTTCGTGACGCGTACCCTTGAAGCCTGCAGGATACCGAATGCGATCGAGTTCAGTTCTTCCGCCGTGATGCTTCCCCCGTTTTCCAGCAAGATCCCGTCCCCGAAACCATCGATAAACAAGACTCCCGTATCAGCGGCAGCTTTAACCTGTAGTTGTTGCAGGTCATCGCCCTGATAACTCCGGCATACAATGACCGGAGCCGTGCATTCCACGTTCAGCAACGCGTGGAAAAAGGCACGCTGCTCCCCTACCCCGTTTTTATGGTCCGTCCGGAGTAAGATCACGACATCCGTCCATTCCGCTAACTTACCCAATATCGGTAGCGTCAACTCCGTATAGGATATTTTCAGGAATTTGATCTCCGACGGATCCTGCTGCAATGCCGGCAATTCATCCACCGTATAAACCCGGTACGTATCGCCGCCAGCACTTCGTATGCTGTTGCCCGACAAGACATAATCGGGAATAATCCCTTTCGACGCCTCACCCGAAGCAATCACTACCGGGACATTCTCACTTCCGATATTCCCGACAGCCGATGTCTCCCGCCGATGGTATTCATAGCGCGAATGCAACCTGTTTTCGATAGCATCCACCGGCTGGTGATCCGCCCGTTCCGTAATGTACGAAACCAGCAACTTCGACACCGGAATCTCGGCCTCGGGCTCCTCACTCAGCGAAACACGGATCGTATCGCCAATGCCATCGGCCAGCAACGCGCCGATCCCGACAGCCGACTTGATCCGTCCATCTTCTCCATCGCCCGCTTCGGTGACGCCCAGATGCAGTGGATAGCTCAGCCCTTCGAGGGCCATTTCGTCCACTAGCAGTCGCACCGTCTGCACCATCAGCACCGTGTTCGACGTCTTCATCGAGATCACCACGTCGTTGAAATGCTCCTCTTTGCATATTCGCAGGAACTCCATGCACGACTCCACCATGCCCCGTGACGTATCGCCGAACCGGTTCATGATCCGTTCGCTCAGGGAGCCGTGATTTACACCGATCCGGATAGCCGTATGCTGCTTCTTACAAATATCCAGAAAAGGAATAAAGCGTGACTTTATCTTCTCATATTCCTGCTCATACTCTTCCTGCGTATAATCCGACGTATCGCCTTTTTTTATACTTCCTACGTAATTCCCGGGGTTAATGCGCACCTTCTCTACGCACAATGCAGCCACATCGGCAGCGTTAGCATTAAAATGAATATCCGCTACCAACGGGACATCACAGCCCTCCCGGCGCAGTTCGTCGTGTATCAGTCGCAGGTTCTCCGCTTCCCGGATCCCCTGTGCCGTGAAGCGCACCAGCTCGCCGCCCGCCTCCACTATCCGCAGGCATTGTACTACCGAGTTCAGAATATCATTCGTATCGGTATTGGCCATCGACTGTACCCGCACCGGTTGTTTGCCGCCCAGCAATAACTTCCCGACATGTATCGTGTCGGAGAGGCGACGGTTATAATTAAATTGATTAAGTTTCCACATAGTGAGTTTTCTATAAATACTTAGTGAGTTTTCTTTAAATAAGGATATACAACGGTAAATTGTTTTGCAAAAATACGCTTTTTAAGCAACCTGAACGGAAAACAAACGGTTTTTTCTACCCGCAATGTTTTTCCGTACCACCTGCCGGGGTCGAAAAGGGTATCTGTACGGTACCTCCGGTGAACCTCCGTAGAACCTTCACTGAAGGGTCTTATACACAATTATCTAATCAAAGTAGAATTGTACACGAATTACATATGTAAAACTTATCTATATAGATATGCTTTGTATCTGTATTTAGTAAGTATTTAATATGTTTTATGTATGTTTTAAATAAGACCCTTCAGTGAAGGTTCTACGGAGGTTCAGTACAGGTACACCGGAGATACACCGGAGAAAGCATACAGTCCGGGTATCGCCGGGCAGGGGCCTGAGTGATTCGCGAAAGAGAGGAGGCAGAACCAACACAACGGGCAAAGCAGGAGAACCGGAGCGACGGTATATTGCCGCTGATCGGCTCTTTAGACCGGCTCATTAGAACCAAACGACGCCGGAACAGACAGCCGGAGAAGCAACCGGGGAGGTATAAAAATTTAATTTTCTGTCCTTTATACATTTTAAAAGTATAAAACCTTCACTTTTTGGGTATTAATACATATATTTTAGTAATTTTGTATTCCAAATAACACATTATTTCATGGTTGAATTGATAAATTTAAGTTGGATCGTCACACTTCTGGCTGTTATTGTCATGTTTTTTGTTTCCGCAAAGTGGAAAGCCTATACGGCTGCATTTGCGGTTGTTGCCAACGCTGCAGCGACAAGTTGGTTAGCCGTTACGGCGTTAAGCGGCCAGCCGGTGAGCCTGGTTTTGGAGGGGGGCAGCATGATGGGCGATATACTGATACGCATTGATGCCCTTTCGGCCTGGTTTATATTGATTATCAATTTCACCTGTGTGACAGGTGTATTCTATGGTTCGGGCTATCTGAAGGCCTATCATAACCCATCCAAAAAGCTGACCCTGCACGGGATTTTATATATCTTGTTTCAACTGTCGATGGTGTGGGTGTGCATGATCCAGCACGGGCTGGTGTTCCTGATTGCATGGGAGATCATGTCGTTATCCTCGATGATGCTGGTCATCTTCGACGCCAACCACCCGGCTATCTTAAAGGCCGGTATCAACTACCTGGTTCAGATGCATATCAGCGTGGTATTCCTGACCCTTGGCGTGATATGGCTCTACTCCCGGACGGGTTCGTTCAGCTTTGACGCTTTTACCACGTACTTCGGGGCAAACCGGAATATCTGGTTATTCCTGGTATTTTTTATCGGCTTCGGACTGAAAGCCGGGTTTATCCCGTTGCATACGTGGCTACCCCACGCCCACCCGGCAGCTCCATCGCATGTGTCGGGAGTGATGTCGGGCGTGATTGTCAAACTGGGAATCTACGGTATCTTCCGGGTAGCCTCTTACCTGAGGAACGACATGACAACAATAGGCGAGATCGTGATTATCCTGTCCGTGCTGACGGGCCTGTACGGGATACTGAATGCAGCCGTACACCGTGACTTCAAGCGGATGCTGGCCTATTGTACCATTGAAAATATCGGAATTATCGGCATTGGGATCGGGATCGGGTTAATCGGGATGGGAGATCATGTAGCGCTGTTGTATTATCTCGGATTCGGAGGCGCGCTGCTGCATGTGCTGAACCATTCGCTTTTCAAATCGTTACTTTTTTATTCGGCCGGATCGGTGTACCAGCAAACCCATACCCGCAACATGGAAAAGCTGGGGGGACTGATCAAGCTTATGCCCCGCACGGCTATCCTGTTCCTGATCGGCGCCATTGCCATCGGGGGAATGCCTCCTTTCAACGGGTTTATCTCCGAATTCCTGATCTACAGCGGCCTGATAGAAGGAATCAAGCTACCGGATATGACCCAGATCATCCTCATGGTGATGAGCTTTGCCGGGTTAAGCGTTATCGGGGGACTTTCGGTACTCACCTTTACCAAGACATTCGGGGTTATCTTTTTAGGGTCGCAACGTCAACCGTTGGCACATAAGCCGCATGAGGTATCCGCGATCATGCTGATACCCCAATATATCATCGTCGTCATGATGCTCAGCGTAGCTATCTTCCCCGGAGCCTACCTGCAGGTGATCGGGAACGTGCTTACCGGACTGACCAGGGGTACTGCCGTGCCCGTGCCCGCGAGATTCGCAGACTATATCTCCATCATGCAACAAATCAGCTGGTACTCCCTGCTGTTTATCGGCGTGACCGGCACATTCTGGGGCATCCGTGCCTTTATGCTCCGCGGAAGGACACAGGTCACCGGACCTACCTGGGGCTGCGGGTACACGGCCCCCACGAGCAGGATACAATATACGGGTAAGTCGTTTTCAAAATCATTGGGCAAGATGTTTAACTTCATCGTGATCGAACGCAAGCAATACGACGAGTTGAAAGAGGGGGAGATATTCCCTGCCCGCAGACAATATGCATCGCATTATCACGATTTCTTTGAGTTCCGGCTTATCCGCGGGATAACGAACCGAATGATCTACGGGGCTAACTATTTCCGGTTTATACAGAACGGGCGCGTACAATCGTATGTGTTGTACGGGATTGTATTTATAATAGCAATTTTTCTCCTTACCATCTTCAATATTATTATATGAACTTCGTGTGGGGTTATCTTCTTATTCCGTTTGCAGCGATCTGCCTTGTCCCTTTTCTGCCTGTAAAAGGAAAGGGCATTGCTGTTTATGCGGCTATCGGATTGATGGCTGTCCTCACCGGCATCCCGGCATTCGGGGGATTGGCAGGACAGGACTTCACGGTGACCCTGCCCGGGAGTCCTGTCAGCGGGCCCATACTGCTACAGATAGATGCCCTTTCGGCGTGGTTCATATTACTGATTAACTTTACCTTTTTGACCGGCAGCTTCTATGGCCTGTTTTATATGAAGGCCTATGCCAACCAGTCGAAAAACTTATCGTTGCACGGCATCCTGCTGGTTTTGCTTCATGCTTCGACACTCGGGCTTTGCGCCATACAGAACAGCATTGCCTTCCTCGTAGCCTGGGAAGTCATGGCGCTCTCGGCATTTCTGTGCGTCATCTTCGAACATGAGAAGGTGGCAACAATCCGCGCCGGCATTAATTTCCTTATCCAGTCGCATGTCTCGATCCTTTTCCTGATGATCGGATTTATATGGGTAGCCGCCCAGACCGGCAGCTACGACTTCAGCGCGATCCACCGTTACTCGGAGGCTCATCCGGCCGGACTGTCGTTGATGTTATTCCTGATCTTCTTTACCGGCTTTGCCATCAAGGCGGGGTTTGTACCGTTTCATACGTGGCTACCCTACGCTCATCCGGCGGCACCGGCGCATATCTCGGGCATCATGTCGGGAGTGCTGATAAAGATCGGTATCTTCGGTATGCTTCGCATGCTTTTGCTGATCCAAGTCGATTACACGGCTGTCGGGGCTATCATACTAACCCTGTCCATCGTCTCCGGGCTATACGGGGTCATGCTGGCAATCCTGCAGCATAACCTGAAGAAGCTGCTTGCCTACCACAGCATAGAGAACATCGGCATCATCGGCGTTGGCATCGGGCTGGGCTGTATCGGATTGGGGACAAACAATGTCGTGTTATGCTCGTTAGGCTTTGCGGGGGCTTTACTTCATACGTTGAATCATTCACTGTTCAAATCGCTCTTGTTCTTCACGGCCGGTAACGTCTACCAGGCAACGCATACGCTGGATATTGAGAAGTTGGGGGGACTGGTGAAGAAAATGCCCCAAACAGCTGTTCTCTTTCTGCTTGCCGCCATTGCCATCTCGGGGATTCCGCCCTTCAACGGGTTTATTTCCGAATTTATCCTGTACACGGGACTGTATACGTGGATGCAACAGGCCCTGATTGTTTCGCAGGTCGGCATCACCTTTACCATTATGGGACTGGTATTGATCGGGGGACTGGCTATCATGTGCTTTACCAAGGCTTTCGGGGTCGTATTTTTGGGAAACCCGAGACACACTTTCCAACATGCGATCCGGGAAGTACCGTTCATGCAGCTATTGCCCCTGTATTTCATTGCAGCCCTGATTGTTTTCATCGGCATGTTCCCCACGGTATTCATGGATCTGCTGATAAAACCGGTTCATCTGTTTACCGCCTTGCACCAACTGACCTTTACGGCATTCGGGGGTAATGGCATGGATGCGTTGGTATCCATCAGTCAGGCAAGCTGGGGACTGATAGCGTTGATCGTCGTCCTGTTGGGAGTACGAAAACTGGTACTCCGGAAAAGAAGCGTCACCGTATTGCCAACATGGAACTGCGGATACACGGCTCCAACAGCAAAGATACAATATACTGCCGCGTCGTTTGTAAAGACCTACAGCGAATTGTTCGGCATGTTCTTCCTGATATTCAGGCGGGAAAAAGCGGTACACGGGATTTTCCCTGCAGCGGCCCGGTTAGAAACACGACCGTATGATAAGATCGAGAAGTGGTTTATCGATCGCCCAATCACGGGTTTAAAGTTATTTCTGGATAGGTTCCGGTTTGTACAGAACGGGAAATTGCAGTTTTATATCCTGTACGGTATCTTGTTTATCGTAGCGGTGATTAGTATTCCTATTGTGTATGAAGGGATAAGAAGACTTGTTGGGTTTTTGGGAGAGATATAGGACCTCACCCCCTGACCCCCTCTCCCGAGGGAGAGGGGGTCAGGGGGTGATGAAGGATTCATTTAGGAAAGAAGAGACTGAAGGAATTATATTAAAACAGAAGGGAAAGGGGACTTGGAAGATTCAGGATCTCACCCCCTACCCTCTCTCCCGGGGGAGAGGGGGATAGAGACCCGAGGTGGTGGAAGAGTGATTTAGGAAAGAAGAGACTTGCTGGATTATATTAAATTTGAACGAAAAGAATACATTGCAACTTAAAGACACAACCAGATAAACAAACTTCCGAAGGAGAGGGGGAGAGACACACGGGGTGGTGAAGGATTCATTTAGGAAAGAAGAGACTTTCTGTTTTATATTAAATTTGAACGAAACGAGAAACACGCAACTTAAACCCATAGCCAAATACCCCCTCTCCCAGGGGAGAGGGGGAGAGGTGATATTTTATATACTAAAAAAACAACTAAATAACCATATTATGCTAAGCTTGGTATTAATTATTTTAGCAGCTACATTTTTTACCGGTATCGTTATCCGCACCAAGAGTATAGCCTCGGGGCGAAAGGGGCCGGGTATCTATCAGCCCCTGAAAGATGTGATCCGTCTTTTCAGGAAGGGTACCGTGTACAGCGAGACTTCGAGCTTTGTATTCCGTATTGCACCTACCATTTACTTCTCATCGGTGTTTGTGGCCATGCTGATGGTGCCGTTCGGGTCGTCCAAAGGGCTGATCAGCTTCAACGGGGACTTTATCTTCTTTGCCTACGTGCTTGGACTGGGTAAGTTCTTCTCTATCATAGGGGCATTGGATACGGGTAGCAGCTTCGAAGGCATGGGTGCCAGTCGCGAAGCACTCTATTCCATGTTTGCAGAACCGGCATTCTTCATCCTGATGGGCTCGCTGGCATTAATGACAGGACATACTTCCTTCCAGGAAATATTTGCCACGCTTCATTTAGGTTCGTCGATCACCTACGCGCTGGGGGTTCTAGCTGCCTTCGTATTCCTGATGATCGCCATGATTGAAAACAGCCGTATGCCTATTGACGACCCGAAGACTCACCTCGAGCTGACCATGGTGCATGAAGTAATGATTCTGGATAACAGTGGCTTCGACCTGGGATTGATATTGACAGCCGGTTACCTGAAATTTGCCTTATACGGCGCTATTATATTTAACCTGTTTAGCGGATCGATCGGTTACGGGTATGCCATACCGCTGTTTTTTGCCATGCAGGCATTCCTGGCGATAGTCGTGGGGATCATCGAATCATTTATGGCGCGTTCGCGGATGAACCATAATGCTCAGTTCATTGTGGTCCTTTCATCGGTAGCCATACTGATATTTTTCGGAGCTCTACTGGTATCGGGAAAGTTTATATAAAGCTCCTGCATCCTCTCAGGGGGGATTTAAGATTATACGAATTACCAAATTATTCATTTTTCATTATCCATTAAGCCATTATGTTACACGTACTGCTTATTATCTTTCTTATTTCGCTGTTTTACATGTCGATTGCCAACCGGATGTCTACGTATGTAAACGTACTTGCACTACAGGGGATCCTGCTTTTCTTTGTGGCCTTTTTAGAACTGAAACATATCAACACGGTCAATCTGATATTAATCTTGCTGGAGACAATCATTTTCAAATCGCTGGCAGTGCCTGTCTTTCTAAACTACGTACTGAAACGGAATCATATCACGCGGGAGGCGGAACCCTATCTGCCTAATTTCGTGTCGTTAATCATCACCACGACGATCGTCATTACCACCATTTTACTTTCCAAGACCATGGAAGAAAGCTACCTGGACAAGATGTACTTCGTGGTGGCACTGTCCACCCTGTTTACCGGACTGTACTTTATCGCTTCGCGCCGGAAAATTATCACGCACGTCATGGGATACCTGGTGATTGAGAATGGCGTTTTTGTGCTGTCTCTGGCGGTCGGTAACGAAATGCCCATGCTGGTAAACCTGGGTATCATGCTCGACATATTTGCCAGTGTGCTTATCCTGGGAATCTTCCTGAATAAAATCGGGGACGTGTTTAAAGACATTGACGTAGACCAACTCACGAATTTAAAAGATTATTGAAACAGTGATTCATTGTTAGTGACAAGTGATTAGTTATAAGATATAATAAGTAAGTTTATGATAGAAATATATTTAATAGGGTCTGTTTTAACCGGTACCATACTCTTCTTTAACCGGGGGAAAGTGCTCAACTACGTATTGATTTGGATGTTTATCGTGTTGCAATGCGCATTCACCGTGTATGCCTGCATGAATTACACCCAAACCGAATCGACTTATTTCACCTTCGATTCGCTGGGTATTATCATGTTGTTGACAGCCACGATTATCTCCATTCCGGCAGTGATCCACAGCTATATCTATATTGAGGAAAGTGAAGAGAAGACCCCGCGATCGAGAGCGACCTATTTCGGAGCCCTAGTCCTGTTGATCACAGCAGTCAGTGCGGCGTACCTGGCGAATCATATTGCCGTGGTATGGATCTTCACGGAGGTTACCACCCTGAGTGCTTCCGCCCTGATCTATCATCACCGGAACAAGCTGGCTCTGGAGGGTACCTGGAAATATGTTTTTATTTGCGCTATCAGCATCACCTTTGTCTTTATCGGGATTTTATTTTTAAGCCTTTCCTTCGCCAAGGGCGGCTCGGACGACCTGTCCTACAAGAACCTGCTAGCGCATAGCTCGCTGCTGAATTTATCGTGGTTACGGTTGGCTTTTTTGTTTATCTTCACCGGGTTTACCGCCAAGCTGGGACTATTCCCCATGTTTACAGCCGGGGTGGACGCCAAGGATAAAGCTCCCGGTCCTGCATCCGCATTACTCTCGAGCATCGTGATGTGCATGGGCTTTGTCGGGATATTCCGCATGTACATTATCATGGCCCATACTCCCCTACTCCATTGGGCCAGTCTGGTAACCGGCATTGCAGCATTTTTATCCCTGTTCATAGCCGCGGTTTATATGATCAAGGTGAAGAATATAAAACGAATGATGGCCTATTCGAGCGTCGAGCATATGGGATTGGTCATGCTGGGTATTGCTGCCGGCGGAATCGGTTATTATGCTGCGATACTTCATATTGTGCTGCACTCATTTGTCAAGTCAAGTCTGTTCTTTCAGTATAACCAACTCTACCGGATTTACAGGAATAAAAATATCTATCTGTTGGGTAATTATTTTAAATACAATACGACGGGTGCTATCGTGGTCTTGCTGGCCTTTATCAGCGTCACCGCCATGCCCCCTTCGGGAATGTTCGTGAGTGAGTTTCTGATCTTCCGTTCCCTCTTTGAATCAAACCAACTGATACTACTGCTGGTGGTATTGCTGTTGCTTACCCTTATTATCTGGGCCTTTGCCAAGAATATATTTAAGATCTTGTTTATTCCGGTCGTAAACTTTGATGAATCCGCCGTCCCGAAAGTCAGTCCGTGGAGGTCGGTATCACAGTTTATCCTGATAGGGGGTGCAGCCTATCTGGGATTAAACCCGCCCCTGTTCTTTGTTGATTTGATAAAAGACAGCATCCTGCTGCTGCCACATTGACAAACGAACAAAGGAACGAGAGGCGAGAAATGAGAGATGAGAGATGAGGAAAGAGGAGCGAGAGATGAAGAAGACATGTTTATGTTTAGAAAAAAAAGCCTCCTGATTCAGTAGCCTGAAAGGCAATCGTGTTTATAGAAATATTAATTGCGAATTATACATTGAGAATTAATTATGAATTATATCAGCATAGAAAACAGCCAGACCATTCTGCTCTGCGATATACCTGAAAGCAACTATGAGTCATTTTACGATATGAACCTGGAGTTGGTAAAGGGTCATGTCGAGAGGCATTGTGTGAATTATTTCGGATACCAATCGGGCAATAATATCAATCTTATCTGTTGCATAGCCGATGATGCAACCCACAGGATATTTATCTCCACCTGCTTGGTAAATAAAGCGCATGAGCTGGAATCGTTCAGCAACAAGCTATTGTGTTTTGAGAAATTCGAGAGGGAAATTCACGAGAACTTCGGCATTAATTTCACCGATCATCCGTGGTTGAAGCCCGTTCGTTATGCTTTTAACCGGGACGATATGTCACAGACCATGGATAATTATCCCTTCTACTCTATCGACAGCGAGGAGCTACATGAAGTGGGGGTCGGTCCGATCCATGCCGGCATTATAGAGCCGGGACATTTCAGGTTTATCTGCAACGGGGAACAGATCCTGCATCTGGAGATCCAACTGGGGTATCAGCACCGGGGTATCGAACAGCTGTTTATAGAAAAGAAAAAACTGCTTCAACGCGCGATCCTGGCAGAAGATATAGCCGGAGATACGGTTGCCGGACACGGAACCGCATTTGCCCATGTCTGGGAAAGCCTGTGCGGAGTTGAAGCATCTGCCGACATAAAATTTGCTCGTACGCTGGCACAGGAACTTGAACGCATGGCTGTTCATTTGAGCGATTTGAGCGGAGGTTGCACCGATATAGCCTACCAGTTAGGCAGCTCTGTTTTCGGGCGACTGAGAACACCCATCATCAACTTCCTGCAGGAATGGTGCGGGAGCCGTTTAGCAAAAGGACTTGTTCGTCCCGGACGAAATCCGTTTCCCTTTACACCTGCATTAGCAGAACGTCTGAGTCAGGTACTGGATGTTTTCGAACCGGACTTTAATGAGATGGCAGAGAAGTTATTTAAGTTATCCAGCGCCTTATCGCGTTTTGAGCACACGGGTAAAGTTTCCAATGCCGATGCAACCGCTATCGGTGCAGTGGGTATGGCAGCCCGCATGACGAATCTGAACCGGGATATCCGAACTTCTCATCCGTATGCTCTTTATCCTGAATTAAATCACGAGCCTATTTTAAAGCGACATGGTGATGTCTATTCGCGGGTTCAGATACGGAAAGAAGAAGTATCACAATCAATCGGGTATATCCGGAAACTTATAGCATCCGTACCGGCTCAGACATCAACAGAAAAACTTCTGGCGACTCCGGCTCCAAACTCCTTTTGCCTGTCCTTAGTGGAAGGATGGCGGGGTGAGATTTGCCATTGCGCCCTAACCGATGAAGAAGGAGAACTGATGCTCTATAAAATTAAAGATCCCTCGTTTCACAACTGGCTGGTACTGGCTTTATCCGTTCGGAATAATGAAATATCAGACTTTCCGATTTGTAATAAGAGTTTTAACCTCTCATATTCCGGACATGATCTGTAATCAGGAGTGAGAAATAAGGAACGAGAAATGAGAGGTAAACAGGTAAGAAGAAATATAATAATCCAAAGGCGATGTTAGACAATCTTAAAATAGTATTCCATCAGGGGAAACAGTTTATTCCAAATGTGCAGACAGCCGTTGTACCGGGTATTTTCAGAGGCCGGCCCATTATCAGCCGGGAGAAAGTCGATGAGGATGATCTCATTGCCATCTGCCCTACGGAGGCAATAACCGGAAACCCTGTAGCCATCCATCTTGGAAAATGTACTTTCTGCGGCGAATGTGCCATGCGCTATCCGGAGAAAATTACATTTACAAAAGATTATAAGCTGGCGAGTAATGACCCCGAACGGTTAGTTATCCGGGAAGGTGAGGATAACCCAATCGAAGTAAATCCGGATCTCGTACGAAAAGAAATACACCGTGTTCTGGGGAGATCGCTTAAACTACGGCAGATTTCGGCAGGCGGAGATAATAGTTGTGAAATGGAGTTGAATGCGGCCAATAATGTGCAGTTCGATATGAGCCGTTTTGGAATTGATTTTGTGGCATCCCCGCGCCATGCAGATGGAATTGTAATCACAGGACCCATCACTAAAAATATGGCCCGAGCCGTACAGATTTGCCATGATGCAACTCCCGACCCCAAAATAATTGTGTTGGTTGGAACCGATGCTATCAGCGGCGGCATGTTCGGGGACAGTCCGGCTATCGATCGCAGCTTTCTAACGAAATACCCGGTGGATCTTTATATCCCCGGTAATCCGGCCCATCCCCTTACCATTGTAAACGGGTTACTGGATTTGACCAGAAAGCTGTAATAACATAGACCTAAAAAAAGAATTCTTACTTTCTTCATGAATCTTTAAAAGTATAAATAACGATTTTCCTGAAAAAAGCACAAAATGTTTTATTATTTCAATCATAAAGCGTATTTTTGTATAGATTTTTTTGAAAAATGACGAACCGTTACGAAGGACTTATACACGCATTTGAAATAAAACTGCGAAAACTAATTTCGGAGTACCAGTCTTTAAAAGAGCAAAACTCCTTGCTGAAAGCTGAATTAGACCGGAAACAAACCGATTTAATGCACGCCCATCAAGAAATCTTGGAACTTCGAAAAAATTACGACCATTTACAAATTGCCAGAAACCTGGGTGTTTCGGAAGCTGAGAAAGCGGAATCCAGGCAACAGATCACAAAAATGGTGCGGGAAATTGACAAGTGTTTAGCTCTTTTGGATGAATAGAGCTTATGAAAGACGATAAATTTACAATAAATGTTCAGATCGGTGGCTTTAGAATGCCATTGAGTATTCTTCGTGAAGACGAAGAATTGTATCGGAAGGCAGAAAAGCTGGTGGTAAAGTATATGGAGAAATACCAAAAACAATACAATCAACGACCTACCGAAGAAATACTTATCATGGTAGCATTTCAAATCGCAGTAATTGTTTCAAAACAAGAATTTGGCGAAGATACAGTTCCTTTAGCAGAGAAGATTCAATCTCTGGATAATGAATTAAAAGCATTGCTTTCAGAAGATTAGTTTCATTTAGATCGTTTGTAAAACATAATTTTCCGCATTACGTTGTTTGGATTAAACTTTATAATCATAAAGTTAGTATTCCTACGATGCAATGCGTTTTTTTATGTCCGGTAACCCAGGCAACTAAATTTTTAACTTACATATTACTAATTATTTACACTCTTTAAACCCACAAAATGGAAAATATAATAATCGGACTGATTGCACTTGTTATCGGAGCCGGAGGAACTTTTGCTCTTCTTCGCTTTACCAACAAACGGGCAGCTCAGGAAGCTGAAGCTGAGGCCGAACTTCTTAAAAAGAATAAACTGATTGAAGTAAAAGAAAAATTCATTGCTCTAAAAGCAGAACATGAACAACAGGTTCAGGAACGTAATGCTAAGATTCAAAGTGTCGAAGTAAGACTTCAACAAAAAGAATTACAACTGAACCAAAAGCAAGGGGACGTACAGCGTAAGATAAATGAAGTTGACGGATTAAAAGAATCACTTGAACAACAGTTTAATGCGATTGATGTCAAGAAAAAAGAGCTGGACCATCTGAACCATCAGGCTCACGAACAACTGGAAACCATATCCGGGTTATCAGCCGATCAAGCCAAAGCACGATTGGTTGAAGCGTTGAAAGAAGAAGCAAAAACGGAAGCCATGTCATATGTCAACGACATTATGGAAGAAGCTAAGATGACGGCAAATAAAGAAGCCAAGAAGATCATCGTTCAAAGTATTCAACGTGTTGCCACAGAAACAGCTATAGAAAATTCAGTAACCGTTTTCCACATCGAATCGGACGAAATAAAAGGACGTATTATCGGACGTGAGGGTAGGAATATCCGGGCACTCGAAGCAGCTACCGGTGTAGAAATCATCGTCGACGACACCCCCGAAGCTATCGTTCTTTCTGCATTTGATCCGGTACGTCGCGAAATTGCCCGCCTGTCACTTCACCAGTTGGTTACGGACGGACGTATTCACCCTGCCCGCATTGAAGAAGTGGTGAATAAAGTAAAGAAACAAGTGGAAGATGAAATTATTGAAATCGGCAAACGAACCACCATCGACCTGGGTATCCATGGTTTGCATCCTGAATTAATCCGTTTGATCGGGAAAATGAAATACCGTTCATCTTACGGACAAAACCTATTACAACATGCCCGTGAAACAGCCAATCTTTGTGCCACAATGGCAGCTGAATTGGGTCTGAATCCTAAGAAGGCAAAACGCGCAGGACTATTACATGATATTGGGAAGGTGCCTGATGATGAACCGGAATTACCACATGCTATTTTAGGTATGCGTCTGGCTGAGAAATATAAAGAAAAACCGGATATTTGCAACGCTATCGGTGCCCACCACGACGAAGTCGAAATGGAGACATTAATCGCTCCGATCGTACAGGTTTGCGATGCTATTTCGGGTGCACGTCCGGGAGCACGTCGTGAAATTGTAGAAGCTTATATTAAACGATTGAACGATTTGGAAGCTTTAGCGTTATCATATCCGGGTGTATTGAAAACGTATGCTATTCAAGCCGGTCGTGAGCTACGTGTTATCGTTGGCGCCGATAAAATTGACGATAAGGAAACCGAAATGCTTTCATTCGATATTGCCAAGAAGATACAAGATGAAATGACCTATCCGGGTCAGGTGAAAATTACCGTTATCAGGGAAACCCGTGCGGTAAGTTATGCAAAATAATTGGGCGACTAGTTTGGCTTGATTTTTGAGAGTAAGTGACTCAATTACTCAATTATTATTAATGGGGCTGTTTGGTTTTGACAGCAGGTAGAAAGGGTATGTAAGCATGTCGAGCATTGAGAAAGCGGCTCGTAAATCTCGAATCTCACAACTATAACTGGCGAAAATAACTACGCTCTTGCTGCTTAATCGAATAGAGTAGATTAGGCTTAATTCCAGCACCAGGTGCCGGAACGGGACATTTCCCAAATGCCGTCGCCTCGAGGCTATTTGATATGGAGATGCAGCTAAATCGAGGATAGTCACGCTTAGCCTTGGAAGCGAGATGAAATAAAAAGGATAAGGTGTAGGCTGGTGGCTTCGGTCTTACTTACACACGAAAATCTAAGCGAAGATAAACATGTAGAAAGCTTATTATTTCCTTGTTTGGACGAGGGTTCGACTCCCTCCAGCTCCACAAAAACCAATTAAACGCTTGATAGCATAATGCTATCAGGTGTTTTGTTTTTAAATTAAGTTTTTATAGATTGCTCCACACTCTTCTATATTCTTCTAAGTACCTAACCATTCTATTCTATCAGTTAAATCAGGTATGAGTTGTGCTTAAAAACACAAAAGACCTCAATACAGGTTATGTTATACCATCTGCAATTATAATATAGTCCAAAAAGGATCTATAAAAATATAGCTGTATCGGCAAATGGAGTTTATCTCAGTCGTTGTAGTATTCACAACCAATTGACACATGAATGTTTCGAGT
>Ga0302293_10000098_pt1 | contig 51449 bp, 40 predicted proteins | sample III_Fen_N2_2_FD_198758 | JGI IMG/M metagenome (GOLD analysis project Ga0302293, IMG submission 198758) | Peat permafrost microbial communities from Stordalen Mire near Abisko, Sweden - III_Fen_N2_2 | ecosystem: Environmental > Terrestrial > Soil > Wetlands > Permafrost | place: Sweden: Abisko...
GCAAGAAGAAAGCATCAGGATTATTGCCAAAGAAAGAATTGTTCTTGTTTTCATCATGAACCGTTTAAATGAGCTAAACGATATTTTCGATGGTTTGTTTTCCGTTTTTCGAAGATTGTATTATGATAATAGTGTTGTGGTATAATTCCAACACAATTCAACGTTCATTCAACAACTTTAGGATAACGCTCCACTTCTCTATCTTCTTTTCAAGTGGCATACTGGCATACGCACCACTTGGCGATGGCAATAGAGTATGGTGTTTAGAAGGATCTTTACCAACGTGTTTTTTGTAGAATTTTTCGGCGTGGCGACAACTCCAAAATACATGTTGAATGTGCGGATGTATTGCGTAAAATGTTTTAAAATCATTGGCAACTTCATTGTGGATAGCGGTGTCTGCACTTCCTTCACCTTCGCAATGCGAAAGAACATCCCACAACGCAATGTGTTTGCGGTGTAGTAGATCAATGCGTTTTTCGTAATCTTTTGTAAAAGGTTCGTCAAAGAGCGAAAAGAGGATTTTCCAGAAATGATTTCCCGAATGACCGTAATATTGCTGCAATTCCAGTGAACGAATTCCGGGCATGGTTCCAAGAATCAGAATCTTGCTTTCCGAATCGATGATAGGAGCAAAGGCAGTTTTCATGTTTTTCAAGCGTTAAAGGAAGAAACAATTGCCTCCCAACAAGCATTGGCTGTGTGATCCCATGAAAATAATTTCCCGCGTTCCAAACTGGTTTTTGCCAAACGATCATACAGTTCCTGATCGTCAACCAACCGGTGCATCGCCGCAGTGATAGAACTTACATCAAACGGATCACAATACAATGCTGCTTCTCCAGCCACTTCGGGTAAACTGGTTTTATTTCCTGAAATAATCGGAATGCCACATTTCATGGCTTCTACCAACGGAATTCCGAATCCTTCGAAATAAGGAACATAGACCAAACTATGAGCTGCGCCAACCAATCGGGTTAAATCGGTTTGTGACACATGTCCGGTAAAGTGAATGCGACTTTTCACTGCATCATTCAGTTCGGGCAATTGCAACTGATTGTTTTTCCAAAGGGTTTCGCCAACAATGACCAAATCGATCGTTGCATTTCGTTCACAAAAGTGCTTATAAGCATCCAGCAAACGACCGATATTCTTACGCGGGTGTAATGCTCCCACAAAAATAAAGTAAGGTTTTCCGGAACTGTGTTTGGCTCGAACGGAAACAATTTCAGATTCTTCCAACGGTTTGAAGAGTTCCGAAGCTCCGTTCCAACCTACAGTTACCTTGCTTTCAGGGATACCATAAGTAGCGCAAATATCTTGTTTTGAGTAGTGCGAAACAGTGACAATTTGAGTGGCTTTCCGGGCAAATTTCGGGAAGAAATGCTTCAAATACATGCGCGGTTGCCACGGAATATCCTGCGGATAATGTTCAAAATTCAAATCGTGAATTACACCAACCTGCGGCACTTTTGATCCCAAAGAAAGGTACCCATCGGGCGAGAAAAACACATCGATGTTGTACCGTTTCAATGCACGTTTCACCGACCATTCAAACCAGATATAAAACAAAATAGGGTGTCTAGCCGGCGGATTGAGCACAACAGGCGTTACATTGGGTCCGAAAACATATTTCGGGTCAAATGCACGATCGAAGAAAAACACAAACTCGTGTTCCGGATGTTGTTCCACCAATCGTTTTACCACTTCATAGGTATACCATCCGAAACCTTCCATTTTGGAAGACAATAAAAAACGAGTGTTGATGGCGATGCGCATGAAGGTCAAAATAACTCATTTTTGTGCAATCACGTGATCAGTTGAGCAGAATTCCGATCATTTTTCTCTACAAAATCACTACATATCCACACATTCAGGCAGGAATCCTATAAATAAGCAACTAAATGTTCCTTCGGGTTTCCAACTTTTCCTAACTTCGCGGCATCATATCGGTGAATGAAGAACAGCGTAAAATATCTATTGCAGAAAACACTGGGTTTACAAACCTATCTTTATGTGTTCGCGCTCTACAAAATCCGCACGCTTCGTTCCGATAAAAAGGAAAACGATTTCTTTACGTTCCTTTCATTGCTCAAAGACGGTAAAGGTGATGTACTGGATATTGGCGCCAACCTCGGAATCATGACCGTGCATTTGGCCAACCATCTTCCCAATTCAACCATTCATGCTTTTGAACCGATGCCAACCAACGCATCTATTTTGAAGCGTATTATCGCAAAATTCAATTTAAACAAAGCCAAAATTCACGAAGTTGCCTTGGGCGACGATTCAGGAACGGTGAAAATGGTGTTGCCGGTAAACGGAGCTACAGTGATGCAGGGATTGAGTCATGTGAAACACGAATCCATCACTGAATGGAACGAAGGGAAAGAGGTAGATGTGAAATTGGATAAACTCGACAATATCATCAACGGTCAAGTGATTCAGGGAATAAAAATAGATGTAGAGAATTTTGAATATTTTGCCTTGAAAGGTGGCACGCGCATTATCAGCGCACATCATCCAATTATCTACGCTGAATTGTGGGACAATGAAAACCGCAAACAGTGTTTCGATTTGTTGAGTAGTTTTAATTATTCGGTCTTTGTGGCAGGTAAAAACGGTCTTGAACCCTTTCAACCGCTTGTGCATCAAACACAGAACTTTATCTTCGTAGCTGAATAGCACCCCGCGCATGCAGCAAATCTTTATTAGAGGTCTGGGAATCACACTTTTACTTAATTTATTAGTAAAACCTGCCACCATATTTGGTGTCGACGTGGTGATGCAAAATCAAATCGGGGCTAAACCCTACGGCGATTTTTCCGCTTTTCTCAACCTCACGTTTTTGTTTTCGATGTTATTAGACATGGGAATCACCAATTACATGACGCGCCTGATTGCCCAACACCCACATTTGATTCGCCAATACAGTCATCAATTATTTACCATGCGCTTGGTATTGGCCGGTGTGTATGTTCTTTGGACGGTTTCGTTGTATTTCATTATCGGTTTCCCAATCGATTATTGGTGGATGCTCATTTTGCTGATTATCCATCAAATAAGTATCAATACCGTGAATTATGTGCGTGCCTATACCGGTGGATTGATGAAGTTTGAATTGGATGCCGTGCTTTCGGTTGTGGAACGTCTGGTTTACCTGCTTTTTGGTGTGTTGTTGTTGTACACCACTTTTATCCGACCTATTTCACTCGGCTGGTTTGTTGGCATTTTCGTGGCTTCCTCCTTTATTTCGTTTCTTTTTGCGGGCTTTGTGTACGTTTCATTGGTCGAATTTCCGAAGTGGAAATGGAATACGATTTTTTTCAAAGCCATTTTCAAGCAATCTTTCCCGTATGCGTTGTTGGTGATTTTGATGATGCTCAATTCACGTTTGGATACAGTTTTCATCAAACTGATGCACCCTGACGGAGCAACACAAGTTAGTTATTACGTTCAAGGATTTAGGTTACTGGATGCCTGTTGGATGTTCGGTATTTTGTTTGGTGGAATTCTGCTTCCTATTTTTTCGCGCTTGTTGAAAGAAAAGGAAAGTGTCTCGAGTATAATGACGAATGCGTTTAACCTACTGATCAGCGCCGGTTTGCTCATGGTTGTTTTGTCGATTGGTACACGTGAAGAATTGTTCAGCGCATTGTATGTAGATGCCAATCAGATGACCTACGATTCGTGGATTTTCCTTTCCATTTCCTTTCTGCCAATGTGCTTTACTTTGGTATTCGGAACCTTACTTACAGCCAATGGAAGTCTGCGTCAGCTCAATATCATGGCCATCATCGCGTTGTCGATCAATATTTTGCTCAACATTCTGCTCATTCCTGTTTTAGGGGCAAAAGGTGCTGCAATAACTACGCTTACGGCGCAAACGGTATTTGGTGTTTTACAATGGATTTTGGTGCGTTACCGTATGAACGAGCGTTTGCAAAAGGCAGCATGGATGAAGTTGGCAAGTCTGGGAATTGTATTGGGAACCATGCTTGTTTTGCGTTATGTCGTTGAATGGAACATTATCTATTGGATTGCAACGCTATTTTTTGTGTGGTTCGTTTGGACCTTCTCGCTACGCATCATCGACGTAAGAGCTGTATTGTCCTTGCTCAAAAAGTCGTAAAGTTCCGTTATCTTTAGCATTGAATATGAAGAAAACGGAAAAGATACTTGTTACAGGCGGTGCCGGATATATCGGATCACATACCGTGATTGAGCTTTTAGAGCAAGGATACACGCCCGTTATTCTAGATAACTTCTCGAATTCACATCCGTCTGTCATTCCGCTGATCGAATCGATTGCCGGAGAGTCTGTTCTTTTTGTTGAAGGCGATTGCAACGATAGCGAGCTGCTTAACGACTTGTTTTCAGAACACAATTTTGCCGGAGTAATTCATTTTGCCGCGTTTAAAGCCGTAGGCGAATCAGTTGCAAATCCGTTAAAATATTACCAAAACAACGTATTTAGTCTTGTCCAGTTGTTGCGTACAATGGAAGAATTTAAGGTTTCAAAACTCGTTTTTTCTTCATCATGCACGGTTTATGGAACACCTGTTGGTGCAACCAAGGTAGATGAACAAACGCAATTGGGTACGCCGAATTCTCCTTACGGCTGGTCCAAGTTAATGTGCGAGCAAATTCTTCGTGATGCAGCGATCGCTAATCCTTCGCTTCAAGTAATCTTTTTACGTTATTTTAATCCGATTGGTGCTCATCCTTCCGGTAGAATAGGTGAGTTTCCGCAAGGAGTTCCCAACAATATTCTTCCGTACATGACGCAAACGGCGAGTGGTGTACTTCCGCAATTAACCGTTTATGGTGATGATTACGCAACACCTGATGGTACGTGTATTCGTGATTATATCCACGTTTCAGACTTGGCTGACGCACATATTCGGGCGCTTGATTACCTCAACGAGCCACGTGAACTCACCGTATTTAATATTGGAACCGGTACAGGAGTATCTGTATTGGAATTGATTGCAGCATTTGAACAAGCCATTGGGAAACCTTTGAATTGGAAATTTGGACCCCGACGCGCAGGAGATGTGGTAGAGATCTACGCTGACACGCGTTCAGCTGCAGAAAAAATGAATTGGAAAGCTACCCGAACTGTCAGCGACGCTGTACGTGATGCTTGGAATTGGGAGCAAAATAGATTGGCAAATGAAAATCGTAACTAGTATCATCTGTACACTTTTTGTGCTGACTTCATTGGCACAATACGACGGAAAAGATCCGAAGATAGCTTCGCGATATCGTCCCGGAATCATGTGGTACAACACCGGATGGCGTCCTGCAAAAGAAGGTCGTCCACGCAAATACGATCGTTTGATGGTGGATCTCACGTACAATGATTGGGTCAATGATTCGTCACTGTTTTTGGTGAAACCTTCATCTATCGGTTACAATATCAATGGAATGTGGGATATTCCACTAACTGAGGGAAACAGTGTGGCTTTAGGAATTGGATTGTCGTATCGTTACCAACGTGTGAGTTACAACGGAATCATGTTTCGCGATTCATCGAATCAATCAACCCAATGGCTATTGTACAAAGACGATCAGCAGGGTGCAGACAAATCGGTTTTTGGGAGTCATGCTTTTGCCATTCCGCTCGAATTGCGGTTTCGCGCCAAAAAGTGGAGGCATTTTAAAGTGCATCTTGGTGGGTTCATTGGTTACCGTGTTCAAACCTTTACCAAAACATGGTACAACAACGAGAAAACGAGTATAAAAGATCGCTCCTTTTTTGATGATGAACCGTTGTTTTATGGAGTTCATGCCCGTTTAGGAATCCGTAATTGGGCTTTGTTTGCAAGTTATACGTTATCCGATCAATTCAAATCAGCTAAAAGCACACAGTTGCATCCGATTTCGTTCGGTCTAACGGTGTCATTATTTTAGATAAAATAGCTGCGTAAGTTGTTTTAACGATCTCATTTTAAATGATTTAACTTCAGTGATCCCGCAATATTACGGAAAGAGCTAAACCTCATTCAATTACCCCGTTTATTTTTTCTCTGATCAAGAGCGGATTCGCGGAATCTGACTATTTTTGCCTATGCGCAATTTGATCGCTTTTTTTCAGCGCTTCCGTATTTTTCTCGTCTTCGCATTGCTACAAGTAGTTGCGCTGAGTATGTATTTCACCTACTCCGATTTCCCTCGCATTCAAATGCTTACAACTGCCGGAACAATCAATGCTGAAATTTTGACCATTCGCAACGATGTGACCAAGCACTTTAATTTGGAAGAAACCAACAAACAGTTGGAATGGGAAAATAAACGCTTGCGCGAAAAACTGAAAGGATCGCTTTACAAAGAAAACAAAGGACTCATCACCATAGACGATACGCTTTTCCGACAAAACTACTCCTACATCCCGGCTACGGTGATCAACAGTACGTTCGACAAGCGGGATAACTACATGACCATCGACATTGGAAAAAACCACGGAATCAAACGGGGCGACGGCGTATTTTCTTCCAGAGGAGTAGTAGGAATTGTTCAAATAGTAAGCGAGGATTACGCAGTAGTGAAAACCGTACTTTCTAAAAACATCAACATCGATGTAATGATCGAAAAAGGTGGTTCGTTCGGTTTGTTGAAATGGAACGGACTCGATGCCAAACGTGGTTCTATCAGCGGTATTTCCAACGATATGCGCATCAAAAAATGGTCGAAAGTAGTTACCAGAGGTGGATCGGGGATCTTCCCGCGTGGAATTTTGGTAGGTCGCGTAGAGAAAAAAGGATACATCGAAGGAAAACCGTTATGGGACATTACCGTGCGTTTCTCCGAAGATTTTAGAAGCATACAACACGTGTATGTAGTTAAAAACCTAATGCAGGAAGAGTTCGACACCTTGCAGAAACAAATTCCCGAAGATTCGGAAGAACCGGAGTTATAACATGGGAGGCATAATTTTACATACCGTTCGTTTCATCGCATTTGTACTTTTTCAAGTGCTGGTGCTCAATCATCTGGAATTAGGTTGGGGAGTTTACCCCATGCTTTATCCCTTGTTTATCCTGTTGTTGCCGTTTGAAATGACTACGGTTCCGCTCTTGCTGATTGCATTTGCTATGGGACTTTCAATCGATGCACTTTCCAATACCTTCGGATTACACGCCTCTTCGGCATTGATTTTCGCCTATTTCCGTCCGGTAATTTTTAAATTATTCGCCCCGCGCGACGGCTACGAAAACACCGAAGAAAGTAATATTTATACCATGGGAACGCGTTGGTTTATCTACGCTTTCGGGTTGTTGTTGCTCATTCACCATACTTGGTTTTTCCTCATCGAAATCTTCAAATGGAATGAGTGGTTACTCTTGCTTCGAAAAATCGGGTTGAGTGTTCCGTTCTCATTCTTGCTGGCCTTGTTTGTACAGTTTATTTTTATATCCAAGAAGAAAAGCGAACGATGAATCTTGACGGAAGGAAATACGTAATCCTGATCTTCATCATTTTGGTGGGAGTGGTTTACCTTGCGCGTTTGTTTTTCATGCAAGTAGTTGATGATACATGGAAATTACGTGCGCAGGAAATTGCTGAAAAACGCATGGAAATCACGCCTCCACGTGGAATTGTGTTTGACCGAAAAGGCAAAAAAATTGTCACCAACCGCAGTTATTACAACCTCATGATGCGTGAAGACGACATTGTTGATTTGGATACAGTCGCTTTTGCTGAATTATTGGGTTGGACACCTCAAGAAGTCAAAAACCGTTTCTGGAACATTCGCAAAAAGGAAGGTAAATACAGAAATCCGCATACAGGAAAATTGCAGGAAAACTACCAGTCGCAACGACCTTATCCGTTTATAGAAGAATTAACCATCGATGAAATCACACGTATTGCACCGAATTTATCAAAATTCCCCGGCTTTTATGAAGATTTGACCTCCATGCGTTTTTATCCTTATGCCGGAGGAGCCAATATTTTCGGATACCTGTCAGAAGTCAATCAAGAGGAAATCGACAATGACGGTTTTTACCGCCGCGGAGATCACATCGGAAGGGCTGGTATTGAGCGTTTTTATGAAAATGAACTTCGCGGAAGAAAAGGAATCAAGTACATTGTAACTTCTGCCTCGATGAACGCCATCGAATCGTATGCCAACGGGAAATACGATACCACTGCTCGTCAAAGTCCACCCTTGAAAATGGGAGTTGACATTGATTTGCAAGTCTACGGTGAAAAACTGATGGTCAATAAACGCGGTTGTATCGTAGCCATTGAACCTTCAACCGGCGAAATTTTGGCACTCGTTTCATCACCAAGTTTTGACCCTAATTTGCTCGTAGGAAAACAAAATATCAGTAAAAACTACCCAACATTCTTACTCGACGAAGGAAAACCGCTTTACCCACGACCTTTAGCTGCGGAATATCCTCCTGGGTCGATTTTTAAACTCGTTCAGGCTCTAATCGGACTTCAGGAAGGTGTGATTACACCCGAGTCAGGTTTCCCGTGTAATAAATCCATGGTGGGTTGCCACAATCACCCAAGTGCAGGAAACTTGCCCGACGGGATAAAATTTTCATGCAACCCTTACTTTTACTACGTAACACGCCGCATCATTCAACAAGGGAAAAAACGCAGCATGTTTGCCGATGCAGAAATCGGGTTGAATCGCTGGGCAGATTTCATGCACAGTTTTGGGTTAGGTAAGAATTTTGATACGGATATTACAGGTTTGCGCCCGGGGTTGATTCCGGATGCATCTTACTACGATGAATGGTATGGCCATCACACATGGGCATTTTCTACTATTCGTTCCATTTCCATCGGTCAGGGAGAGGTAAAAGTAACGCCGCTTCAAATGGCCAACATTGCTGCAATTATTGCCAACAAAGGATGGTATTACACACCTCATTTTGTGCGTTCTATCGGTGAAAGCGGACCGTTACCACAGTTTAGCAAGAAACATTACACAATGGTCGAATCGCAGCATTTTGCACCGGTAATTGAAGGAATGCGCAGAGCAGTTTATGCTCCGTTTGGTACAGCGCACAGGGCCAGTTTTTCCGATGATGTAATTGTGTGTGCAAAAACCGGAACGGCTCAAAATCCGGCCGGAGAGGATCACTCAATCCTGATTTCATTTGCACCGATGGACAATCCTAAAATTGCGGTTGCCGTGTTTATTGAAAATGCCGGATTCGGTGGTGTTTGGGCAGCTCCAACAGCTAGTTTGATGATGGAGAAATACCTCAAAGGAAAGATCACCGATAAAGAAAAAGAAAACCGAATTCTTACGGCCAACTTGCTCAATGTAAAAGCGAAACCCAAGAAAAAGAAATGAGAAGGGACGATTCATTGACGCAACATGTAGATTGGTGGCTCTTTGCGATCGTCATCATTATGTTAGGTATGGGGATTGCCAATGTGTATTCTGCAGCTTACAATCCGGATCACCCAAGTATTTTTGATTTTTCCCAGAAGTACGGAAAACAAATCATGTGGGTAGGAGTATCTCTGTTTTTAGGGCTAATCGTATTCCTCATAGATGCCGATATTTATCGGAAATTTGCCATTCCAATCTACCTGTTTACTTTTAGTTTACTCATCTTAGTATTGTTCATGCCAGCAGTACATGGAGCACGCGCTTGGCTTGGATTTGGTTCATTGGGGATTCAGCCAGCCGAGTTTTCTAAAATCGGAACAGCAATCGCTTTAAGCACCTACATAAGCAATGTAAACATCAAACAGCAGAACATGCAAACGGTATTCCTTGCATTGGGAATCGTTGTAGTGCCGATGATCATGATTTTGTTACAACCCGATGCCGGAACGTTTGTAGTCTTTACCTCGTTCTTTTTTGTGTTGTACCGTGAGGGAATTACATTCGACCCGATTGTTCTTCGGATTGTAAATAGTATTCCGGGTGTAAAATTCAAAGAAACTTGGGTAGGAAGTCACTTCATTCCAATCTTGTTTTTCACGGTTTTCCTCTCGCTTATTACCTTGTTGATGAGTGGCAATGAATATGAATTCAGCTTCATGCCGGGTATTCTAATTCCCGGATTTTACGGAATTTTGTTCACCTTGGGAGTAATCGCTTTACTGGCTTATTTGTTGCTTCGTTGGATTTCGGCAAAACGCGAGAAAGGCCGGGTTTTAGCCATTGTATTGATCGGTTTTTTACTTTCGGCAGGTATTTCGGCAACAGTTAATTTCTCGTTTAAAAACTTAGCGGAACACCAAAAAGACCGCATTGAATTATTCCTTGGGTTAAAACAAGATCCGGATGGTGAAGATTACAATCGTAACCGCGCAATGGCAGCGGTAGGTTCAGGAGGTATGTTCGGAAAAGGCTACCAGCAAGCGAGTGTTGCCAGTGTAGAATCCAATCACGTTCCTGAAAGTGAAACCGACTTTATATTTTGTCCGCTGGCCGAAGAATGGGGTTTTATGGGGAGCATTGCCATCGTGTTTTTATTCATGTTCATGCTCATCCGCATTGTAGTCATTGCCGAGCGACAGCGATCAACCTTCAACCGTGTTTATGCTTACAGTGTGGCTATGATTGTGTTTTATCACTTCGCGGTCAATATCGGTATGAACATTGGTTTTGCGCCGGTAATCGGGATTCCGTTGCCGTTTTTCAGCTACGGTGGTTCGTCATTGATGTCGTTTTCAATCATGTTGTTTATCCTACTGAAATTGGATAGCCAACGCCGGGACGTTTTACATTAAATTCATTTCTTTTATATTTTATTCATTGTTGGGGTCGCGATTCATCGCGACCTATTGAAAATAAATAAAAAAGCACGCGATTAATCGCGTGCCTACATAAATTTATTGTTACAATTTTATTCTTGTACCGGTTTCTTTTTCTTCCATTCAAACCCGTATTCCAACGAAATCAAATGTTCATTGTATGGATTGCCGGTATTGAATTTTCGACCATAATAATAGGTGAAGCTCAGTGTATTCGGACCGGGCATATCAATACTGGTTCCCAATCCGAAACGCATACGATTAAAGCGTTGCCCGAATTGCCCGAATGCCGGATTGTAGAAAAATTCCGCAGAAAAACCGGGCGTAAAACGTGTTTTAGCAATCGGGTAATCGATGTATGGTTTCAATCGCAGTGCCGGATCAAGATCAGATCCTGAACCACTTCCTGAACCGATGACCAACTGATAACGCGCCCGAAAACCAATCTTGGTTTCCTTGATCTTCTTTCTGAAATCGGCATTTAAGTTAAACCGGTTAGAGTACGTCGGATTACCATTGTCTGCATAAGATGTAATGAAGCGATAATCAACTGAAGGACGGAACCATTTCAGATGCTCACTTTTAATGCTCACCTCTTGAAACAACGTTTGCAGTTTGCCGGCTGTTTGAATACGCGCATTGGTTTGTACACCCATTACTAAATCTTTGAGCACTTCGCGCTGTATTCCAGCACCGAGCCAAATTTCAGACCGATCTTGTGCGTATGCAGAACTACCCACAATGCACAGTAGAACTAGCAGGCGTCTCATTTTTTCAATGTAATGGTGCCAACGTCAGTCGCTTTCTTTTTGTCAACCGTGATGGTTGTAGTAATTGCTTCCTCGCCGCCATTACATGTCAAACAATCCGAATAAGCAAAAATGGTATAAGTTCCCGGCTCCAAGTACTTGAATTCAAATGAACCGTCATAACTGGCTTCGATTTTATCGTCGAATGTGTTGTCACCCGTTCCGTAAATGATGTAAACATCTTCTTTCGCACCCGGATATTCACTCAACAATACCGTTTGGTTGGTATTATAATCCTGAATGCTGATTTTTCCGGTGATAGAACCCGATCCACCTTCTCCTTCTACTTTTTTACAGGCTGTGAAGAACAATAAGCCTAATGGAATAATTGCAACTAGTTTCATGAACGTTATTGATATGTTAAGGCAATATTAAGTGAAAAAAATGGATCAAGTCAAGCACCTGAAATAAAAAACGTTGAATAACAAGATTAATTTTTTTTCAGGCAACATTCCTGCTTTTCACACATAATAAGTGATTAAACGCGGATATGTTGTGCGAAATTTAACGTTTTGATAATATCAAGCAACTTTTCCTTAAATTTAGAGTCCTTTAATAAAACTGTATCTCCATGATTACACGTGTTCTATTACCGCTTTTCGCTTTTCTCTTACTGCTTCCGATTGCCGGTTGGTCGCAGATAGTGATTAACGAATATTCTTGTTCCAATATGAACGGTCCAACAGACGCGTTCGGTGAACGAGAAGACTGGATCGAATTATACAATACTTCCGCCTCTACCGTCGATTTAACGGGATACTACCTTTCTGATAACGATAACAATCTTACGAAATGGCAAATTCCATCAGGCACCATTCCCGCAAACGGATTTAAGATGGTTTTTTGTTCCGGTCGTGATTTGGTATCAGGAGCACAATATCACCCCAACTTTAAATTGACACAAACAGAAAACGATTGGATCATTCTTACACTTCCCAATGGAAATGTGATGGATTCCATTCAGATTATCCACATGACGAAAGGTGACCATTCAGTTGGTCGTTCTACCAATGGTGCGATTGATTGGAAGCTGTTTACGACTCCAACACCAAATGCAGCCAATTCTGGTGCAGTTAACTTTTACACCGATACTCCTGTTTTCAGTTTAGCTCCCGGATTTTACCCTGGTGCTCAAAGTGTCACAATTACATGTCCGGATGTTACCGCAACTATTCGTTATACAACCGACGGATCTGTTCCAACAGCCGCGTCCACACTTTATGCTGGACCTGTGAATATTTCCACGACTACGGTTTTACGTGCTCGTGCTTTCTCAGCAAATCTTACAAGCTTTTCTCAATCAGGAACCTATTTCATAAACGTTAATCATACCGTACCAGTTGTTTCTATTGCAGGAGCTGGTAATGGTAGCGTTGCTTCATTGCTTGCCGGTAACCAAATTACACCGCAAGGATTTTTCGAATTGTGGGAAGATGATCAAACTTTAGCCGGTAAAGGTGAAGGCGAGTTCAACAAACACGGAAATGACTCTTGGGCTTATGATCAGCGCGGTTTCGATTACATCATGCGTGATGAATTCGGTTACAACAACGATATTGCTCACCAAATTTTCCCTGAAACACCTAGAAATAACTTCCAACGACTTATTTTGAAGCCGGGGGCGAGTGATAATTTTCCGTTTGAAACAGGAGGTGCACACATCAGAGATGCATTTATTCATACACTTTCAGCTAAAGCTGATTTGAAATTAGACGAGCGTACTTGGAGACCTTGTGTTGTTTACTTAAACGGTCAGTATTGGGGTGTTTATGAAATTCGTGAAAAAGCAGATGATGCCGATTACACAAACTATTACGCCAATCAAGATAAATTCCACTTGTATTACTTAAAAACTTGGGGTGGAACATGGGAAGATTATGGTACGCCAAACGCTTTGGCAGATTGGAATGCCTTGAGAACGTATATCAACACGAACAATATGGGTGTTCAAGCCAATTTTGATTATGTTGATAGCCAACTAAATTGGGAATCATTGGTTGATTATTTCGTGATCAATTCCTACACTGTAAATCAAGACTGGTTAAACTGGAATACGTCTTGGTGGCGAGGAACCGACCCACTTGGTGACAAGAAAAAATGGCGTTATGCTCTTTGGGATATGGATGCCACGTTTGGACATTACTTTAATTACACCAATATTCCAGACGACTCGCCATCTGCAGACCCGTGTAATGCTGAAAGTTTACCAAATCCAGGCGGTCAAGGACATACCCAAATTTTGCAAAAATTGTTGAACGAAAATCCGGTTGTAGAACAATATTACATTGCTCGTTACTCCGATTTAGTAAATACTTACCTATCGTGCACGTACATGAATTACTTGTTAGATAGTATGATCAATCAAATTCAACCGGAAATGGCACAACATGCCACTAGATGGGGTGGGTCTTATGCTACTTGGCAAGCAAACGTGCAAGCCATGCGCGATTTCATCAATACACGTTGTGTGGAATTGACACAAGGAATGATTGATTGTTATAGCTTGGATGGTCCTTATAACTTAGTAGTTGATGTTTCTCCTGTAGGTGCAGGTGAAGTGAAAGTAAACTCGGTTTGGGCGCCTACGTATCCATGGTCGGCAACGTATTTCGGTGGAATTAACACCAATTTTATTGCCAAGGCGAATGTCGGATATGTATTTGACCACTGGGAATATACAACCGGTCCAATGCTGCAAGCAATTGCAGAAGATACCAATGCCATGGAATTAAATGGTCCGGAGAATGTGGTAGCAGTGTTTGTGGCCGACAATCCTGATCTTGACGGTGATGGCATTTTGAACGTTGATGAGGTTGCCAATGGTACGGATCCTAACAATCCTGATACGGATGGTGATGGCGAAAATGACGGTATTGAAACCGGAGCAGATCCTGCCAATCCACTAGATTCTGACGGGGATGGAATCATCGATGCATTGGATTCATCCATTTTGGATGCTGATAATGATGGTGTAAACGATGAAACAGATCCTGCGAATACAGATCCTTGTATTCCGAATGCGAATGCAGGACCATGTGATCAAGACGGTGATGGTTTAACCAACGCTCAAGAAGCCACTGAAGGAACCAATCCTACTAATCCTGATACGGATGGTGACGGAATTAATGACGGAAGTGAAGTAACAGCTTCTACTGATCCGTTAGATCCATGTGATCCACCAAATGCTTCTCCGGGCTGTAACATCGATTCGGATGGAGATGGTTTGTTAGATTCCCAAGAAACATTGATCGGTACCGATCCAAACAATCCGGATACGGATGGTGATGGAATTGCTGATGGTGTTGAAGTGGCTGGTGGCTCAAACCCATTGGATGATTGTGATCCGAATCCGGTAGGAGCAAATTGCTTTAACGGAATTTTCATGCCAACCGGTTTCTCTCCAAACGGCGATGGATTGAATGATTACTTAAGCCCTAAAGTGGGGAACAATGTTGTGAAATTCACTTGGTTCCTTTACGATCGTTGGGGTAACCGTATGGTAATGTCTTCTGAACCTACCTTTAAATGGGATGGAAACTTTAACGGAGTACGTGTAAATTCCGGAGCATACGCTTATATGATTGATGTAGAATATACTGACGGTAAGAAAGAAACCCTTTCCGGCAACGTTACCGTAACAAGATAAGTTATGAAACGCTGGATAATTGGACTATTTGTTGGACTTGGTTCGACTGTTGGTTGGTCACAAGACCTTCATTTCTCGCAAGTGTTGCAATCGCCTGTGTTGTTAAATCCCGGGGCAACCGGAGTTTATAATGGGTGGGAACGCATTACCTTGCATCACCGCAATCAATGGTTGGGTGCCAACACGCAATTCATGTCAACTGCCCTTGCTGCAGAAGCAACATTCCTCAAAAATCCGCGCAAAAACACCGGTTATTTGGGAATGGGAGTTTCCTTTTTTAATGATGTAGGTGGTGATGCGAAATTTGGAAATCAGCTTGGTGCGTTTACCTTATCGGGTGTACTACCAATGGGAGGAGCCGGTCAGATATCTTTAGGAATTCAAGGAGGTTTCGGCAATCGAAAAGGAGATATGTCGCGCTTGTTGTATGATAGTCAATGGAACGGTTCCGGATTTGATCCAACCATTTATTCCGGTGAAGGTGACGGCTTAAATTCATTTAGTTATGCCGATGTTTCTACAGGAGTCTTCTATCAATATGATGGCGGATCATCTACATTTGCCCGTAATAATGACATGAAATTGCAAGTTGGTGCAGCTGTGTACCACGCAAATGCGCCATTAATGAATTACAGAGCAGGCGGGTCTGAGAGATTAGAGCGCAAGTATGTCGGAATGGTAAATTATGCCATGGATCTTCCGAATACGGAATGGTCATTCGATGTGCAATTTGTGCAATTCATTCAAGGCGGACATTATGAAACTATTTTCGGTGGTTTAACACGTAGACGTTTTCAAGAAGGCACCAAAATTACGGGGTACTCACAAGATGCATCGTTTGGTTTCGGAGCTTATGTTCGTATGAAAGATGCAATTATTCCAACTGTTCAGGTTGATTATAAAGGTTTTCGCTTCGGTTTATCGTATGACTTGATCATTTCGCGCATGCGAAGATCATACGGAGGTGGAAGTGTCGAATTGTCGGTTAGTTATACCAATATGGCTCACGCACTTTTCAAAGGGCGTAGAAAAGGGTACTAAAAACGATAAATTACACGAAGAAGTCGTTGTTCGGTCGCAAGATGGAATAACGGCTTTTTTGTTGGATGATACTTTTACCAAGTTCGAAAACACGAATTATTTTTTAGCTTAACGCAAGAAAAGAAGGAAAAGAGCATCCAAATACATATGCACGGTTTTTCAAATTGTAGTGGTGTTAAAGCAGACAGAGAACTTTCTGTTGGAAAAACAGTGCTGTTATTCTTTGCTTGTTTGATAACCGGTTTCACGCATGCGCAAACTGATTGGACGGTTTCGTTTAGCCCCATGATCGAACAACAACCGCTGGAATTAAATCAAACCTACATTCTAAAAAACGATACCTTTCGTATAGAAACACTCCGATTTTACCTTTCCAACGTCTCTTTTCTGAACGAAGGAAAAACAGTATTTACCGAACCTGAGAGTTTTCATTTAGTTGATGCCGAAGATTCTATGAGCTATCGAATTGCGTTTCATTCGCCCAAAAATGTGGTGTTCGATGAAATTCAATTCAATGTTGGAATAGATAGCACAACCAATGTTGCCGGAGTAATGGGTGGAGATTTAGACCCGACAAAAGGAATGTATTGGTCGTGGCAAAGTGGTTACATCAACTTCAAACTCGAAGGCTGGAATCCGAAATCTACCGCTCGGAAACACGAATTCCAATACCACTTGGGTGGTTATATGGCGCCTTATTCTGCACTCAGCACCGTTCGAATTCCGTGTGGAAAAGCAAAATCAGCGACCGTAATAACGGTTCAATTGGCTGCTTTTTTGAATCAATTAAATGTGGTAGAATTACCCGCCATCATGTCTCCAAGTGAACGAGCGGCAATATTATCTCAGTCTATTCCGTCAATGTTTTCAGCAAAATGACACATCGTTTTTCCATAATGCTATTGGTGGCGATTGTTTGTTTCGCCATGGTAAAACCGAAAAAAGATCCGGTGGTGATTCCGGTGCCGAAAGGCTGGCCGAAACCGACCTATGATTTTAAAAAAAATCCACTCAACGAAGCGACTATCGAGTTGGGAAGACAGCTGTTTTACGATACGGTTTTATCACGCAACAATCAGGTTTCATGTGCCAATTGCCACCTGCAACAAACGGCATTTACGCACATCGACCACGCTCTTAGTCATGGCATAGAAGACCGCATCGGGAATCGTAATTCACCTGCATTGGTAAACCTGGCTTGGGGGAAACTCTTTATGTGGGATGGTGCGGTGAATCACTTGGATGTTCAAGCATTGGCACCCATAGAAAACCATCTTGAAATGGATGAAAAAATAGCGCATGTGGTGCAAAAACTGCAATCGTCAAAAACGTATAGATCTCGGTTTTACAAAGCTTTCGGAGATAGCACCGTTACTGGTGAACGCACATTGAAATCAATTTCACAGTTTTTATTGAGTTTGGTAAGTACCAATTCCAAGTACGATCAGGTGATGCGAAAGGAAAAAGGTGTTCAATTCAGTGAATCGGAGCAAAAGGGCTATGAACTGTTTAAAAAACATTGCGCTTCTTGCCACACGGAACCCTTATTTACGAACGGTTTATTTGAAAACAACGGTCTTATTCCCGATTCAACGCTCAATGATATTGGACGAATGGGCATTACCCACAGGAGTTCCGACTCACTCAAATTTAAAGTACCCACACTTCGAAATATTGAACGATCGCCTCCATACATGCACGATGGTCGATTCAGAAATCTGCAAATGGTGCTATTTCATTACAGCAACGGAATTCATGCCTCGCCCACGCTTTCTCCGCAACTTAAGAATGCGATTGCGTTGAACGAACAGGAAAAAGGGTGTGTGATTGCATTTTTAAAAACACTTACGGATACTGAATTTTTAATGAATCCGAAGTACGGTTACCCTAAATAAGGGAAGTGAATGATTATAAATGAAGATGAGTATGAAAAAACTAGGTTTGATTTTAGCGGGGTTTAGTGGCTTCGCAGCGTATGCCCAACCCGAGATTGAGAATTGGTTGATGAATCAGGGAGAATATGCCAGTTACTGGGAAAATACGGGTGGTGGTCCTGGTAATCCGGACAATTTTGTGTTTAGCACCAGTACCGTTCTTGCCAATGTTACCCGTGTGTGTTATAACAGCACCTATGTTTGGGTAGAATCTGACGGAATGACCACCAATATGGGGCAATTCTTGAATCCGGGTGCTCCGACTGAACAAAATTACACCTATCGTTTTCCACGAACACCAACAGTTCCGGCAACCAAAACCGGTTCTCCATATGTGGGTTCCATCGGTTTGTTAAACAACGGAGTTCCTGTATACGGTTTGTCAAATGCCCATTATTACAATGGTTCAGGAAACAATGGAATGGGTGTAGGAACTTGGAATGTAGAAGTTTATTTATCGGAAGGATTTGTGCTTGATTCTACCTTGGGGGCTCATCCGCAGCAACAGGGAGCTTACCACAGTCACGCCAAACCGTATCGGTTGTATTCAACCACACCGAGCACCGAGCATTCACCAATTGTTGGTTATGCCTTCGACGGTTACCCGATTTACGGACCTTACGGTTATTCAACGGCTATGGATGCATCCAGCGGTATTTCACGAATGAAAACCGGATATGGATTGCGTAATATTACTACGCGCACCACCTTACCAGATGGAAGTAGTTTGAGTGCGGCAAATTACGGTCCGGCAGTTAGCTCTACTTATCCGTTAGGAACGTATATTGAAGACTACCAATGGTCGGCAGGTAATGGTGGAGATTTGGATGAATACAACGGACGTTTTTGTGTAACGCCTGACTATCCGAGTGGAACGTATGCTTATTTTGTAACCATTGATGCCAATGGAACTCCGGAATTCCCGTATTACATCGGTACGGAATATTACGGCGCGCCTGAGGTGGATGATATTACAATGGGAGCAACAATTACTGTTCCTTCTTCGGGAGTGAGTTGTTTCACAGATCCGCTTTCGGTAAATGAAGCTGCGCAAAAAGAAACCATTTTGGTAGCACCGAATCCGTCGAATGGTTTGTTTAACCTTCAATTACCGGATGTTTCAGGAAACACTACGGTTGAAATTTACAACACCGCAGGTCAACAGATTTTCCAACAAACGATCACAACGAATGAATTGATTATCGACCTTTCTGCGCAAAACAGTTCGGGTGTGTTGTTGTTGAAAGTCACCAATAACGGTCAATCGTATTATTCTAAAATCGCTTTGAAGTAAAGTAAGTTTAAAGACGAGAAACCCGGTAGCTGTTTGGTTGTCGGGTTTTTTATTTCCCACAGACGAAAAAATGGTGGATGCTTAATTTTTGATGCTTGATGAGGTTTTCCTAAAATTTTAAAGATGGGAAACTGGATTCTGATTAGCTGTAAATTGCTGGACCAATAAGATTCTCTTTACGATGGTCATCAAACATAGAGCATCCAACACCGTGTACGCCTTTGGCGTGATCAAAAATCCTTTCCTAACTAAACCGATTTACATTCTTTTAATAAGCGTTCGTTTTTCCCGATTAAAGACAGTACTTTTGCGGTCTCAAAAATCAGGAAAAGTATGGAGCAGTCAACGAAAATCACAGCAGCACTTATTTCGGTTTATTACAAAGACGGATTAGAACCGATTGTTCGTCGTTTGCATGCCGATAACGTGGTTATTTATTCAACCGGTGGAACACAAGCATTCATAGAAGCATTGGGTATTCCGGTAGTTGCTGTGGAATCGATGACCAACTACCCTGAAATTTTCGGGGGTCGTGTAAAAACCTTACATCCTGCTATTTTCGGCGGAATTCTGCACCGTAGAAACCTCCAATCAGATCTTGATCAAGCTGAACAATTCAACATTCCGACCATCGATTTGGTGATTGTTGATTTGTATCCGTTTGAAGAAACGTTGGCTTCGGGAGCGGCTCACCAGGATATCATTGAAAAAATTGATATCGGAGGTATTTCGCTTATTCGTGCAGCAGCAAAAAATTACAACGACGTGGTGATCATTCCTTCGGTGAATCAATATGCTCGTTTCCAAGAAATTTTGGAGGCAAACGGAGCTTCAACTACGTTAGAACAGCGTAAGGCTTTTGCCCGCGATGCATTCATGGTTTCATCCCATTACGACACACATATTTTCCGTTACTTCAATCAAGAAGATCCGTTGCCGGTTTTCAAAGAAAGTATCCTCGAATCACAATCATTGCGTTATGGCGAAAATCCGCACCAACGTGGTTGGTTCCATGGAGATTTCAACGCGATGTTTGATCAATTGCACGGAAAAGAATTATCCTACAATAATTTGCTTGATGTTGATGCAGCGGTTCAGCTTATGGCCGAATTCAAAGACAACGACCCTACTTTCGCGATCTTAAAACACAACAATGCGTGCGGTTTGGCTACACGTTCTACTTTAAAGCAAGCTTATGCTGATGCGTTGGCAGGTGATCCTACCTCGGCTTTCGGTGGTATTTTGATTGCCAATCGTCCGATTGATTTGGCTACAGCAGAATTGGTGAATGATTTGTTTTGTGAAGTAGTTGTTGCTCCTTCATTCGATGCAGACGCCCTAGAAGTATTGAAAAGCAAAAAGAACCGCATTTTATTGATCCAGAAAGATGCCGAAATGCCGAAGCGTCAATTCAGAACGTTGCTGAATGGTGTTTTGGAGCAAGACAAAGACTTATTATCAGAAACAGCTGCCGATTTCACACCGCGAACCAACACTGTTCCAACGGCTCAGGAAGTAGAAGATTTGGTGTTTGCCAACAAATTGGTGAAACATACCAAATCGAACACCATTATTTTGGCAAAAAACGGACAATTGATCGCGAGTGGTACAGGTGAAACATCACGCGTTGATGCATTACGTCATGCTATCGAAAAAGCGAAAGCATTTCAGTTTGATCTTAACGGAGCAGTAATGGCTTCGGATGCATTTTTCCCGTTCCCAGATTGCGTTGAAATTGCTCATTTGGCAGGAATTACAGCAGTTGTTCAACCCGGAGGTTCCATAAAAGATGAGTTATCTATTGATTATTGCAATGCCCATGGAGTAGCGATGGTCTTTACCGGAAACAGACATTTTAAGCACTGATAATTATCAATTATGAATGAGTGAATTAACAAGGGTATTCGCAACTTAATAATTTTAACATTCATAATTCATAATTACCCCTTAATTCAATTTATTTACTCTACTTTTGTAACCATTTCCGGATTTTTACGAAAAAGGGGAAGTTTACAAGCATAACGCAGCGCAATAAATGGGACTCTTTAATTTTCTTACGCAAGAAATTGCTATCGACTTAGGTACTGCTAACACACTCATTATCATGAATGATAAGGTGGTAGTGGACGAACCGTCTATCGTGGCAAAAGACATTCAAACGGGCAAAGTTGTGGCTATCGGTAAGAAAGCGCAGCAAATGCACGGAAAAACACACAAATTAATTGAAACGGTAAGGCCTTTGAAAGATGGTGTAATTGCCGATTTCCAGAGCGCCGAACAGATGATTCGCGGGTTTATCAAAATGATCAATCCCGGAAAGCGTATGTTTAATCCGACATTGCGAATGGTGATTTGTATTCCTTCGGGAATTACAGAGGTTGAAAAACGTGCCGTTCGTGACTCTGCCGAACATGCCGGAGCAAAAGAAGTTTACCTGATTCACGAACCGATGGCTGCGGCAATCGGGATTGGTATCGACGTTGAAGAGCCGATGGGAAATATGATCATCGATATCGGTGGTGGTACGTCCGAAATTGCGGTTATTGCCTTAGGAGGAATTGTATGTGATAAATCCATTCGTATTGCTGGGGATGATTTCACATCGGATATTGAAGAATACATGCGTCGTCAACACAACATTTTGGTTGGTGAACGTACAGCTGAACAAATCAAAATTGAAGTAGGTGCGGCATTGCCTGAATTGGACAACCCACCTGCAGATTTCGCCGTTCGTGGTCGTGACTTAATGACGGGGATTCCGAAAGAAATCATTATCACTTACTCAGAAGTTGCTCACGCATTGGATAAAACCATTTCGAAAATCGAAGAAGCGATTTTGAGTGCCTTGGAGCAAACTCCACCGGAATTGTCAGCCGATATCTACAAAACGGGTATTTACCTTGCTGGTGGTGGTTCAATGCTTCGTGGTTTAGATCGCAGAATCAATGAGAAAACTAAATTACCGGTGCATATTGCTGAAGATCCGCTTCGCGCTGTAGCTCGTGGTACAAGTATCGCTTTGAAGAACTTGGATCGATTCCAGTTCTTGATAAAAGATTAGATTACAATTACATATACAGGGAGGTGTCGGCAATGTTGACACCTTTTTTTGTGGGTGAAATTTTGCTAGGAAAGTTGCAAATTTTCAAATTTGCCAAATGGGCAATTTGGTAAGTGTCCAATTTGGAAATTTCCGAGTGGAATCGAAGGCGAATTTCCACGAGAAAAGTGCAAAATTCTAAAAGTGTACACGTTTAAAATTGCGCAATTTTAAATTTTTATCAGCCTCAGACTGACAAAGAAGTCCATTTTCACTGGCTTGTAGAGTTATTTCACTACAAGTATTCCTTCATTCATACGTATTCTCCAATTCCAACGTTATTCCTTCAGCACACTTTTCGACTAATTTCATTAGCTTAGTCTTTACTACATTACTTGACATGAAAACCGGAATCTCACCAATACTTATTCTTCTTTTGGGATTATTTTCCACGATTACTGCCGTTGCTCAACCCAAGTTATCATTTGCAGTACGTGGTAAATATTTGCCTATCTACGGATTGGAAGATTTTTCCGGCAGAACGTATACGTACGGCGCCGAGTTGATCCTTAACAATCATCACAGTATCGGTGTAGACGGAACGATGTTTCGAACCAGAGGTGAAATGGACGACGATGATGAAGTAGCCATGTACAGCGACTATGAACGCAAAACATATTGCCTCATTGATTATAAATTTTTGATGCCTGTTAAAGAGTACAACATCGCTTTTTACCTCAATACGTACTGGAAGGTAAATGGCAGGTATTGGATTTGGTCTAAAAAGCAGCAGGATTATGATTTCGGAGATCGAGACCTTTCTTTTCTCCAGTCGGCAACTCGTGGACGGTTCACTGAATTTGGCGCAGGACTTGGACTCAAAATCTATTTCGGTGATTCAGATGCCGGAATTGACATTAGCATGAATCTGGGACAGAAAACGGGCTTCAATGATATCTACAATCACCGGAGCAAGTATCTTCTCAAAACTACTGAACATGTTTTAGTAGATCGAACAATTGCCTATATGCGCATTAATTTCTTCTATCATTTCCTTAGATAACATGATTTTGTAGTAGGACTCACTCTATTTGGGTTAAATCGCTGAAAGTAGTATCTTTAAAGTTCAAACCACAGTTATGAAAAACGGTTTAATGCTATTCATTGCACTTTGGATGTCTGCTTCAACAGGTGCACAATCCTTAAATGCATACATACTTTATTTGCACAATCCGGGTTGTGATAACCAAAGTGGCCAATTGATGGCTGACGCTGTAGGCGGAGCCGGAAGTTACACCTATTTATGGTCAAACGGTTCTACCGCAGTTACAGCCGACAATTTAGGGGCTGGTATTCATTCCGTTACCGTTTACAGCGGTGGTGATTCTGTTGTGGCAACGGTAAGTCTAGATCCGTTCGGGATTGAAAATGTGCTGGTGCAGCATGCCTGTAGCGGCGAATTGGGAGGAATTTATTTGGACAATGTTACAGCGACATATCCATTACAATTTCATTGGTACCAAAATGGAATTCTCATGAGTGAAAATACTTCCTCGAATCAAAATTTGGTTCCTGATACCTATCAATACGCGATGATTGATGGCGAAGGATGCATCGATTCCGGAACAGTGGTAATCAGCGCGTCTTCTCCTTATATGGATGTATTCCTCTCAGATTCAACGCTCTGTTGGGGAACCAGTTCACAAGTTTGGTTTACCCCTGGTTTCACCCTAATAGATGGTAATGGAAATCACTATAATTCAGCGATCGATACATTTACCTACATTAATCAGAGTGGCTCAACTGGCGTTCCACAACAAGGTATGGATTCATTGGGTTGCTGGAGCAATTATATTGAGGAATTTCCATTCATTTATTTGCAGCCACACCCTGACCCAATGACGCTTTACCTGATTCAAGATACCCTTTCACTTTCGTCTGTTCCGCATTTATCTCCCGATCCTGTTGGTACGTATTCTTGGTACCGAAATGGTATTTTTGTCACTGAAAATGCTTTTTCCTACTTGGTGGTAAACACCGGCGGATTTTATTCGGTTAGCCGCACAAACCAATACGGGTGTTCTCTTAGCGGCACCATGCATGTTTCATTTGCTACTGTGGATCAGCTCAATGAAGAAGAAATTCACATTTACCCGAATCCTTCCGGTACAGGTGAATCGTGGCAAGTGGAAGTTAAGAATGCAAACAGGACATTGAACTACCGTTTGTTTGATAGTAATGGGCGACAATTAAGTTCCGGTGTGTGTTCAACGCCAGTTAATGCCATTTCGGTTCCATCAAATGCAGGAGTATATTTCCTTGAGATCGAAAACAAGAGGTTTAAATTAATGGCTACCGATTAAAATCGTTCCTTTAAGTAACTTGAAATCGGCATACGCTTCAACAAATTTCCGGTTTTTTCGATGAGCAGAAGATGGAGTTTTTTCTTCAGCCATGGACCGATAGGTTTTTCCACTCCGAAGGTTATCGCCGATGCAACCAGCAAGCACGCTGGTAACGCAATCAGGTAAGAAGCGATATAAATGTTAATACCTGCTTTTGTTAGATTCGGAATGAGGAAATTGACCGAGAAATACTGGTGAATCAGGTACAATGCAAAGGAAATTTTCCCCAAAAAGAGTGTAGATCGGTGAACAAGCCACTTCAGCTTTCCGAAAACAAAAAGAAACATCAGTAAGAAGTAACAACCCAGCACCAATTGGTATTCCGCCAATGAAAGATGTCCGTTGGGTCCGTCACCGGCATTAAAGAGCGTAACTTGAGCCAAATAACAACCGATGATCAGCAAAATCAAACGAATGCGATGCTTGTTGCTTTGATGAAGTTGGTAAAACAAAATACCGGCTAAAAAAAGTGCCACATATTGGGCCAAGGGGAAATTAACGAAGTAATCGGCGGTGAATTCAATGCTGTTTTCACCACGGTAAAAGTCACTCAACAGCAAGCCAAACAACACCAGTAACACAAAAAAAGGTATGGTTGATCGGATCGATTTACTGATCAATAAGACAAACATTGTAAGGTAAAACACCATCTCAACGATCATGGTCCAATAAGGTCCGTCCAAATTCGGAATGTTGAAATAATACTGGAACATGGTCATGTTGTACCAATAGTGTTCCCAATTTACAGGTGTTTTTAGATCAGCAACTACATGTTCGTTTATGAAAATGATTAAAAACGTAAAACTCACCGCCACCCAATAAGTCGGAAATAAACGTGTGAAACGGTTGATCAAGAATTCGGTTCCCGATTGAACATTCGAGACACTTCTGAAAATCACAAATCCGCTGATGAGAAAAAACAAATCCACCCCCGTTACGCCATACTTGAAATAAGGCAACACCGCCGGATTGTTCATTGAGTAATGAAAGAGCAAAACTACAATCGCTGCCACACCGCGCAGTGCATCCAGTTCCTGAAAACGTTCCTGCGGTTGTTTGATTTCCGGTGTAGGTGAAACCGCAGTCATTATCCTTGCGCAGCAATGGCTTGTACCATAGCCGAAATATTAGTGGTAAAGAGTTTCACCGCAATGGCCAGCAAGATAATCCCGAATACTTTTTTCAAAATGGCTATTCCACCCGGTCCAAGCAAAATCTCAAGACGTTTGGTCAATCGCAACACAATGTAAACAATCAATACATTGATCAGAATCGCTAACACAATATTGATATTCTGAAACTCAGCTCTTAATGAAACCAAGGTTGTCATTGTTCCGGCTCCGGCAATAATAGGAAAAGCCAAAGGAACTACACTAGCGGTTTTACCCGAAACGCTATCGCGAAACAAACGAACGCCCAAGATCATTTCCAAACTCATAGCAAAGAGAATCAAGGATCCGGCAACGGCAAACGATTTTATGTCGACACCGAACAATTTCAAAATGCTTTCTCCAAGGATTAAAAATCCGATCATAATTCCCAATGAAACCAAACTGGTGCGCATCGGGTGAAGATCGCCGGCTTGTTCTTTGAGTTTAATGATCAACGGTACCGAACCGACAATATCGATTACGGCAAACAAGACCATCGTAGCCTTGAATAATTCGGAAGGATTGAATCCTGAAAAAAAAGCGGTCATACTTGTTCTAGAATTATGGTTTCTACCACATCGGAAAAATGGCGATGCTCCAATTCCTGCACTTTTGCAGCTACAGATTCAGGGGTGTCGTTTTCGGAAACAGCCACCTTAAATTGGGCCAATAACCTTCCTTTATCAAATTCTTCGTTCACTAAGTGAATTGAAATGCCCGTTTCCGGCTCACAGGCTTCCACTACGGCCTTATGTACATACATTCCATACATTCCCTTACCACCGAACTTCGGGAGCAGAGCAGGGTGTATGTTAATGATTCGATCTTGAAACCCGCGAATGATGTTTACCGGAATTTTTCGGAGGAATCCCGCCAAGACAATCCAACTGATGTGTCGATAGTGCAATTCCTGCAACAAAGTGAGTCCGCTTTCAAATGAGGCGTTGTCCATTACCAAAACCTCAACTCCTAAAGCACGTGCTTTTTCTACAACAGGTGCGTCGGGTTTATTGCATACAACCAATTCTACCGAAATGGCAGAAGAAGCCGAAAAATGCTCAATCAGACGAATTGCATTGGAACCTGTTCCGGATGCAAAGACAGCAATGGACTGAATATTCATGCCCCAAAGGTAAGTTCTCTGAACCGAATTGCCTATTTAGAGCTCAAAATCTGTGGTATAATTGATTACGAGATTTATTTAACACAGTCCGAAAACGAGTCTAAAAGGCAGTAAACAAACCAACTATTCCGTTTTTGGAGAAAGCCTTTCATCAATTAAGTTCAGATATATTTTGTTTATATCGGTTTTCCTTTTTTCTTTGCAAGCTGAAAAACCTTATAAACGATTTTGAGATGTCTGATATCAAGTCAAGAGTAATATCTATCATAGTAGATAAATTAGGAGTTGAAGAAACTGAAGTAACAAACGAAGCAAGCTTCACAAACGACCTGGGTGCTGATTCCCTGGATACTGTAGAGTTGATTATGGAATTCGAGAAAGAATTCAATATCGCTATTCCTGACGATCAAGCAGAGAACATTCAAACTGTTGGTGACGCTGTTACTTACATTGAGCAAAACGCTAACTAAGAATTTGCTTCAACGAGGCAAATAGACGAACGAACATCACATTTATGGAGCTTAAGAGAGTTGTTGTTACTGGGCTTGGTGCGTTAACACCGATAGGAAATACCGTTACCGAATATTGGGAAAATCTTCTCAAAGGTAAGAGCGGAGCCGCCCCTATTCAACAATTTGACGCTTCGAAGTTCAAAACGTTATTTGCGTGTGAAGTCAAAAACTTTAACGTCGAAGATTTTATCGACAGAAAAGAAGCTCGGAAATTAGATCAATTTTCACAATACGCCATGGTCTCTGCTACAGAGGCCATGGTTGATTCTAAATTATTGGAGTCAAATCCAAATTTGGATCGTATTGGTGTGATTTGGGGGTCGGGAATTGGAGGATTAAAAACGTTCCAAGATGAAGCACAAAACTTCTTCGCAGGTGACGGTACTCCTAAATTCAACCCGTTCTTTATTCCGAAAATGATCGCTGACATTGCGGCCGGACACATTTCCATCAAGTATGGTTTGCGCGGACCGAATTATGTTACCGTTTCAGCTTGTGCTTCTTCTACCAATGCAATCATCGATGCGTATAACCTGATTCGTTTAGGGAAAGCCGATGCTTTTGTTACAGGTGGTTCTGAGGCGGCAGTTAATGAAATGGGAATGGGAGGTTTCAATGGTTTGAAAGCCCTTTCTACCCGCAATGATTCACCTGAAACGGCTTCACGTCCGTTTGACTTGGATCGCGACGGTTTTGTGCTTGGTGAAGGTGGTGGTGCATTGATTCTTGAAGAATACGAGCACGCTATCAAACGAGGCGCAAACATCTACGCAGAAGTAATGGGTGGCGGAATGTCGGGTGATGCTTATCACATGACAGCACCACATCCGGATGGAATCGGAGCACGAAACGTAATGATTGCAGCTTTGGAAGACGCAGGTCTTTCACCTGATGCGGTTGATTATGTAAACGTTCACGGTACGTCTACACCATTGGGTGATATCGCTGAAACAAAAGCAATCTTGCAGGTTTTCGGTGAACACGCCTACAAACTCAACATCAGTTCAACCAAATCCATGACGGGTCACCTATTGGGAGCAGCAGGAGCTATTGAAGCAATTGCATGCATTTTGGCAGTGAAAAATGATATTGTTCCCCCTACTATTAATCACTTCACAGACGATCCTGAAATCGACAACCGTTTGAATTTCACGTTCAACACTCCGCAAAAACGAACTGTTGATGTTGCATTGTCAAATACCTTTGGTTTCGGTGGTCACAATACGTCTGTGATTGTTCGAAAATTCAAAGGCTAGTTGCGGCTTAAATTCCCATTCTTAGCAGGACGAAAGTCGCAGGAAGATCTTGATCTTATCCGCTTCTTTATTGAAAAATTTGGCTATCGGCCCAGAAATCTGGAACTGTTTTACGAAGCAATTACGCATCGTTCCATAGCTTTTGCCACACCGAAGGAATTTTCAAACGAACGTCTGGAATTTCTTGGTGACGCCATTTTGGATGCGATTATTGCAGAATTTCTGTTTCAAAAATTTCCGGATCAAGACGAAGGTTACCTCACCAAAGTAAAATCAAAAGTCGTTTCCCGAAAAACACTTTCCGATTTGGGAGAAGAACTGGAATTGCGTAAAATTCTTCGCTATAACAAAGGTCGGTCAATTAATTTGGCTTCCTTGGAAGGAAATGCATTCGAAGCAATTATCGGTGCCATTTACCTCGATAGCTCATTTGAATCGGTCAAAAAAATCTTGCATCACCACATTTTCCGCAAGTATGTAGATTTGAATAAAATCTTGATAGAAGAGATTGATTTTAAATCGAAACTGTTTATCTGGAGCCAGAAACGTCGTTTGGAACTGGAATTTCAAGTACTTCTGGAAGAAAACACGCATGGAACTTGGAAATATGAAGTAATGGTTCAGGTCAATGGGACAAATTACGGCAAAGGAACCGGAGCTTCCAAAAAGATTGCCGAGCAAGCCGCTGCTCGTGAAACGCTCATTTTGATGGGAGAACTCTAGGCGATTCTTCATTACGAAGTTTTCCCATAAACGCTCAATTTTAGTAGAAAAACAGATTTCACAAGATGTTTGATGCTTGATTTTTGATGGAATCCTGGTTTAGAATTAAAGCTACAGAAGCACTAACCCGATCATTAGAAGTTGAATTTTCGTTAAGAGTAAGTGCCTAATCAAAAATCAAGCATTCAACATCAAACATCTGAATAAGGTTTATTCACATTCAGGTGATCAAAAGATAATTCAAAAGCCTAATTCAACTGCCCGCTATCTCCCGTATTATGGTTACTTTAGTGGCTCATTCCAAGAGTATGAGCAAACAGAAGCGACACCTACTTTCGTTGGAAACTTCGGTTGATTTTGAATTGATTGGCATATGTTCCCATCACAGTGATTATCGTTTAACATGGGGGCTCAATCAGGAACTGCGACTCCAATTGGCCAAAAGTGATGAACTGTTTGCGATTACGAATAAAAAGGGTCAAATTGTTTCGGAACACTCCTATTACTTTTGGTTCGATCCCGAAAATCAAATCGAATTTTACCTGATCAAGAATAAAAGCGAAGGAAAGTTTTTAATTCCCGAGCGCAATCAGATTGACTATTTTTTGTTTGTCCGCGACAACGTGACACTTGAAATGGAAGATGTATTGGAAAACATAAAGAAAATTAATAGCGTGATGGCAGCTTACCTGTTTGAACCGGAAAGTTTGCCCTCGGCAGAACAAATTATATTTTAATGAAAAAAACGAAAATTGTTGCCACGCTGGGGCCTGCTTCAACAAGTGATAAAGAAGTACTACGCCAAATGATGTTGGAAGGAGTGAATGTTTGTAGATTAAACTGTTCACATGGCTCGCATGAAGATCACAAGCGCAACATCGACATGATCCGCGAATTGAATGCCGAAACAGGTTTGAATGTGGCTATTTTGGCCGATTTGCAAGGACCGAAGATTCGCACCTATGAAATGGAGAACAACGGTGTGATGATGGAAAATGATTCCATTGTGACCATTGTAACCGACAAAATTGTAGGAAACGCAGAGCGCTTTGGGATTAGCTACAAACATATGCCCAAAGATGTAAAACCGGGCGAGCGCATTTTGCTCGACGATGGTAAACTGATGATGGAAATCGTTGCAACAGATGGTTTAACAGAAATTAAAGCTAAAGTCATTCACGGTGGAATTTTGTCGTCTAAAAAAGGCGTTAACCTTCCGAATACCTACATTTCGCTTCCTTCGTTGACCGAAAAAGACCGCGAGGATCTTGATTTTGCATTGAACGAAGATGTGGATTGGATCGGATTGTCGTTTGTGCGTTCAGCGCGTGATATCATCGAATTGAAACACATTATTTCTCAGCAGCATCGCAAAGCACGCGTTATTGCGAAAATCGAGAAACCTGAGGCCGTAGAAGACATTGATGAGATCATCAAAGTAAGTGATGCATTGATGGTGGCTCGTGGCGATTTAGGTGTGGAAGTTCCGTACCAAAATGTGCCGTTGATTCAGAAAATGTTGATCCGTAAAGGACATTTATACGCGAAACCGGTAATTGTTGCCACCCAGATGATGGAAAGCATGATTACTAACATTTCGCCGACTAGAGCTGAAGTAAATGATGTGGCAAATGCGGTTCTTGACGGAGCTGATGCAGTGATGCTTTCGGGTGAAACATCGGTTGGTAAATTCCCGATCGAAGTGATTCAAACCATGGCAAACATTGTACGCGAAATGGAGAAATTTGAAGGAATCTACCACAAAGAACAATTGCCTGAGAAATCACAATCGCGTTTTATCTCCGATTCAATTTGCTTCAATGCTTGTCGATTGGCTCAACGTGTAGAGGCAGATGCGATCATTACGATGTCTTACTCGGGTTATACAGCTTATAAAATTGCTTCACAACGTCCGAATGCACCGATTTTTGTGTTCACGGCGAATAAAGAAATCCTTACGCAACTCAACTTGGTTTGGGGCGTGAAATCGTTTTATTACGACAAAAAAGTGAGTACCGATCATACCATTGCCGATATCAAATACTTGCTCACCAAAGAAGGATTGTTGAAACAAGGCGATTTGGTGATCAATATCGCTTCCATTCCGATCGAGGAAAACGGAAAGTCAAATATGTTGAAATTGAGTTACGTAGAATAATTTGTTTTACAATAAGACAAAGGAAAGCGCTCTGATAATTTATTAGGGTGCTTTTTTCATTTAACCACATAGTTCAAATAGAGAACATAGAAATAGAATAGCTTAACAGTTCAAAAACTATGTGTTTCTTATGTGCCCTATGTGGTTAATCATTGTGCATTTGTTCAGTCTACTTAATCGCAAAACGCGCTGCAATAGCCGCTCCGAAATAAACATCTGTGTAAGGGAAGATATTAACTGCCGGACCTGCATCAACAGCAAGGTTTAGCGGAATTTCGGTAAAGGTATATTCAATACCCAAAACGCCATCAATTCCACCGTAACTTCCGCGGTCATAATACTTGTTTTTGTAATAATGACCTTCGTTGTAGCCATAATTCCAAAAACCAAGATGGCCACCAACTCCCCAATACCATTCAAAGCCTTGTCCTAAACCGTAGTTTTTTTCATACAAACCCTGGATAAAGAAATCGTGTCTTCCGCCGCCCAAACGAAATTCGCCTGCCGATGCTCCGAAGAAATGTTTAAGATTGAGTGATCCGTAATACGGAAAACCGCCTTTGATACCTATCGCGGTTTTGTACTGCTGCCCAACTGCCGTAGAGAGCAGTGCAAGCGCAAAAATGAATGTGATTCCTATTCTTTTCATGACGTGTGTTTGAAGCAAAAATAGGATTAATCAAGCTTTCCTGCCAACGTAAAGGCTACACGTTTTGCAAATTTTGTGACTCCGTTAACGGAAAAAGACTCAATAACGGCCAAATAAACTCCCAGTCCGGCTTTCGTATTATTGTCGTTTACACCGTCCCAGCTAAGGGTTCCGGAAAGCCCCAATAATTCGCTCTTTGCAACCTCACGAATGAGTCGACCTTGATCATCAAAAATACGCACTGTGGCAATCATTCCCGGCTCAGACATGGTGTAAAAGAACTGTATTACGTCCTGCAAACCGTCATTGTCGGGTGAAAAAATCGGTTCAACTGTTCCAAAATCACCGGTAATTTCACCTGCTTGGTATTGCGAATTTTGTCCACCCGGTGTACCGAAACCGATCGGTTCTGCAGCCGTGTGCCAATTTCCTTTGAAAGACGATAATCCTGCTGGATCAATTCGCTCTAAGGTTTTGTTTTCAGTGTCGTCGATCAGAGACAAATGCCAATCCGCGAAGTATGAAACTTTATCCAATACTACTGAATCGTAGATCAGGTAAATCGTGCTGGAATCATTGTTTAATGAAGGAAGGCTCATTTCATAAAACGTTCCCACTCCAGCAGCCGGGAACTGATTTTTCTGGAAAGAACTATCAGCAGTCAATACCACATAATCGCCCGGAAATAGAAGGTAATTAACCGTAATTGTTTTGATATTATCGATCGTATCATTGTCGAAATTGGCAATGCTGTAATCTTTCAAATTCAATACTTTCGAAGAATTGTTGAACAACTCTATAAAGTCTGTTCCACCAGTTCCGGGGTCGAAGAGAATTTCATTGATCACCAAATCACCCGGTAACGGAAGATCAGCCAAGGCAAATTGTCCGGAAAGGGTAGTGGTGTTGAGCCAACAATCGGCAACGGTTCCGATGGTAAAATCATAGAGCTGACTAGGCATCAAGTTTTCATTGAAAGTAACAGTCACTGAAGTCGGAAACGGATCAAGAATGCTGTAGTTGTTGACCGTTAATCCCGGATTTGAGGTAAATACCGAATTGGCGACTGAAGTTGAATCCAAGCCTTCCGAGAAGTACAATTCCACTTGATTCGGCGCCAAAGCATTTGCCAGTAGCAATGAAGGAACCTGCGTGTCTGGCGTGATATCGTAAACGCTGTTTTGTGAGCCCGGAGTTCCACCCGCTATCCAATTACTTGCCGTCCAATTTGATTGATCAGAGCACGGATCGTTGGGGTTGATTAATTCCAAGGTATAACCTCCGTCTTGTTTGATCGGATCGTTGTACCAATCATCGGTATAGACCACTTTGTCGATGATCACCAATCCTGTATCTTTCAATACTACATTGTCACCGGCGTTGTTTAAACTCGGGAAACTTGTAACGGCAAAACCGCTTGGGTAAGAAGTTAAGGAAGAAGTGGCGCATAAAATCTTGTATTCACCCGGTAAAATCCATCCGGACGTAATGGTTCCATCTGAAGATGCATCCCCGATTTTCCAACCTGTGAGGTCAAAAATCTTGGTGCTTTTGTTGTGAATCTCAATGAATTCCAATTCTGGTAAACCGATAGCCGGAGTAGGATCAGCCATAAATTCGGTAATGATCACATCTCCTGGCGCAGCAATTTCGCCCACCAAAAAAGTGCAATTGGTGGTAAGATTTGTTGCTGTATTTCCTGCTAAATCGTCAATGGACGCAACCGTTACCTGATAAGTTTGTCCGTTTTGAAGATTGCTTGATAGCGTTAAATGGACCAAGGCTCCGTTACTTCCGTCGATGGCTGCCGATTGAACCGCAACACTCGGATTTAAGGTGTAGTTTCCTGCGGTAGTTGCTGCTGCACCAGAAACCACTTCACTAAAAAGCACATCTATTTGCGTGGCCGAAATCACAGTTGAACTGGTAATAGAAGGTGCTTGTGTATCGAAAATCTCGGGACCAACATAAACGTTGTCGAAGAAAAATTTAGTAGCGTTGCTCACAGTGTACGTTCCCAAAACGCCAAAATGTGTTCCCAATAAATTGGTGGCATCGGTTCCCGAGTTTTGAAAGGCATAATTGATTCCTCCTGCGGCGTCAACATACAAGGACCATAATCCAGCATTACTGCGCACTACCCGTATTCCTATGGTAAACGAATTGGCAATCTGAGCACTGGTTCCGGCGCAAATTTCGGTTGGCACTCCACTTACCGATTTGAATAAACGAATGGCATCTAACGATCCAGCTTCGCCTAACTGAAGGTAAAATCCGTCAGGATTCGTTGTTAAATCTGCTGAAGCTGCAACAAGGTAAACACGTCCGAAATTACTGGATGAAGGCGAGAAGGATTGTTTCACCCAAATGCGCCATTCCTGACCGTCGAGTGTGCTTAATCCGTGCGGAGTGGATAAGTAAGAAGTAGCGGCAATGCTGTTGTTGATTTGCAATTCGCTGCCCGCATTTACAATAAAATCGGCAGTTGTTCCGCTCCAAACGGGATTTGCAGTAAAATTTCCATCCGAAAAATCATCGGTCAATTGTGCCCAGGAATTAGCGGTGAAGAAAAGTAATAGTAAAAGAAAACCCGTTTTCATATCCATTCTGTAGGGAATAAAGATAAAAAAACGGGTTGATTTCTATGTGAAACGAACGTTGTTTTTACAAATGTCTCAAAGTTGATGGAGATTAATCACTTTTTGTTCCCCACAGCATATGGATTTTTATACCATAGGCTGACGACGTATAGTTGTATATTTCCCACGAATAAACGAATGACATATTGTGTACAATTCATTACGAATGATTGCCATGGCAATCTTCTCAAATTCGGATGAAAACAACGTTTTCATCTAATTCGCATTAAATTGTTGAGCACACTTCCATTCGTTTATTCGTGGGAGAGTAATTGTTGTTGTTTTTAAAAATCATCGACCAAGCAAGTCAGGATAGGAGCCTGAATCTGAGGCAAAAACAATGTATCGACAAGCTGATACGAGGAACAATCTAGTTCTACAAACTTGCAGTTCCCTCAGGAATTGCCTGATTGATGAGCTTCGTAATTCCTTTCAAGTATTGTTTTTCATCGGAAGAACAAAACGAAATCGCTTTACCTGTAGAACCTGCACGACCGGTACGACCGATACGGTGAACATATGTTTCGGCAACTTCCGGTAATTCGAAATTGATCACGTGACTCAGTTGATCCACATCAATACCGCGCGATGCGATATCAGTTGCCACCAAAATACGGATTTCGCGGTTCTTAAATCCTTTCAGGGCACGTTCGCGCGCATTCTGCGATTTGTTTCCGTGAATGGCTTCCGAGCGGATTCCGACCTTATTCAATTCTTTCGCTACGCGATCGGCACCATGTTTAGTGCGTGTAAATACCAAGGCGTGTTCGATGTTTTCTTTTTCGATCACACGTTTCAGCATCGTACGTTTTTCTTCTTTTTCTACGTAATACAACGTTTGTGAAACCAATTCGGCAGTAGAAGAAATCGGGTCAACTTGTACATTCGCCGGATCAAACAATAACGTTCCTGCCAATTGCTTGATTTCAGGAGAAACGGTAGCCGAGAAGAAAATGGTTTGTTTGTTTTTCGGCAATTTGGCCAATACTTTTTTGATATCGTGAATGAATCCCATGTCAAGCATGCGATCGGCTTCGTCCAATACAAAATGGGTGATGTGTTGCAAAGTAATAAAACCTTGTTGCATCAAATCGAGCAAACGGCCCGGAGTAGCGATCAGGATATCAACTCCTGCTCCTAGCTGATTCACTTGTTTGTGTTGCGAAACACCACCGAAAATAACGGCAGAACGCAATTTTGAGTTTTTCCCGTAATCACGGAAACTTTCACCGATTTGGATCGCCAATTCGCGTGTTGGGGCTAAAATCAATGCTTTTACATTGCGTTTTCCTTTTACGCCTTCTGTTGGCTCCAATAATTGAAGTAAAGGTAAGGCAAAAGAAGCCGTTTTACCGGTTCCTGTTTGTGCGCATCCGAAAATGTCGCGACCTGCTAAAATGTGTGGAATGGATTGTTCCTGAATAGGGGTTGGTGTGGTGTAACCCACGGCTTCGAGCGCATCCAATAAGGATTGACTCAAATCTAAATCTTTAAATAACATGTATTCTTTTGGTATGTATTATCCGAACTGGATGTCACGTGTGTTTGTACTTTACAACACTCACATATCGGGAAACCAGTATCGAAAAAACAGTCTTTCAACCTGATTGCGGTGCAAAGGTACGACAAAAAGCATGAAAAAGCACCAAAAAGCCGTTAGGAGGACAAGTTACGCGAAATATTGATCTCGTTTCTAGCACATTTATCGCCTCAAATCATGTAATTTTACCCCGAATTTTATTCCAGATAACAAACATGAATGTAGCTGTTGTAGGCGCTACCGGAATGGTGGGCCAGGTGATGTTGGAAGTGTTGAAAGAACGCAACTTCCCGATTACACAATTGATTCCCGTAGCTTCTGAAAAGTCGGTCGGTAAAATGATCGAATTCGGTAGTTTGCAATTCCCGGTGGTCGATTTGCCAACGGCGGTTTCCATGAAGCCCGACGTGGCGATTTTTTCTGCCGGTGGTGAAACATCGCTTGAATGGGCGCCAAAGTTTGCAGCTGTAGGGACAACCGTGATCGACAACAGCTCGGCATGGCGCATGGATCCGGATAAAAAATTGATTATTCCCGAAATAAACGGTGACCAGCTCACGGCCGAAGATAAAATCATTGCCAACCCGAATTGCAGTACCATTCAATTGTTGTTGGCATTGGCTCCCTTGCACAAAGCTTATACGGTGGAACGCGTAGTGGTTTCTACCTACCAATCCATTACCGGAACAGGTGTAAAAGCCGTGCAGCAATTGGAAAATGAGCGTGCTGGCATTACAGGCGAAATGGCTTATCCGTATCCGATCGATAAAAACTGTTTGCCCCACTGCGATTCGTTTTTGGATAACGGTTACACGAAAGAAGAAATGAAACTCACCAAGGAAACCAAGAAAATCCTTGATCCTACTATCCGCGTTACGGCTACAGCTGTGCGTGTTCCTGTTGTTGGCGGTCACTCCGAAGCGGTAAACGTTGAGTTTAAAGATGATTTCGATTTGGCAAACGTGCGCAAGTTGCTCCACGAAGCCGACGGCATTACGCTCAAAGACGACCCAACTTCCAATTCGTACCCGATGCCACGCTATGCGCAAGGGAAAGACGATGTGTTTGTGGGAAGAATTCGCCGCGATGAATCGCAGGAGAATACCTTAAACATGTGGGTGGTTGCCGATAACTTACGAAAAGGAGCAGCAACCAATGCGGTTCAGATTGCCGAGTTGCTGATAAAAAAGGGTTTTTTGACGGTATAATAATTGTAAACAATTTTCCGGCGGTTTAAACGTTTTAGAGACAAAGAAGATGATTTTCAGTATGAAACAATGGTTGTTGGCAGGTTTACTGCTTGTTACCGGTGTCGCCCTCGGGCAGCGCCAGACAAAATTGTCGCGTTCTGAATTGGGGCTCATGGTGGGCGGATCGTACTACATCGGCGATCTGAATACGATGAAACACTTCAAGAATACCAACCTTGCCTACGGTGTTTTATACCGGTTCAACATTCACTCACGCCTTTCTTTTCGCGCCAATTTTACCTACGGTTTTGTAGAAGGATATGATTCCGACGCCAAACGCGATATTTTAGTAAACCGAAACCTGTCGTTTCAAACCAAATTATACGAATTGGGAAGCGGAGTGGAATTCTCTTATTTCCCGTTTCAGATCGGTCATGACCGTTACCGCGGAACGGCTTATTTACTGGCAGAACTTGCGTTGGTACACATCAACCCAACCACCGATTACAATGGCGATAAAATCGAACTGCAACCTTTGGGTACGGAAGGTCAGGGAACCAGCGCTTCCAGTAGAGGTAATTATGCATTGAATCAATTAGCGGTTCCATTAGGAGTCGGTTTCCGGGTTTCATTGGGCAAACGCGCTTCATTCGGAATGGAATACGGCATTCGTTTCTTGTTTACCGATTATCTGGATGATGTGAGCAGTTACCGCTATGCAGATCCTTCGGTGATTGCTTCAGAAAACGGTCCTATCGCCGCTGCTTTGAGCAATCGTAGTTTAGACGGTTCACGTTACGGCAGAAGAGGTAATCCTGCTTCCAGAGATTGGTATTCGTTTTTCGGAGCCACGTTAACGTTCCGCTTGGGCGATCCTTCGAAGTGTCATTTTACGAATCAGTAGATTTTTCTAATCAATGTAGATTGGGGGTTGGATGAATCCCATTCAATATTGCATTTCCGTAATCAGTCTGAGCCTGACACGGTATTTCGGGATTACTGAAATCTTTGCGTTCTTTGCGCCTTTACGCGTACGCTGAAGCTTGTGCCATCGCTAAAGCTATTGGCGACATACGATTAGCGTAAGTGTCGCGTTGAATTATTTTTCGAATTTCTGGCGTTGCGAATCAAAATAATAAGCTGTTTTTCTAGATCATTGTTTGCACAAAAAAGGGTCGCGATAAATCGCCGACCCTACGTATGTTAATACAAACAATTCTCAAAACAGCAACATCATATCCACCCATTCCGTGTCTACAAAAACCAACACCTCTCAGAAAACTTCTTATTCAACCCCAAACCCCATTACCTCGTATACAACTCCTTGTCGCCATTCGATCCGGTGATAAGCAACGCATTGTTTTCGGAATACCAGGTTCCCAAAAGCACAGACTGCCATTTTCCTTCGGCGTAAACAATGAAGTACAAATTCTTTTCCTTGGTATACCATCCAACCCCCGGAATTTTTCCATTCCCAGAATCAGAGCTTTGACCTAAATAATCAGAACCGCTCATGGTTGCTGAACTTCCGTTGTCGGAAATAGTGCCATCTGCATAAAGTGTCATCGATTGCGAAAAGGTAGTTCCCATGTAATTATCTCCGTAACCGGAATTATAGTTTTCACTTTTGGTCCATTTGCCTTGCAAGGCTACCGGGAATGTTACATGGGCCGGAAATGGAATTTTTTCAGGTGCTTTTTCTGTTTGAGTTGAAGCGGTTTCGGTTTCCTTTACTGCGGCTTTCTCTACCGTAAAAGGTACTTCAGCACGTTCGCCGTTCGCTTCAAAGGTGAAGTTACAATTCAGTATAGCATTGCTTCTTTCAGCGGTTAAACCGAAACTGATTGTGCTGATCGTTTCCACAGCAGTTCCCGAAAAAGAATTGCCGGTTACAGTACCTGAAATGACATAGGTTTGCTGTGAATCTTTCATGTCTCCGGTTACCGTTGTGCCATCTTGTAGCAGGTTCATTTCAACAGCATCTCCGTTCACTGTTCCGTAATACGTTCCAGTCCACTGTGCATAAAACGTGGCTACCCAAAAAAGACTGATAAAAAGTGCTGCTGCTTTCATAGACCGATTATTTCACTTCCAAAATAGAAAAAAAGGTTCAGCTTTTCGGTACTTGCGGTGAATTATTCCGCTGATAACCAAGAGGGAGTTTAAAAAAACAATCGTCCATTCACCCATTCCGGGTCCAGAATTGCTTCGTGCTTTTTGTAGAATTCCAATGCGGGTTCGTTCCATTCCAACACCTGCCAGTCCATGCGTTTGACACCACGTTCTTTGGCAATGGTGACTACTTTCTGAAACAATTGTCCGCCAATGCCACCACGACGGTATTCGGGCAAAACATAGAAATCTTCCAAGTACAAACACCGGCCTTTCCAGGTAGAATAAGAAGTGTAATACAGCGCGAAACCGACTACCAAATCGTTATCGGTTGTTACCACCAACGCATCGCAAATCTTGTCTTCAAACAAATCTATGCGCAACTGTTCGGGTGTAATGATCACTTCATCCGGAGCGCGTTCGTATTCGGCCAAAGCCTGAATCAGACCATGGATTGCTCGTTCATCTCCGGTTTGTGCTACGCGAATCAGCATTATAAACCACCCAAGTTGTAACGGAATCGAATACCAGTACTCAAGTTTCCGGTAGGGTAAGACGTTGCAATTTTCGGCGTGGTGATCACTTGATCGTAGTAGAACTGAATGGTCAGGTTGTTACCCAAGTTATAGTCTATCGACGATTTGATCGACACCACACGCTGACCGGCTGTTGCCTGATTGGTTCCTTCAACGATCTTGCGAATCACAGTAAGGTTATCACGGAACGTAAAGTCGAAACGAATGTTCAACGGATTCTCCGGTTTCTTGCCACGTACTTTAAACGGCAACTGTACTTTCTCAAATTTGTACCCTGTTCCAATCACAAACTCGCTACCCAACACCTCGGTTACTTGGTTGTTGTTCAAGGAAAGCGTTGCGCTGCGGTCTTTTTTGTACTCGAATTTGGTAATCAATCCTTGTCCGTTTACATTCCAGGTTGCATCTACACCGATCAATGGTGAGAAGCGCTCTGAAAGGGTTACCGATTGCACGTTGTTGCGCGGAATGAAATTGCTATTCAAATCAAGTGCAGAGATATCGCCGTTTGCATCCAAAGCAGCGTTCAAATTTGACTGAACACCTGACATTGTTACATTGGAAGAATATCCATGACGAACCACGAAGTTTTTCACATATTTCTTCATGAACTCAAACTTGGTAAGACCGTTGTAGTTGATCGTCCAGTTTGGTAATGGCATTGATTTGAACGGATTGGTCGTACGTTCTGAAACGCCTGTTTTGGTATAAGCTGTTAAGAACGATCCTATCACGACTTCTTGTTGTGATAAACTGTATCCGTTGGCATATCCACTGCTTGTCGTATTCGAATTACCATTTTGAGCACCTAAGAATTGAGAAACCAATTCGGTGTTGCTGCGCAGATTGTCGAAGTTGGTGGAGGTATAACCCGAACCTAATTTCGTGAATGCAGAGCGAATGGAAATGGTTGAATACGTTAAGGTAGACAACTGCATACGGCTTTGCGATTCAAACTCCGAACTCAGATCATTCCAACGGAAGAAATCAGATGTATTTTGTGTCATCGTACGATTCAGGTTCAAATCGATGGTGAAATCTTTGAACGGCTCCAATGTACTTCGTCCGGTGATGGTTTGCGAATGCGTAATGGTATGCTGGCGGTTGAGTGCACTGTTTTGTACCAACCATCCGTTATCTGCAGCCACACGGGCAAAATCATAACCTGTTTCTTTTCCGCTTACGGAATAGGATTGCTGACCGAAAATGAAGCCCGACATTGGTGAACTCATCGACGGATTGAATCCTAACAAACGCGCTTCTTGGTTGTAGCCCGGAAGCAAAGTTCCGTTTGTTTGAGCGTAGGTTCCTGAAACGTTTCGAACAGTCATTAATAAACGTCCGCTGAAGCCCACTACAGGATTTACCTTGTTGTTTTTCTTGCGTTTTTTCTCGCGTTCAAACTTGCGTTTTTTGCGATTCCATTTGCGCAATTCCTTCTTGGTCATTTCCTCGATAGGCTTGTCAGGTTTCAGTTCTTCTTCTACCACAGGAGGTTTTTCAGCCGAAGAAGATTTTCCTCCATCATCACCCGCATTGGCAGCAGCACGTCTACCGCCTTTTCCGTCACCATTGATCTTTTTCAAGAATGCAACTTTGTTATACAAGTTGGTGAAATTGGCTTGTCCTTGGGCGTTGATTGTACGGCTGTTTTGAACCAGATTTCCGTAGTTTTCTTGTCCAAGAGCGGCACGTTGCCAGTTGTATGTTCCGGAGTATTTTACGTTACCCGAAATCCAATCAAGTGCCGGGATTTTGTCGAATGGCAACGTGAAAGCAACGCTGTAATCGTGCGTGTAATCCATGGTTTTACCCAAAGTACGCATCTGATTCCACACGGTGTCTTTGAATTGACGGTAGCTCGTAGGATCAGCTTTACGGTCAACTACTCCATTGGCTTCATCAAACAATGCACGGTTGTTGGCGTTGAAATTCACCTTAACGTTTTTGGTAACATCCCAACCGAGTTTGTAGTTGCGGTTCCACGTAAAGTTTTTCACGTAAACAGGTTGGAATACAAACGTCTGGTCGATGTTGTTTCTGATTTGACGTTCGTTGTAATTACGCACCAAATCATTGGTAAAGGAAATGTTTTTAGGAACCGGTGACAAGTTGATATCACGGATAATTCCCCACCATTTCGATTTTTGCATGAACGGCACTTTCTTGAACGGTTCATACGGTTTTGCGCTAAAGCTATACGCGTAATTCAAACCACCTTTCCATACTTTGGTACGGTCGTAATTGGTGTTGAAATCGCGGTGTAAGTTTTCACTATAAGCATACGAAGCCGTCCAGTTGGAAATATCGAAGAAGTGTGCTTTTTTACCGGCTGCACGTTCTTTACGAACTCCTTGGAAGTTGTATGAACGACGTTCTGTGAAATCTTGTCCCAAACGAGCACGTTCTTTGCGCGTAGCTGCGTCGTAAGCTTTCAGTTTCGTGTCTGGATTGTACGGATCGTATTCCGGATTGATGATTCCCAATGAATAACCGTAGAAGAACGGAACCGAAATTTTGAGTCTGTTACCCAAGAATTGACCCAATTGCATGGTCGATTGGAAGTCGAAACCGATTTTTTCATTTCGCTGACGATCCTGAACGCGGCTATCTACAGCTCCCCAGTTGATTCCGCTGTAGTTTCCTGACATAGAAACATTGGCAAAATCGGCAGCTTGTAATTGCATCTGAGCAACAGCGGCAGATCCGCCATCGTCAACAAAATCGGTCAAACGTAACTCGTTCGCCCAAACTTCGACACATTTCGCCAAACCGTCATCCGGCCAAGAATTACCATTTTTATTCGGGTTGCGAATACCGATCATTACGGTACGAATTCCCTGAAGATTCGGGTTTCCTTTTACTTTAATGCGACGGTCACCGTTGGCAGGATCTACAATCACGTACTCAACGGAAGTTGAAACATTTGAGCCGCTTCCGGTCAATTCGTTTCGACGCATTTTAAGGTTGATGAGGTCATCGAATACGATTTCCATATTATTGGCATCCGGCCAAATGCTTTCAGGCGTTGTAGAACCCCAAGGCGTAAGCGCCAACGGCATTTCGTATTCGTAATAGTTATCGGTGAAGTCTGTTCCCAAACGCACAAATACAGTCACGTCTTTATCGTGCAATGAATTTGGTGTTTTCTCTTCACCATGAATAAACATTTTCAGTTTTTTGTAAGTACGAACGTCAAACTGTACGTTTCTGTAAGCAGCGCGTGCGTCACCATCTTGCAAACCACATACGTTTAATGCGAGTGATTGCTCGTTCATCTGACGTTGGTAAGGTTGCGATGGATCCACCTCACGAATGATTCCTGGAGGAATTTCGTATTTAACAGGTGTTTTTTGGTCGTTTTCTTCAACGTTTACCGCTCCGATGTTGAAGCTTGTCAGATTCGGGTCAACTTGAACGCTTTCGCCCGGTTGTGTCAAATCCAAACGGTATTGACGCCATTCACCGCGAATGAATTCCAAACGTGCAAAACGCAACAATACTTCTTCGTCGAAATCTTTCATGAACATACGCATGAAACGAATGGAACGGAAATCGCGAATGCCGTTTACGGTTCTCTCAGGAGCTCTTACCGGAATTTTGAACTGGTACCAACGCTCGGTTTTTGTACCGTTTTGGTAAATCTGTACGTTGGTGATGTAGTTTTGACCTACCACCATGTCTTGCGGACGCATACTCACACGGTATTGGAAGTAAGCCTCAGATTCCGCCAAGTTGTTGTCTTGGTTGATATCTTCCAAGTCGGGCATGTTGGTAGCAGCAGTTGTATACTTGTCTACGTTCATGGTATCCGACATTTCCGGAGTTGCAGCATTTCCTTGCATACCATTGTAACGCTTGTAACGTTGCAAGATATTTAATTGCTGGGCATCGTAATTATCGTCGCGATAGAATGTATAATCATCATTCGAAGGATCGGAAATCATTCGGTTTTTGGTAGCCTGATCCAGCGTTCCGTTTGCTTGTACCCATGCTACATAAGAAGCATAAGCGGTACGCTCACGATCGTTGTTATAACCGTCTAGACCCACATCTTGGTTAACGCGGTTGATAGGATCGGTATCAAATGCATTTACTACCGTTTGCTGATTGGTAACACGTGCCCAAGGAGTGAAATCCGTATTATCATCACTGCCGTTAGCAGGTAAGCCGTTTTCAGAAGATTTACGTGAATCTGCCAAAACGTCTTCCGAGATATTTCCAAGGTTGAAGTACAAGTCTCCACCGTTGTGTTGTGTATTCGGATCTACATTCTCAGCATCTTCATTGAACGGATCCAATACCCAAAACTGAATGTATTCAATATTGGCTTGCTCAAAGTCATTGGTGCTCAGGGAACGCATGATTCCACCCCAACGTTCTTCCGGATTGGTCCATGTACCGTCAGGATTTACCGTATTCGATTGATCGTAGTTGTACATACCACGTTCTTTCGGGTAATAGGCCAACTCCAACAACTGAATATTCGGAATGGAACCGTATTGCTGTTGTAAGTTCGGAAAGATATCGGTTTGATTCACCAAACGCATACGACTATCCGATAACTGCGAAGGATCGTCTTTGATGTGCTGAGGCGTTAAGTTATTGCTTTGGTAAAACAACGGGTCAATCAGGTACCAAGATGCTTTCGAACGTTTGAAACCGGTTGCCAAATCTTTTTGCATTCCCTCTGGGAATAAATCGGGTTGACCTTGCGGTGTAGAAGCCAATCGCCACGCACTTGCCGTACGTAAATCGATGGTACTTTGACTACCTTCAAAATCATCCAAATAGGAAATCCCTGCCTTACTAATGGCGCGTGGTGTACCCGGAATCAAGTGAGCACCTTCCCCCTTAAACGTTAGAATCGATTTTTCTTTGGTCGATATAATCGGAAGGAAATCAATGGCTTTGGTCAAGAAAGGCAATTCTGTTCGGTAATTGATGTCCAAACCGAGTACGTTGTTTTTGTATGGTTCCGAACCGATATCCACTTTTTGGGTTACCGGACGTTCCATCATGCGCATCCACGTGGCCCCGATGTTGAAGTCTTTGCTGAAACGATAATTTAGGTGAGTTCCCAATAATGATTTTGCCTGGAACCCGAATACGGAGTTACTTTCAATGGAAATTTTGATCGGTGTATTCGATTCCAAAATCCCTGTATTCAAGATTTTTACACGACCTAAGTTGTAATCAACGGTATAGTCCTGACCTTCAACCAACTTGATTCCGCCTGCAGTTACAGTAACGGCTCCTTCCGGAACGTTCAACGCATTCAACGGAATGTCAGATGATACGGATGATTGGTACTCTCCTTTGAAAAGGAATCGGTTTTTACTTGGAATTTGCTGTGCAGCTGTTTTGGTTGAATCGTACAATTCGGTATAAGCAATCCGGTCGATGATGATGTCCGGAATACCTTGGGCTTGCATTTTCTGTTCCAATTTTCTACCGAACGGTTCAATGGATGTAAAGAAAATTCGACCGTTTCGTGTATTGATGGTACCTCCGGTTTCGGCTTTGTTTCCGTTATAATTCACCGGGATGAAGTCAAAAACCCCATCGGAGAAGTTTTGATTGTTGACATTGTAGCGGTCCATGTCAATCATCGACACAATTTGCTCGTCGTTCAACCCATCAAATGGGAAGTAAGGAATCGGAACACTTGTTTCGGGATTGTTGTACATGATATTCAAACGGAAACCTTCTTTATCCACCTGATAAGCACCGATAGAATAGACGTTTTTCATCATCAAATCCCAGATACTGATCGTAGGATTGGTAATGGTAGGCTTCAATAATTTGAGGAACAATGCTTCCTGACCGGCCACACCATCGGTAGAGAATTCACCAACTTGATAAGTTTGACCACGGTAAGTATACTCGTAAGCTACGGCCAATACTTCATCGTTGTTCAACGGTTGATTCAAGGAAATGAAACCCAATAGAGCGTTGTAACTGAATTCCGATTCGGTCAATTTACGCGCGTTTTCTACTTTTTCGTAGTGAATGGCTTGTTGGAAAGGACCGGGCGTTGCTGCTTGTCCGCTTAATGTGTTGACGGCAGTATTGAAATTACGTACACTTGCCTGACTCGATAACCATGGATACAATCCATTGGCTTCATTGTCCGGTAAATCCAACGGGGCAAATCCACCCGGATTACCTTCACAGTTTTCGGCTTTTGCTTCTCCAAGATCAGAGAATGCCAAAATGTTGCGGGTGTTTTCGGTGTTGTTTACACGATTGGTCAACCACACCTCCATACGGGTGATGTAGGTTTCAGCTGCCACGTTCGGCAATTGCGACATGGAATTATCATACTCATCGTGGAAATATAAATTCACGAAGTAGTGACGATTAGCTTCATAATTATCGGCCGACACTTCAAACGGTTGTACCTGTGCTTTTCCGGTGATGTTGATTTCTTGGCGTTTTCCTTTCGAAGAAGCGGCAATTCCATCAACGGTTAACTTCCCGAAACGCAATTTGGTGTAAGCACCGAACAATGTTTGTGAACCGGGAATGAGTGAAGTTTGCATCGGCATGGAAACATTCCCCAATTCGATGCGTTGCATGATTTGATCTTCGTCGCCCGAATAACCGAGTTTGGTAATATTATCAAAATCGAAAGCAGCTTGTGTATTGTAACTGGTGTTGAGTTTCAGTTTGGTTCCGATTTGCCCAACAAGGTTCATCTGAATCTGTTGCTGGAAATCAAAACGGGTAATGCGGCGTTGTTTTACAGGAAGTAGTGGATTGTCGTAGCGCGATGAGTTGACACCGAAAGACAATTCGACACTACCTTGCGGACGAATGGTGATTTCATCCGATCCGAAGAAGTTTTCAAATACTTTACTCGGGATTTTGATAGGGAATTCTAGGGCACGATCTTCCTCGGTTTGTTCATCGATTTTCCCTTTCCAGTTTTCCTTGAGTGTTTTTTGGCGTTCATACTCGAGGTATTCTTCGAGTGTCATCATCGATGGATTGCGGTAATTGATGTTGGATCCTCCGATGGTTTCTTTGAAGACGTAGGTTCCCGTAATCGGATCAAACACAATGGTTTGTTTCATATTGGTCGGGTCACCAAGGTCAAAGCTTTGCGGATTGTTTAGGGTGGGATCCTGTGGATTGGTAATAGGGAAAGGTAGATTTACTCCATTACTGTCCGGATCTGGCTGAGCCATAGCGATCGGCGTCAGCAAGCAACCTCCTACAACGATAAAGATGAGTTGTAGCAAGGCAGCGTAATAGTTAGCGACTTTTTTCTGTTCCAAGTGTTACAATATTTTCAAGGCTCCTTTGATCAATTCTTCAACTGACTCGGCTCCGGTTGCAATTTTTTCAATAGCTTTTTCCGCGGCTTTTTTATCAAAACCTAAGGAAATCAATGCTGTTAACGCATCAAATCGATTAGTATTGTGACCAACAAAAATATTTGTGCCTGCTCCCCATTCTACTTTTACCATTTTGTCTTTCAGGTCGATAATAACTCGCTGGGCAGTTTTTGCCCCGATTCCCTTAATGGATTGGATGGTTCGCACGTCGTCGGTTTGGATAGCTTGGGCAATTTCTGACGGTTGCAGTGACGAAAGCATGAGAATGGCCGTATTGGGACCGATTCCTGAAACGGAAAGTAACAAGTTGAATAACTCACGTTCTTCCAAGGTTGCAAACCCAAATAACAGGTGTGCATCTTCCCGAATAATTTGCTGTGTGAAGAGCTTTAATTGTTCGTCGGAACCCAGCGCCGAAAAGGTGTTGAGCGAAATTTTCACATAATAGCCTACACCGCCACATTCGATGATTACGTTTGTAGGATTTTTCTCTACCAATCGGCCGTTCAAGTGTGCTATCATGTCTGTTTATTTGTTTTGTGCGTCAACCACGGCTACTTTCACCATGTTTACTATTTCGCGAACGGAAGATCCCATTTGCAATACGTGAATCGATTTTTTCAAGCCCACCAAAATTGGTCCGATGGCTTCACCTTCGGTAATTTCCTGCAATAATTTGTAGGCGATATTTCCGGAAGATAAATTCGGGAAAATGAGTGTGTTGACTTCTTTATTGGCCAAGGTAGAAAAAGCAAATTTTTCGTTCATCAACTCATTGTTGAGTGCAAAATTGGCTTGTACTTCTCCGTCTACAATAATGGTCGGGTATTTCTCGTGCAAAATCTGAACAGCATCGGCCATTTTGATCGCATCTTTTCCGACAGCAGAACCGAAATTGGAATAACTCAGCAATGCAATGCGCGGAGTTACTTTAAACTTACGCAGTGTTTTGGCAACGTTGTTGGTAATTTCGGCAATTTGCTCGGCCGTAGGATTCATATTAATCGTTGTATCTGCTAAGAACAACGGACCTTTTTTGGTCATCAGGATGTAAACACCTGCTACAATGTTGACGTCTTTTTGTAAACCAACCGTTTGAATAGCTGGGCGAACCACATCTCTGTAATTGCGCGTCAAACCTGAAATCATGGCATCGGCATCGCCGTATTCTACCATCATCGCACCGAAATGATTGCGTTCACGCATAATCTGAATAGCTTCAAATTCGGTAATTCCTTTGCGTTTACGTTTCTCAAAGAATGCCTTTCCGTAGCATTGTCTGCGGGCTTTTTCGGCATCTGATTTCGGGTCAATAATTTGAAAGTCGGAAATCTCGAGGCTGTATTCCTGAATCAAGGATTCAATCATTTCGCGTTTCCCGAGTAGAATCGGTGTACAAACTCCTTCTTCGGCTGCTGTTTGAGCTGCTTTCAAGATTTTCAGGTTATCGGCTTCGGCAAATACAACCCGTTTCGGATTGAGTTGTGCTTTTTCGGTGATGTTTCGCACCAATTTATTATCGAGGCCCAATCGTTTTTTCAACTCCGTTTCGTAATCGTCCCAATTGGTAATGGGTTTTCTGGCTACCCCCGAATCCATGGCTGCTTTTGCAACTGCCGGAGCTACGGAGTAAATGAGTCGTGGATCGAGCGGTTTCGGGATGATTTGATCGCGACCGAAAGCAATGTGTTTTTCACCGTAGGCTTCGATTACTTCATCCGGAATGGTTTCTTTGGCAAGTGCTGCGATGGCGAGAACTGCTGCCAATTTCATTTCCTCGTTGATGGTAGTGGCACGCACATCAAGTGCTCCTCTAAAAATGAACGGGAAACCGAGTACATTGTTTACCTGATTAGGATGATCGGAACGTCCGGTAGCCATGATGATATCATTGCGTACAGCCATAGCGTCTCTGTACGAAATTTCCGGTTCCGGATTTGCCAAAGCAAATACAATCGGATTTTTCGCCATTGCCGCGATCATTTCTTTGGATACAAGATTCCCTTTTGATAAACCAAGGAATACATCCATTCCCTTGAACGCTTGCTCAAGGGTGAAATCTTTCTTGTGTACAGCGAATCGTTTTTTCTCTTCGTCTAGGTCGGTTCTGCCTGCATGAATCAACCCTTTGCTATCGAACATAAAGATGTTCTCTAAACTGGCTCCTAGTGCTACGTATAAGCGCACACATGAAATGGCTGCAGCGCCAGCGCCTGAGATTAAGATTTTGACTTTACCAATTTTTTTATTGGCCAGTTCCAATGCGTTGAGCAAAGCTGCCGATGAAATAATAGCTGTTCCATGCTGATCGTCGTGCATAACCGGAATATCCAATTCTTCTTTCAAACGACGTTCTATTTCAAATGCTTCAGGAGCCTTGATGTCTTCGAGGTTAATACCACCGAAAGTCGGAGCAATTGCTTTAACAGTCTGAATGAAGAGCTCGGGATCTTTGGCGTCTATTTCAATGTCAAATACATCAATATCCGCGAAGATTTTAAAAAGCAAGCCTTTCCCTTCCATTACTGGTTTAGAGGCTAGCGGACCGATATCACCGAGTCCTAAAACGGCCGTACCGTTCGAGATTACAGCTACTAAGTTTCCTTTGCTGGTGTATTTGTATGCGTCTTCAGGATTTTCAGCGATTTTGAGACATGGCTCTGCTACTCCCGGGGAATAGGCTAGAGAAAGATCTCGCTGTGAAGCGTAAGGTTTCGTTGGAACGACTTCTATTTTACCTGGTCGCCCTGAGGCGTGATAATCCAATGCGTCTTGTTTGCGAATTTTTGCCATGTAAACCGTTTCGTTAAGGGGGATAAAGTTAATAAAACTAGGCGGAGTAGCGACATCGGATCGTATACAAAAAGAAAAACCCGCCGATGCGCAATGCAAACGACGGGTTTTTAGTAATGATATTCTAAGATTATTTGATCACAACTTTTTGAGTTGAAACAGCACCATCAGTTTTGATTGTTACGATGTAGTTACCAGCTTTAAGCTCGTTAACAGCAACAGTAACGTGTTGAGTACCTTCAGCGTTTTCAACGTTTTGAGTTGCAACAGTTCTTCCAGAAAGATCAGTAATAGTTACTGCGTAGTTACCACCTTTACCTTCGAAATCGATGTTTACAAGATCAGAAGCAGGGTTAGGGTAGATTTGGAAATCTGCGATTTCTTGATTTTCTACACCCAATGTTACTACTTTGAAAGGAACGTCAACACCAAAACCGTAGTCGATATAATCCATGATAACTACGTTATTGTTGTCATGCAAATTAAGCATTCCGGTAGCTGTACCCATGTTAGTAGCCCCGTTCAAGATACCGTCACCGTAATCATCCGTGATGTGGAATGTGTAACATCCTGTTGTAGGAAGAATGTAGTTCAAGTTGTATTGTGTATCGTTTGCCAATGTACCGTTAGCTGTACCAGCAACGTTTGCATTAGCGCCATCTTTAATCACCCAGTGAACCTCTTCAGACCAGAAATCTGTTTTAAGATCCAATGTCAAGTTGTTTGTAGTCTGTGGTACAGAAACGATAGTTGCAGCCAATGTGTTGTTTGCACTGTTTGCATCGTTGTTTGTAGTTACAGAGATATCCAATGTA
>Ga0302293_10000101_pt1 | contig 50326 bp, 36 predicted proteins | sample III_Fen_N2_2_FD_198758 | JGI IMG/M metagenome (GOLD analysis project Ga0302293, IMG submission 198758) | Peat permafrost microbial communities from Stordalen Mire near Abisko, Sweden - III_Fen_N2_2 | ecosystem: Environmental > Terrestrial > Soil > Wetlands > Permafrost | place: Sweden: Abisko...
GAGCCCAACTAGCACAGCATCGACCCCGGCCGTGACAGATGGCAACACCGCCGCCCTCGCCTCTGCCACTGTAAAACCAGCGGCAACCGTAACGACTGCACCGGTAGCCACTGTTTCAACTACAGCAACCCCTGCAGCGGCACAGACGGCTACCCCCACCGCAACCGTCACCACCAAGAGCAGCCTTTCCGCTGCTCTTGCCGAGGACGCAAGCGCTGTACCCACTGAAACGCCTACAGCCGCACCGACCGCTACACCGGAACCTACCGTAGCCGTAGAACGTACGCTCACCCTCTGGTTTGGCAATACGGATTCGGATGGCAACATCTACATGACGCACAACCAGACGGAGCGCATCTTCACCATCAGCAGCGATACCCTGAGCGCACTGTTGAAGCTGAGCGCGGAGGACCTGCGTGACGACCAGCCGATGCAGATGAACGTGAGCGACCTCACCGGCGCATCAATCACCGTAGATGGCGTTACCAAGGTTATCAGCACATCTACCGCATCAGTCACCTCGCAAAGTGGCGACCAGAACACGCAGATTGTCTATCTGGTGGATGGCAAGAGTATGAAAACCTCTCTGTTCAACTACTTTGTGAACTCGCTCAAGGGCATCAAAGCAGAGGCCTATACCGATAAACCTGTAGCGGAAGGCATACAGCCCTTGCTCAGTGCAACGTTCAGCCAAAACCGGTCAGGCTTTGAATCGGTTCCCATTGCATTCTACCCTTACGACGAGAGTTTTGATCAGGTGGTAGTCGGTAGCGATGCTTCCAAGCTGGTGAACAAGCGCGATGTTAGCAAGCTGCAAACCTACTTTGATCAGATGGTCGCTACCGAAGCAACCGCAACCCCTTCAGCAACCGCGACGATAGCCCCATAGCAACGTCCATATTCCGTTGAACGGTAGCAATCTCGGTGAATCCTCCTCTCTCCGAGTTGTGTGTGCCCTAATTGAGTCCTCCTACCGTCCCCGACAGCCCCGTGTTTATCACGGGGCTGTTTTGGCGCGAAGAGAGTAGGACACTCCAGCTCTTGCCTCGCGGTTTCGCAATGATGTCAGCCAAAACCCATAGAGGCTTGAAGCTCGGGTATCTGCTGTCGAAAAGATAGCGTACATACTATCCCTTTCTGTAAAAAGGTTTGACTCTCTAATCTTTTCCATCATTCGCTTGATGTATCGATCAGAATCTTTCCGTTCCTCCGCTGCTTGCATTTTTACTCACAAATGAAATCCTATCGAAATCCTTTTCAAAGCATCATGTCTGTGCTACCATAGTCTTGCTATCAAAGGAGGAATGTTCATGAAAATATTGATTTACCGTGCCTATCAGTTTATAACCCATCTGGTTACCATGATTGTGCCGTGGCATGAGCCAATACTGATCGAAGGCCCGAACAGTGTGCTCAAACTCCCTGCACAACTGGTGAAGGACGGCGTAAAACATCCTCTGCTGGTGACCGGCCCCACCCTTCACAGACTAGGCGTAACGGACATGCTGGTTGCCGCGTTGGTGGAAAAAGGAATCACCAGCATTGTGTTTGACCGTGTCGCCAATGATCCGACCATCGCCAACGTGGAGGATGCCTTTGCCTGTTATATCGAAAACCAATGTGACGCGATCATCGCCTTTGGCGGCGGTTCGCCGCTGGACTGTGCCAAACTCTGCGGCGCGCGTGTGGCGCGCCCAAGCCGTACAATCGCTCAGATGAAAGGTATGCTTCGTGTACAGCACGCATTGCCCCCGCTCTACGCTGTGCCTACTACTTCCGGCACAGGCAGCGAGGTCACAATCGCCGCGGTAGTGACTGATGAGCACCATCGCAAATATGCTGTCGGAGATTTTTGCCTTATTCCGCGTGTTGCGGTGCTTGACCCTACATTGACCCTCGGAATGCCTAAAAACGTGACCGCCGCCTCAGGCATGGACGCGCTATGCCATGCGGTGGAATCCTATATCGGGCGCAGCAATACCGCTTACACCAGAACCAATGCGCTGAAAGCCGTCCGGCTTGTGTTTGCCAATCTGGAACAGGCCTACGCGGACGGTACAGATTTACCCGCGCGCACCGCCATGCAACAGGCAGCATACTTCGCCGGATTGGCATTCACGCGCGCCTATGTCGGCTATGTGCATGCCATCGCGCACGCCATCGGCGGGCGGTACGGCATTGCACATGGCGTTGCATGCGCCGTTGCCATGCCTGTGATTCTGCGTGCTTATGGCAAAGAGGGGCAGCCTGCGCTTGCAGAGCTGGCGCTTGCCGCTGGAGTTGCGACTGCAGATCAGCCTCTACCCGCACGGGCAGAAGCTTTTATCCATGCGCTGGAGTCACTTAACGCCCGACTTGATTTGCCCATAGGCTTTGAACCGTTACAGGCGTCGGACATTCCCACGCTGGCTGCACAAGCCGCGCAGGAAGGGAATCTCGCCTATCCCACGCCAAAAATACTATTCCAGCCGGATTTGGAGCAGGTTTTGTATACTCTCCTTGCAAAAAATGCAGCTTGAACCTGTGCCTGTCCGTGTTCCTCAGATCATCCCAGATAAAACGCTACGATAGCCGACATCGATTTACCAGCTTGAAATCATCTTCGGTATATAAGTTGGTCATTCGATATGGGGAACTCGATTGGGTAACCACCCTTCACAAGTACGAGCGGTTCAACAGGATACCGATATTTTCTAAACATGATCGTGCATTTTCAATAGAAATCAAAAAACCGTTGCCCCTTAACCAAAACCGCTCTGCAGGCGCATCAGGAGGCGTGCAGGGCGGTTTTGATCTATTTGTTCAGCATAATGAAGTATCCCTCAACACCTGCATCCGATTCTACAAAAAAGAGAACGCACGCATAGCGTTCTCAGTCATTGATGACACAGAAATGTACTGATACAAAATTCTCAGAATATGTCCTAGGCTCGAACTGCAAGGACTGGTTGACTTTCAGGTGCGGACATATGCCTTATTCCTGTTGTGATTCATCTTGTTGTATAGTAGCAACATTTTCGCATCCGGTGACACAGCTGCCCTTTGCTGTATCGGTAGTTGCGAGTCTTCCCACAACCAGGGTTGGGTCAGGAGCATTCGATTCGGATTGTGGCATGACAATCGCTTCTTTTCCCTTCACAGAGGTTGTGTTGCCTACCTGAACGCCGGATGATGTGTGCATACCATCCTTGATAGCGGTTATCTCGCCATCTGCCTGCGCTGCATCCTGCGAACTGGCGATTTCTCCGGTATCGGGGCTTAGTTTAATGTCAACCATCCCCGCGCTGGTTTTCAAATTGCTAGATTGCCTGCGCTGTCTGCGAATGGATCGCAGTTCGTCCGCCACAACAAACCCCGCGCCAAGAATCAATTGGGAGTAATAGGTAAACAAGCGCCATACCAGCATGGCGCTGAAAAGTACATTTTGAGGAAACACCATCGCGAAGAACAGGTAAAAACCGCCCTCTGTAGCGCCGGCGCCTCCCGGTGTGGGTGCAAAACTGACCGCAAGATACAAAAAGGTTTGCATAGAAAACAGTGCCAGATAGCCCTCCGAAGTAAGTCCCAGTGCCCTGTATACCAGATAGGCCACCGAGAACTCGCATAGGACGCTACCGAGCGAACACAGCAACACCATCGCGCACTGTATGGGCTTTTCGCGAATATATTCCACCGCGGCGCTGAACTCTTCCACACCTTTGAAGTAGCCCGCTTCCCACTTCTCCCGTTTGCTTTTGAGCAATGGAAGCCTTGTGACCAACCGGAGTATCCATAGCCCAATCTGCCGTACCAACGCTGGGTTGACCATCAGCAGTACTATCATCACGATGGAGACAAAGTTGACCAGAAATCCAGCAACTGTAAGCCAGAAGATGACGGGGAACTCCCTGAACACGCGACCGCCTTCCACCAAAATCGCTACGATGTAGCAGATAACCACAGAGCTCACATAGCCAATGTAGCGCACGGCCAGAATGGACGATGCTTTCGCAGCACCTACCCCGTAGCGTTTATAATAGGCGATCAGCATTGGCTGCCCACCTGTGGAAAATGGCGTTACAGCGCTGTAATACTCCCCGAACATGGTAATGCGCACGCTCGTCCAAAACGATACGTGCTCTTCCACCATCCGGCCCAGCAATGCATAGACGCAGGATTGCAGCGACCAGAATCCGATCATTGCGATGCCACTATAGACCAGCCATATGCTTTCTACCGCAAGCTGGCCGGAAAACATCTTCATCAAGTCCGGGTCAAGCAATCCCAACAGCAACAGTAACAGCAGCGTACCAAAAATGTATGCAAACTGCCAACGCAGTTTATTACGCTTTTGGCGTTCTGGGCTCCCCTTCTTCTCACGAGTATCGGTCATGTGTTCTTCATCGCAACGTTTTCTATCACATCCGCCGCTCGTTCACACAGGTCACAGCAGGATTCCAGCGCATCATAGATTGCTTTTAAACCATAACAGGTCATAGGTGTCTGTTCGGTAGTAAACAAGGCGCGCACTGCTTCCAGATAGGCGTCATCCGCTTCACTCTCAATATCGTTCACTTCAACCAGCAGAGGGCGAAGCGTGTCAGAGCGCTTGAAGTTGTGCAGCTCGTTGATCGACTTTTCCAGTGCTGTGACGCAACGCTTCACAAGAACAGCCATGCTGATGGCGTGCTCCGGCAGGGTTTGCACATTATACATATACAGGTCGATCGCAACATCTTCGATGGCATCGGTTACATCGTCGATAATCTGCACCAGTTGGAGGATGTCATCACGCTCAATGGGAGTGATGAATTCACGGTTCAGGCGATTGAGCGCATCATGGCGCACTTCGTCGGCATCATGCTCGATCTTGTGCATTTTGATGCGGTACTTGTCCGCGTCCTCCGGTTTGTAACCTTCCAGCAGTTCAATCAGCTGATTTGCCGCTTTAAGGCTGAGAGATATCTGCTTGCCCATCATTTTGAAGTAATCATTTTTCTGTTTCATACCGTTTCATCTCCTAATTAAAGAAATAGAGGAATAGTTTCACAATCAGATAGCTGATCAATCCGCATCCGGGGAACGTGAGCACCCAGGTAAGTACCAGTTCCTTCACTGTGCCCCAGTTCACATTACGCAGGCGTTTTGCCGCGCCTACACCCATGATAGCCGTTGTTTTGGTATGGGTCGTGCTTACCGGAATGCCTGTCAAAGAGGAGAATAGCAGACAAAGCGCCGCCGCCGTGTCCGCTGCAAAGCCCTGATAAGGGGTGAGCTTCACCATGTCCATACCGACAGACTTGATGATGCGGTAACCGCCAATGGATGTGCCCAGCGCCATCACCAGCGAACATACCGCCATCAGCCATACTGGCACCACGAAGGAAGTCGCCTGCGCCTGCCCGTTAGCCAACGCCACACCAAGCATGAACACCGCCAGAAACTTCTGCCCATCCTGTGCGCCGTGCATAAACGCCATCGCGGCACCGCCGCCCACTTGCGCTTTACGGAAGAATCCATTTGTCTTACATCGGTTCATGCCACCACAAACCCATTCCGTAAGCCGTGTGGTGAAAAAGCCCATACCAAAGCCCAACACCGTGGACAGCACCAGCCCCCACAGCACCTTTCCCCATTCAACGAGGCTGATGCCGCCAAGGCCGTTCTGGATCGCGATTGCTGCGCCGGAAAGACCCGCGATTAATGCATGGCTTTCGCTGGTCGGTATTCCGAAGTACCATGCGACCGTAGCCCAGATCACAATGGCTGTCATCGCGGCACAAAGCGCTAAAAGCGCGCTTTTGGCATCGCCGCCGAAATCCACCATGTTATAAATGGTCATAGCGACCGAAGCGTTGAGGCTTGTCATCACAAAAACGCCCAGGAAATTGAAAACCGCCGCCATCATAATCGCTGAGCGTACGCCAATTGCGCGCGTTGATACGCATGTCGCAATCGCATTTGGCGCATCGGTCCAGCCATTGACCAGAATCACAGCCAGCGTCAGGATCGCCGCAATTAGCAGAGACGGATTCGCCAGCAACTGCTGAAGGAACACTGCCATACTCATGCCTTATCCTCATACTCCTTTATTTCTGGGTTTCCACCTGCAAACCGGCAGAGTGAACCGCAACTGCATCCCTTGCTACCCCTGCCTCTACCGTCATGCAGCCATACCTGATTGAGCTTATGCAAAGGACGCTCGCTTCTGCAACCGTTTTCTGTCACAAACGCCCAGTTATGCGTTTGTTCTATGGACGGTTACCTTCCGTTCCCGCACAGCAGTGTCGGCAGTGAATTCCCCATCAGGTAAAGAGAATCACTTACACGGTTTCACATCACTCACAGCCATACGTAAATACTGACGGATGAGTGAAATTTTACGCCTTCGTCTATGGCACAGCCAAAAACAGGCGCACACAGTTCATACGCCGCCCATACAAGCCGAACATCGCAGGCAACCGCCCAAGCGCAAGCATTCGGAATGCACAGTTTCAGCGCAGGATGCGCTCCCGATATCATGCGCCGCTAAACGCCGCATCCACCGGTGGCGATTGCAGATGAATTTACATGCTATTTGCAACCCTGTGCTATTGTAATACATCTATCGTCATTTTGCCAAGTCTTTTGCAAATCTTCATCATTTCCTTACAATCAGGGTGTATACTTCTTGTTTATGCAGAAAATCATCATTCCTCATACAAAAAAGGATTTAATTTCCATCCGCATTTCGCCTGATGAAATGTAGCGTTACATGCTTTGAAACCCTTTTCACTGCTGTAATCTCCTAATAAAGGACGTTCAGTATGGAATGGATATCAACCGAATATGCATATTGATTTTTCAGTATTAATTTGGTATCCTTATTTTGATTATAGTTACGTAATGAATATAAGGGAGTGACGCGCAATGATTATCGAAATCATCCTTGTGTGTCTCCTCGCTAAATTAAAACGGTTTCAACTTCATTACCTGTTCCGCACATGGACGTTTTATCCTATAATATTGATGCAGTGTGTGCTGTTGGTTTTTCAAATGAGCATATTCATGCGTTCCAGCCTGTTCATCCAGTTTGTACCTTATACGGAAATGGCCATGATTCTATCGTTCTTATTCGCGATGATTGCCTTCAAGCTCTATCGACCTGCCGTTATCGGTTCCGCCTCCATCTTGCTGGGAACGTTGCTGAATAAACTTGTTATTGCCCAAAATGGGGGCAAGATGCCTGTGTATCCTACCCTATCGTACTTAACCGGTTATATCACACCGCAAATGCTGAATTCATGGGATAGTTTGCATATCCTCGGCGGTCCGGGTACCAAGCTTTGGTTTCTTACAGACTATATTGACTACGGATATTGTATTTTAAGCCTCGGGGATGTTTTTATTCATCTATTTGTGTGTATAATGTTATACGAGCTGATTAAGGCTGTTAACATCCATTATGGGAACCTACCCGATAGCCCAAGTCGTTAATTTTAGGAGGTCGTGTTTATGGGAAGTGTTCAGGCTCTCACTAATGAGATGTTGCTAGCAAAAGGTTTGCCCGAAGCTTTTTTAATGGCTCTTGGTATTCACATTCTAACAGAAACCAAAATAGACTGGCGAAAGTATATTGTAATGAGCATTGTCCTATTTTTCATGGCCTCAACGCTTAGAACTCTGCCCATTTCCTCGGGTATCAACACTGTTCTTTCGCTTTTCGGGGTGATTATCATCTTCAAGCTTCTTTATTACTCAGGACTCAATCAAATCATTCGTACGATTATCGCGCCTATTATCATCTTAATTATTATTTCTATTGCTGAGATGATGAATCTCTTGTTGCTTTCTATGTTGTATGGTTTTGATACTGCGAACACAATGGTTAAAACACCAAGTGGTTGGACCCAGTGTCTTTATTCTTTGCCTTCCACTGTATTTTTTGCTTTACTACTGTTTGCAACCTATTGGATCATCAAGGTGATGAGAAAGAGGAAAAATAAAGATGGAGATGTTGGTAAAGAAATTAGCGAGTAAAATATCTCTTTCGTTGGGTTATGACGCTGAGAAGAACGCTGTTATAGCATATGGATTACTCGCAATTGTTCAAACCTCAATAACCATTATTTTGACTTTTCTGTTTGGTCTTCTTGTTCATGCTCCTATTGAAGCCTTGATCGTTTGCTTTGCAGTAAGTTTATATAGAAAATACAGTGGCGGTGCGCATGCCTATAGCGCCAATTTTTGCACAGTAATCAGCGTTATGTATTGTACGCTGGCAGCCCTTTTATCCCGGCTGTTAATGCAGACATATTCTCATGGGGTCATGTTAATCACAATTCCTTTGGTATATATTACCGTGTTTTGGATCTCTTATCGCTATGTACCAGTAGACTCACCTAATAAGCCAATCACATCTGAAGCGAAAATTAGACGGATGCGCAGAGGTAGTTATATCATCATTTCAGCGTATATGGCTTTACAGCTTGTTTTTTTAATCTTGGACAGTCACTCAGCGGAATTTCAATCCTACGCAATTAGTCTGCTGTTCGGCGTTAGCTGGCAAGCCTTTACGCTTACACCTGTAGGTGGCATTTTGCTGGATAAGCTAAATAGTCTACCTAAATTTTGAAGAAAGGAGGTCTCAAAATGAAAAAAGTCTATGGTTTGGTTGCCGCTCTTAGCACCATCGTAGCGGCATTGGTAGCTTCCTCGGCTTGCTTCTTCTTCTTCTATCAGCCTGAAGAACCCGCTTCCCTCAGAAATGAGTAAAGAAGCAACCTGTGGGAGGTGGAAAACCGCCTCCCACTCTCCGAAATTTTCAATCGCAAAGGGCATGGAGGAATCGATATGGATAATGATAACAAATCAAAAATCCAACAAATACTCAGTATCATTAAAGTATCGTCTTTAGCTTTTCCTGCGATTGCTTTTTTTCAATACTACGCGAAAAACCCCTATTATAATTCTTCCTTGACTTCGCTCATGCAACAGATCGTTATTACGATTATTTTGGTCGGTATTTTGCTGGTTTATCTTCTGTGGATCTCTCTACAATCTAAAATCAACAGCAAATGGAGCATTTGGCATTTGATTGACCCTGTGATATCTATGTCTATCGCTTTGCTTTCTGTTATGTTCACAGGGTCCTATCAAAGCAATTACAAGTTTTTGTTCATCTTTGTTATTCTATTTACAAGTATTGAATGCGACCGAAAAATAAGTCTGGTCGTTTCGATTCTTTCAGCGGTCATCATTCTAGGTATTGATCTCATCTGTACTCCAAGCGTCGCTGTTAACACTCATTTTGAAGACGATATTGTGCTTGCATTCGTTTTTGTGATTATTTCATGGACTGTCAGCTATTACGATGAAATCCACAAAAAGCACATTGCCTATTTAAAAGACCTTGCCAACATTGATGGTTTGACCGAACTATACAACCACCGCTACTTCTACGACTACCTGTCAGCGGAAATCACGAATTGCTCCAAAAAGGGAATCCCACTTTCCCTGCTGTTTATCGATATCGACAACTTCAAGTATTATAACGATATGTATGGTCACCAAAAAGGTGACGATGTATTGCGTTCCATCGCGCTGATTATGAAGGCCACCTTCCCCAAGGGCACTTTCATCGCACGTTACGGCGGCGAGGAGTTTGCCGCAGTGCTCAGCGATTACCGGGAGGAGACCGCGGTCGTAGAAGCAGAAAAACTCCGCCGCGCGGTGCAGGAGCATCCCTTTGACGGGCAGGAGAGTTTACCAGGCGGAAACCTGACGATCTCGGTCGGCGTATCTTCCTACCCGCTCAAGGCTAAATCCGATGCAGAGTTAATCAAGGGCGCGGATGACGCCTGCTATCGCGCAAAGTTCCTCTGCAAAAACCGGGTAGAGGCGTACTTTTCCATTTTGGACGAGTTCCACTTCACCCCCGAGGTAATCACCCAAATCAAAACACTCATTGCGGTCATCAACGCAAAAGACAAGTATACGTATCGGCACGTGGAGCGCGTGGTGTTTTACTGCAATCTTCTTGCCGACCAATTGATGCTTGGCGAGGATGAAAAGCGTAACCTGATCTACTCAGCTTACCTGCATGATATTGGTAAAATCAACATTGCAGAAGAAATACTGATCAAAACTGAACCGTTGACGCATGAGGAATGGACTACGCTGCAAAATCACCCGCAATATGCGGTGGATATTATTAAGAATAACGCAGCCCTGGATGAGGTCAAACCAATCATTCTGCAACATCATGAGCGTTATGACGGCAAGGGGTATCCGCTGGGCTTGAAAGGCAACGAAATCCATTATCTGGCACGGTTGTTGACGGTGGTGGATGCCTTCGACGCAATGACTTCCCTGCGGCCGTACCAAAAAACAAAGTCATACACACAGGCTATGGAAGAGCTCAGTCGTTGTAGCGGCACACAGTTTGACCCTGCTGCCGTAAAAGCTTTCATCCGTTGCCTTGAGGAACGGAACGGCACCGATCAAGAACGGTGCGATAAAGCATTCATGCATTTACAAAACGGAGATATGCTCGATTCCTGACATGCGACTACTGCTTAATTTCACAAAATGAAAGCAACCCTGCTGGGTTGCTTTCATTTTGATTGAGTTTCACTTTCATTCATTCCATGTGGGTCCTATTCAAGCTCATAGCGTACAGGTTGGATAGATTTTGCATGCCACAATGCGTTTCTATCGAGATGCAAAAGCCATCGTTTAAGAAATTGCCTTGATATGCTAAGCCAAACATACTTCATATGGTCGCTTCTTCTCATTTCGATTCAACAAGTGCTGCATCTTCACGTAGCGAAGACGCAGCACTTTACTCAGTTCCTGATACTCCATGGTGTTTCAGCTGCTCAGATGCCAAACGATGTTAAAAACTCTTCCAGAAGATTCAGACATACCGTTTTGCGGTACTCGGCCGATACACGTCCGCGAATGGGCACAATCGCCTCGTGGTAGGCCGTCAGATAGTCCTTTTTTAGTTCCTTGGCCTGTTCCACCGTTTTTCCAATCAGCATTGCGTCCAAGTCCTCACGACGGATAATCACATCACTCACCGAGCCGTATGCCGTGGCGCAATAGCGAATGATGTCATTCTCCACCGTTAAAAGCCCCGCAAAAGCAACACGGGAAATCGCCAGTGCCTTACGCGCGCCGACTTTTTGATAGAAATAGTGTCCTAACCAACGCGTCGGCAGCTGGATTTCCACGATTAACTCGTCAGGCATCAGGGCAAGCTGTTTGCGGCCAAGATAAAACTCCCGAATGGGGATGATCCGCTCACCGCGGATGCTGGCTAGTTTGAGCTTTGCATCCGCTACAAAGAAGATCAGCGCGCTGTCCGCCTTTGCGCTTCCATTGGCGATATTGCCACCGATGGTGCCCTCATTACGGATCGCAGGTGCGGCGATCAGTGCAAGCGCTTCTTTAAGCAGCGCCGGTGTATCTGGATACTCGATCAGCTCTGTAAAGGTACAGGCGGCCCCGAGCCGCAGAGTATCGTCCTCTTTTTTGATCATCTTGAGTTCTGGCACTTTGCTCAAAAAAAGGTATGCACCCTCCCGATGCTCTGCCACCATCAGATCGGTGCCCCCCGCATAGGGGATTACATTGCTGCCAGCGCGGATTTCCAGCGCTTCCGTAAGCGATGTGGGTAAATATCCGTTTACCATAATCCGGCACCTTCCTTTGCGGCAATCTGAATTGCTTTCACAATGGCGTTATAACCCGTGCATCGGCACAGGTTGCCCGAAATACCGTCACGGATCTGTTCCTCGGTTGGGTTGGGGTGCTTCGCCAAAACGCACTCGCTTGCCAGTATCATGCCTGGAATACAATAGCCACACTGTGCGGCGGCTACTGCGGCATAGGCTGCATCGATCACTTTAAAACGCTCGGTTTGCGCATAGCCTTCAATGGTTACCACCTCGCAACCGGCTACTCGTCCCATAGCGACCATGCAGCTGTTTACCAGCATGCCATCCAGCAGGATGCTGCAGGCACCGCACTCGCCTTCTTTACAACCGCATTTGACTCCTGTGAGACGATACGTGTCTCGAAGCACATCCAACAGCCGCGCGGTGGCACTGCCTTCGTACACCACAGATTTTCCATTCAGCATAAATCCGATTCCCTGTTCCATATCAGTGCGCCTCCTTCCGGCTCTGGTTCAATGCATCCAATGTATCTTCGGTTGTAAACGGAATGTGGGAAATGTTTCCACCTACAGCCTGTTCCATAGCAGCCATGTAGGCGCTGGCTGCACCTACAAGCGGCAGCTCTCCGGCGCCTTTTGCGCCGTAAGGCCCCAGCGGGTACTCCTGCACGTGCATTTTCACCTGCATCACAGGCACATCTACCGATGTGGGGATAATGTAATCTGTAAAGCTGTTATTGCGAATGCGACCCTTATCGTCAGCTGTCATCTGCTCCATGCTGGCATAACCCAACCCTTGCAGCAAACCGCCCTCCATCTGCCCTATGACAATGTTCATGTCCATAGGTGTCCCTACGTCGAAGCTCGCCCAAGTGCCCACAATCTCGTTTACCCCAGTAAGCGTATCCACCTTTACCTCGGTAGCACACACTGCCCAGGCGTATGTCGGATAGGCATCCCCCTCAAATTGATCCAGATAGAAGGGGATCACAAAGTCAGGCTCCTTGAAATGTTCCTCTACAGTCTGATCCTCGCCCTCCTTCCATTGGGTGCGCAGATTGATGGCAGCACGGCGCAAAAGTTCGCCTACGGTCATCAAGCTGCGTGAAGCCACGGTAGGGCCGGAATCGGGTACGCGATCCGTATCAGGGTTGTCATAAAACACTTTGTCCAGCGGAAGGTTCAGTTCGTTAGCGACAATCTTGCAAAGCGTGGTTTTAATACCCTGCCCCATATCCGTTTGACTGGCAAGGATTTCGACACTTCCGTCGGGATATTTGCGCAATCTCGTGACCGCTTTTATATGGTCGCGTTCGCCGCTGCCTGTAAAGCCCGCACCATGAAACCACAGGCTGATGCCAATGCCACGGCGATATCGACCGGTTTGCTCCTTTTGGTATTCCATCCACTTTTCACGGTAACCTGACATGGCTTTCACTTCTTCCACCATATCAGGCAGGGGTACCGGAAAGTGGTACTGTCCGTTGGTTGAGGTTGGGTCACCCTGCTTCACCAGATGGCGGGATTTAAATGCAAGCGGGTCCTCGCCACGGTCGCGGGCGATATGATCCATCATCATTTCCACCGCAAAGAAGGTCTGAGGCGCTCCAAAGCCGCGGAATGCGCCATTGGGCACTGTATTGGTTTTAATGGCACGACCCCGTACGCTGATATTCTCAACTTTGTATGCGCCAGGCGAAGCGATGATGCCGCGCTGCAACACTACCGCCGAGAGCGTGGTGAACGCTCCGGCATTAAACAGCACATCGATATCCATGGCCGTCACGCATCCGTCTTTCACGGCGACTTTATAGGTGCACAGCGAAGGATGGCGCTTGGAGGTAAACTCGATATCCTCCCGACGGTCATACCAAATTCGCACGGGTTTTCCCCCCGCTTTATATGCAGCTACCGCCAACTGACAGGCTAATATGGAAGGATAATCCTCCTTGCCGCCAAAGCCGCCGCCGGTCACATCCTGCACCACGCGCACACGGTCGGGCGAAAGATTCATTGCCTTGGCCAATGCGCCATGAATATAATATGGGCACTGCATGCTGCCGTGTACAGTGATCTTGCCGTCGTTATAGTCCGCAATTAAACCCTGCGTTTCCAGATATGCCTGTTCCTGATAGCCGGTTTCAAACTGTTCCTCGTATACCTTATCAGCCTTTGCAAATGCGTCGTCCACGTCTCCGCGCCCAAAATGATAATCAAAAAACGCTGTTTCGCCCTTTCGAATGTCCAGCACAGGCGGTAACGGCTCGTAGTCAACCCTGGTTTCTCCCGCTAACTGTTTTACCTTATCTTCATCAGGGCCAACGATCATCAGCACAGGATCGCCGATATATTCAACAGTAGTTTCGGCAAACACAGGCGAATCGTCCATCACAACATGCACTTGATTTACCCCAGGCACATCGTGCGCATCCACGGCAAAGAAGCCTGTCGGCAGTTTCGGCAACACGATGCCCAGCACCTTGGCGCGAGCATACGGCGAACGTACCAGCTTGCCAAACAGCAAGTCATCCGGCGCAAAATCCCCCACATACATGGCGCTGCCATTCATCTTGGGGGCATGATCTTTTTTCATGACCGACCTGCTAATATCTCTCATCTTGGGCAACCTCCTTGTTCCCTTTGATACCGATCAGCCGACTATGACCGTGTCGGGGTACTCTTCCACAGCTGTTCCAGGTATCGCTTCAGTTTTGTAAAATCTTCCATGGTATCGGCATCCAGTCCACAACCCTCATCCTGCACAGTTACCTCCGTGACATCATCTGCAAAAGCTTGCCAGATGCCTCGCAAACCACCCTCGCCCCTGTAAGCAAGAATATCCGCAATGCAATCCGCACGGATAAGTGGCGGATGCTTTCGCCTACCATCGAGTATCGGGAAGGCAACCTTTGTGTTCGTATCCGCAAGCGCTGTAGCAAGTGCATGGAATGTGGAGGGTTTTACAGCGGGCATATCTCCCGGCAGCAGATAAAAAGCATCGCAGGAAGGCAACCCGCGCAAACCGAGTTGGATGGAAAAGAGCATATCAGTACGGTCAAAGGCTGTGTTTGTCACAAAACCGATTTGCTGCGTATCCAACCGCTTGCTGATCAGGGCCTCGACTTCCTGTGCCCTGTGCCCCAACACTACGGTGACCTGTTGCGCACCGCCCGCCAACAGGCTTTGGATGGCAGTTTCCAGCAACGTATGCCCTTGAATATCCATCAGCGGCTTAAAATCGCCCATGCGACGGCTTTTCCCAGCCGCAAGTACCAACCCCGCAGTCTGCATCGGCTCCTCCTCAATGATTACTGTTGATCCTGCCAAGCTTTACAAACAGCCAGTATGGTTTATCAATCAATATACCCACTGTTTCCGGTGCTCAAACGCTTCCATCGCTTCATTGGCTTTACCGGTGATGCTTTGATTAGGCGGAAGGAGGAATCCAGGCATGATCTGTGCCGACAGTATGACAAATTGCCGTTGAACATGCTCCCGTGATTTTTCAGCAGTGATTATCAACACGGCTAACCCCTGTGATTCATCGGAAACGGTACTTTCACCCCTTATTATACGCAGCAATTCCCGGAACCGGCAAATACTTTCTTGGAGGAACACGCTCCGCCGAGGCACTGATGAATCAAAAAAACCCGGCACTACCATTCAGTGGCACGGGCTACACATCTAGATTATTTCTCCGGTTGAAAAACGAGTTCTCCCGTATTTTGCATTCCAACAAAGCGCGCATTGCTATAAGCTAGAATCTGTTCTTCATATCGTTGAAATGCCACTAAAAAGGCAAGCCCTTCGCTTGTCAGGTCACTTCCGCTGCCCTGCTGTCCACCCTGCCTTCGGGTGATGATCGGGTACCCCAGCGCAGCTTCCAACTTATTGAGCATATCCCATGCTTTACTGGGAGAGAGAGCCATCATTTCACTGGCGGCACGCACGGAATGTGTTTCGCCAATCAGCAGCAACAACAGCTTTGCCCGTGCATTGAATAGCTCTTCTTCTCCCTCCAGACTCAGGCGCAGGTAAGGGTGAAGAAAACCCGACTCATGGCTTTGCAGATGGGCATTCAGCGCTTCCTCCTGATGGATGGTAAGCACTGTTCCTTCATCCTGCACTTCCACCCAGCGTCTTTTGTGTTCCATTCCGGCAATCGCACCGCGAAGGCCTTGAGCGCCTCTATAGGCAAGGATCTCAGGGATGACCCCGTTGCCAAGAACAATCGGATGCCCGCCGCGATGCATAAAGGATGGGGTCACAATATCGCCTTCCGTTGCAAGAAGCGCTTGAAGGGTGGTTTGCGAAAACAAAGGCACATTCACAGGTGTAAATACGATGCGCTCGCACCAGTCTTTGAGAAAGGAAAGGCCCATTTGTACTGAATCAAACAGCTCTGGCTCACCAAAATCCTCATTGAACAAAAACACCATGCCCCGCCCTGCGAGTTGGTATTTTACCTCATCTGCCTCTACGCCGGTGACCACCACGATGGGAAAAATACCCGCCTGTTGCATGGTAAGCACAATGCGCTTCACCACGGATATACCGCCAAGCTGCAGCGTAGGGCGCGTCGCTTTTTGGCTTGCGGCGGCGATCAAGCCGCCTACCTTGCTGATGAACATAACGCCCTCCTCACTTTGTGTCGGTAAAGGACCACCTCTGAAAGGTAATTTCAGGCTGATCGTTCGGTGGTCTACCAATGCATGTACGCTTTTCTGGTTCTTTGGGATGGGCTGCTCCCAGAATGCAGGTAAATCATCAATACTGCTATTGAATCAACACTTTGCCAATGAATGAATTCGTGATGAAGACCGTTTTCTCCTTGCAAAACAAGCATGCACTGAGGCTTGTCTGTCATGTTTCATGCTGGAAATGACTACCTTCTATCAGCCAGATATCTGTTGACAGAATCGCCGCCCTCCGAGTGCCGATCGGCCTACAGAGGGCGGCAAGCAGTTCAATATCCCCAGATTCGTCAACGAGGATTACCGGATGTCAAAATCCTTCTGTTCCAATTGAGGGTAAAGCGTTGCGAGCATGCTGAAATCTTTAATTTTGTTTCCACTCAGGAGCAGTATACGAAGTTTCCCCAGCCCTGCAAAAGGTGATGCGTCTTTAAGTTTATTTTTGCTTACATCCAGCGTGTGCATACTGGTGAGCTTGCCAATGGGCGACGCGTCAGCGATCAGATTTTTTGAAATAAACAACTCTTCCAGTGCCATATCATTCGCCAGTGCACTCACATCCTTGATTTTATTACCGGTTAAATCCAAGGTGCGGAGTGATGCCATGCCTGCAAGTGCGTCAATCTTGGTGATCTTGTTTTCCTTGATCGACAGAAATTCCAGTGAAGTCAGCCCCGTTAACGGAGTGATATCGTTGATGCTCTGCATATTCAACAATATTTTTTTCAACCTCGTCAGCCCCGCCAGCGGTTGAATATCCTTGATGCCATTTCCGGAGAGGCGTAATTCCTCCAGATTGACAAAGTATTGCAGAGGGCTGATGTCCTTAAACTTTGCATCGCCGCCTGCGACAGCGGTAAAGTCCAGCACGGTCACAGTGTACGCATCTGCTTGGGTAATGGGACGATCCTGTATCTTCATTATGGCGCGCACCGCCACTTCCAGATTGCTGTCTAAAAAAAGGATAGATTCATCTGAGACTATCGGCTGAACAGGCGCTTCCGATTCGGTAGGCTGGTTTGTCCCCTCCGCAACTTCGGAATTATCCTCCATCGTTGGTGCGATTACCTCCGCCATCTCCACAGGTTGATTTGGGTCAAAGTCCCTGTCCTTCATGCCGTCCGCAATATCCCGAAAGCCGCTGGCATCTGAAGCAAGATTATGGCTGATACGCAATACTTTCAGCATTTTCAGCGAATAGAGAGGACTAAAATCGGCGATCTGGTTATTGGATACATCCAACCCATACAAATACGTTAATCCCGACAGCGGTGTAACATCCTTGATCTGGTTTCCCTTAAGTTCCAGATACTCAAGTTGTTTCATGCCCGCCAGCGGAGTCAGGTCGGAAACGGCTGAATCGTCCACCATCAGCACTTTCAGCTTTAGCAAGTCTGTCAGCGGCTGTAGATCACTTACCTGTGACCCAAAAATAGCCAGCCGTTCAAGGTTCGGGAAATATTGCAGTGCAGAAATATCCTTCACAGATTGCCACATGGTTTCGACGCCCATCTGTATTTCCGTCACGCGATAAGCGTCCCGCAGCGTAATCGGCCTTCCCTGTATTCCCATGAACTTTTGCAGGAGGGCTTCCAGATTCGTATCGAATATGGGAAGCGGATCATTGGAAACATGGGTAGACGCAACGCTCAGATTCGTTTCCTGAAGCTTAGGGAGAATCGTGTCCAGCGGCGCGTAATCACAGGTGGGTTGTTGATCGAGATAAAGTACCTTCAACGTCCCCATACCGGCAAGCGGCAATACATCCGCAATGGGGTTCCCTTCCAGATACAGGTTGTTGAGGGATGGAAGACTGGCCAACGGAGTAATATCCATGATTCTATTGTTGCGCGCGCTAAACCAGTTCAGCTTGGTTAACCCCACCAGTGGGGTAAGGTCGCTTACTTGATTACCATCCATTTTCAATGAATACAGGTTCACAAAAGCCGCGAGCGGGGTGATATCGCTGTATGGTTTTCCCGATTCATCCTTACAATCGATATCAAGCTTTTGAACAATGTAGGCATCCCGCAGGGTAATGGGCCGATCATGGATGTTCAGCGCGTCGCGCAAAGCCTTTTCCAGATTCACATCTGCAATTAGCAGCGGATCTTCGGATACCGTATCGGCGATGACCATGGCAGCATTAAAATCCAACCCAACCAGATTGGGAACAATTTCCCGAATCGGACTGAAATCCGTGATGGGATCGCCCGCAATGTACAGTTCCACTAAGGGTAAGCCCTTAAGCGGAGAAAGATCCGATACCAGATTCCAACTCACATCCACCGCAGTAAGAGTTGGAATCTGTTCAAGCAGGCTGATGTCCGCAAGCTCACCACCCGGTGCGCAGAAAATTCTCAGCTTTTTCAGTTTTAAAATTTCAGGCGGCAGCACCCTGCAGGCGCCTATATTCAGTTCTTCCAGTTCAGTCAAGTTTGCTAAAAAGGGCAATTCCCGAAACTGACCATCAAAGCTAAGGCGGGTTAATCCAGTAAGTGAGCCAAGCGTTGTAAGGTCACCAATAGGATTGCCCTCCAACCAAAGCTTCTGCAGTGCCGGAAGCGACTGGAGCACAGAAATGTCGTTTACGTTATTGTAGCTCAGGTTCACCCCTTTGAGGTTGATAAAAGCGCGAAGCGCGCTGATATCCTTTATGCGCGCATTCTCCGGCGCATCTTTATCCGCGTGCGCATCCAGCCAGAGAAGCGAGGCTGCGTCTTTAGCCGTGATGGCTCCCTCCGGCATTTTCAGTGCAGTCCGTATCTGTGCTTCCAATACGGCATCGGTAAAAACAATAGCTTCACTGGAAGTCTGCGCAGTTGCAAATTGCGTCGCTCCGCCCCACAGGCCTAGCAGCAGCGTCAAGGTCAAAATGGCGCACAGTTTTTTCTTCATAGGTGCATCTGCCTCCTTTGCGCGATACTCGCGTCTCTCAGGTCATGTTCTCTCCCCTGTGCCTCGCCACATTTACGGCATATGTCAAGCGAAGAATGAGGCTTGCGCCACGCGTTACTGGTAACGTTATGCTTCAGATTTTGGTATTATTGGAATGAGGAAGGGTCTGCGCCATAGGTGGACATATTGCCATCCGTTACCCCGCCGAGGGTGATCGTGTGGTAGTAGTTACTGCCCAGAATTTCGATCTGATCAGAGCGGACATAAGTACCCGTGTCTCCAAACAAATATACCGGCCCGTACCACAGCTCCCCGACCGCAACCAAAATGTAATACATTCCCTTGGGCACGCGGATGGAAACCGTATCACCGGATTGGATAAACGCCGACACGGCTGCTTCGTCGTTTTCGGCGCTGCGCATCTGCACATAGCGGGCATAGCCATCTCCAGGTGTTTTAAAAATCACTTTTGTTCCGCCTGTTGTGCCAGATACCCAGCCGGAGTCCGGCATATCCAGCGCCGGATAGTCTGGCATGGCATATACCGCGCTTTCCAGTAAGTAAAGGTTGCTATCATAAGAATCAGTATAAGAACTAAGGAAAGCATAGTACGAATCGTCTGCCGAGGGTGACGTCTGTGAGAAGAGCTTGTCAATGTCCAAAACAAACGACTGCTTTTCTGCCGCCTTTTTCTTGAGAACCGCCGCCTGTTTGCCTAGTTCTTCGATAAATACGGCGGTAATTTCCTGGGTACTGAGCACGTTTGCGCCGGTCTGCATCGCCAGCCGCAGATGCGCAGCTTCATAACCTTTGAGCAGTAGCGTTTCATTGTTAGCGAACGCTATGTTCAATACAAGCGCATGTGGACCGCCCGTCAGAGTCAGTTTCACTTTGTTTTGCGTAGCGAAAAGCGGTGAATACTCGGCATCCGTAGCGCCTGTCAGCTTATCGCCTGCCAGCAAATTCAAGATTGCCAAGGCCATCGACTTATTACCGAAGGCCTTAGTTGCTGTCGACCCCGCCTTTGTCACCGTTTTGAGAAAAGCCTTCCAGTCTTTATCTGCTACGGTCAGGTTTTCACCTTCCTGTGTCACTTTCAGCGTACAAGGCAAGGAATAAGCGGTAAGGTTTGCGTATAGTTGTTCCGGATAATCGGTTGAAGTCGCGTCGAGTCCCTTCCAGTCTGGGTTATAGGCTCGCAGTGAAAAGGAAATGATGCCATCTATCAATTTAACATTCTGCGCACCGTCCGTCAGAATCGCGCTCACCCATGGATTCGTTGCCTTTGCAGCCTCTGTTGAAAGCAACGAAGTCAGGAACCCGCTCACCTTTTCCGCTGAGCCCTCCGCCGTTGGTAAAACCGTTACTCCCACCGCAGATGTCTCAGTCGGTAGTTCGGTTGTGAGCGCAACCGCTGCAGTCGTGGAGGTTGCCTCCGGCGTAACAGTCGGCGCCCATGCGGCAGTGGCGGTCGGATTCTGTTCGCTTACCGCTTGGGGCAGTTGCACAAAAATGTGCTCATTTGCATCCGCTTCTCCAATCAGCAGCGCGGTTCCGCCAGCTGCCACGCCTGTTGGCAATAGATAGATCAAATCAAAGCTTGGTTGGGTTTCACTCATTGTGGGCAGATTATTGGTAACAATAACATTCGACACACGCCAGCTGATAGGCGCATAGGCATTATCATTTACATCATGTAGCATAAACTGTGTATAGCCGTTTTGGATATCTTTAAGGGCGATGTTACCTTCCAGCGATTCAAGCGTAATCATCACCAGCGTGCCCTCCGCTGGATAGGGCGTATAGTTGATATCCGTAGCTACATCCGTGTACAAGCTCAGTTGCAGGGTGTACGTTTCCCATGGAAAGATGGGTTGCTTGATATCCTCAGCCGTGAACGTGAGTGCCAGTGCAACAGGCGAAACAGCAAGAAGCAGGGCAAGAAGAAGAATGAGCAAAAGAGATTGCTTTTTCATGGTTTTCCTCCTTACAGACTGACGGAAGGGAGTCAAGATCCTATGCCATGGTCAAGGTAAGGGTCAGATTTCTCCATTGGTTTTGCAAGAATCTCTGAATCTGTTTTCCACGTTTTGCAGATTTCAACCTTTCGGTTTTAGTCTGCATTCAGGCAACGGTTGCATCAATATGGTACTGGAATCCTCACCCTTTGGGATGGGATGATACGGTGCTGAATCGGACAAGGTTAGCAAGCCTGAAAATAGGTCGATATAGCATAACCATACCGATGCATTTTCAAAGTCCAAAATACTCCATCCGCTGACAGTGCATCAGAGTTTCAGGATCATTGTCGTTTTGCAGAAACAAAATTGCTTTGCTTGGTTTCGTGTGCATAACACATTTCTGTTCAAAGCATCCGTGCGGTATCCATATATTGTTATTATTGTATTTAGTATTGTAGCTTTCCATTTACAGTCTGTCAAGCAATGCAGCTTGTTTAGCACTTTCAGTGCATACAGCTACTGTGTGACTGCTGAAAACCGACACGAATCAGGAAATTTGGCATTCGCCGACCATTGAATGAAAACGAATTTGCCATTGAGTGACGATCCCTCTCTGTCTGCGTGCAAAACTCATCCTTTGCCTTCTGGCGCTGCATTGCACAGCCAATTATTAGAAACCGTCTATCCATTCGGTATTGGTTGAGAACGTCAACGTATACGTTTGCCCAGCTTGCATTTTAAAGCGATTTGCGCTATGATCTACCTCTACCACAAAAGGAGGATGAACCATGGCAAACAAACGTTCAACCATCGAGGAAATGACGGAGGCTACCCCTAAAAAGGAAAAACTCGACCGCAAGAACTGGGTTGCTTTCGTGGAAAGCGACGCGGTCAATTTTTTAACACTCAACGAAATCGAAAAAATGACCATCGATGATGGCGAGGGCAACAAAGCCAAGTTAACCCGTCGCAAGGACGGCACTGTGTATGTGGAGTGTACATCCAGCAACGTGCTGTGAATTAGGCTATTGACCACTGTCGAATCAACTAGCCACGTCAGGCATCGCGCTGTAACACCCTTCCTTTTGTCCAAGCCTTGCCCATATCTTTCATCAACCCAAAGCATACGGAGCCTCTTCTAAGCGATGAAGAGGCTCCGTTTGTTATGATCCGCAAAGAAGGCATGATATGCGATACACCTTAAACCACCCATATTGGGAGTACCGTCAATCAACTTCTGAGGCATTCCTATCCAGACAGTTGTCGGAAATTCAGATCACTGTGGGTTAAAGTCAACATGTTTCATTGTTATCCGTCCATTTGTTGATTCTATGCGGATTTTGACTGCTGGTTCAAATGCCGATATGTATTTCATCTTCTTTTGAGCCTATCGATATCGCAATATCGAATGTAGATATCACAAGTTCGCTATATCAAATTGTTTTGCATAATAAAGTATCCCTTGATTTGCGGGCGCTACGGTGAGTATCCCCTATCCAATGCTTTCTTCAAATGCGACTTCATTTGGGGCTTTATGCAGCTTATCAATCAGCCGACGATCCAGTTTGGTAAACGGTAGCCAACAGGATACATCAGCATATCCTTAAAACGGTTGTTCGGCACATCTCACCGACGCTGTACCAGATCATAACGCTTGAGCAAATCCAGGGTCAATGGCGATACCCATAGGTAAGTTGTCGTAATTCGGTTGAGCAGTTCAAACTGGTTGACGCGATCAAACAGGAGCACGTGTTGATGCATAGCTCAATCGCTACACGGCTATCGATCTCATCCTATCACCGCTATCCTATTCGCCAAGTTTCGGGGTATGCAGCGGGATGGCGAATCTCTGATCTTGTCATGCTCTTTTCATAGGGCGTAAACTTGTGTTATAATCAGGCAGTTGTAGGATGAATAACGCGGCAGCGCCGCAGAGCAGAGGATGTATGGTTATGGCCAAGCTTTGGGCAGGTCGCTTTGAGAAACCCACCAGTGCGCTTTTGGATGATTTTCAGTCCTCCATCCCTTTTGACCAGCGGCTGTTGCACTGCGACCTGATGGGCTCCATCGCCCACGCGACCATGCTTGGAGAACAGGCGATTATCGGCATGGAGGATAGCAAGGCAATTGTCGCAGGGCTGCAGGCTATTCTGGCGGATGTGGAAGCGGGTAAACTCATCATTGATAGCAGCGCGGAGGATGTGCACATGTTCGCCGAGGCGGAGTTGACCTCTCGCATCGGCGAAGCGGGAAAGCGTCTGCACACAGGACGCAGCCGCAATGATCAGGTGGCGCTGGATGTGCGGATGTATGCCAAAGAGGCATGTCTACATATCGATGCACTTCTGCAAAAGTTGCTTATGACCCTCGTCACTCTTTCCAAACAGCACACTCACACGCTTATGTCCGGCTACACACACATGCAAAAGGCTCAGCCTGTTACGCTGGGATTCCATCTGATGGCTTATTTCCAGATGTTTAAGCGCGATGTGAAGCGTTTCCGTCTGGCTTTTGACGAGGCGGATGTGATGCCCCTTGGCAGCGGCGCACTGGCCGGCACCACCTACCCGCTCAACCGTGAACGCGTCGCCGAACTGCTGGGCTTCTCCGAAGTAACGGACAATGCAATGGATGGGGTGAGCGACCGTGATTTTCTACTGTCGTTTCTCGCCGCCGCATGCATATGTATGATGCACCTTAGCCGTTTCTGTGAAGAGCTGATACTTTGGTCGACCAATGAATTTGGTACAGCTACCATGGACGATGCTTTCGCCACAGGTTCCAGCATCATGCCTCAAAAGAAAAATCCCGACGCCTGCGAACTCACACGCGGCAAAACCGGCCGGGTATATGGCGACCTGATGGCTCTGCTCACTGTGATGAAGGGCTTGCCTCTTGCTTATAACAAAGATATGCAGGAAGACAAAGAAGCCTTTTTTGACGCGTATGACACCTTATGCAAATGCCTACCCACCTTTACCGAAATGCTCGCCACCACGACGTTTAACGCCGATGTGATGGAGAAGAGCGCCGCTATGGGCTTTACCAACGCCACGGATCTTGCGGATTATCTGGTGGGAAAAGGCTTGCCATTCCGCGATGCGCACCAGGTAAGCGGCCTGCTGGTGGGCAAGTGTGTGAAGGAACACCGCGACCTTGGCGATCTTACCCTGGCTGAAATGCAGTCGGTTCATCCGGCCTTTGCCCAGGATGTATATCAAGCGATATCGCTCACTGCCTGTGTGGAACGTCGCAAGTTGCGCGGCGGCCCCGCGCCTGAAGCCGTCGAGGACAGCATTCGCCGTGCGGAGGTCTGGCTGGAAGCGATGCGCGACGACGGAAAGCGCTGACCTTTCTGCTTGGAAGCTTTATTCGATCATCACAGAATCGTAAGCCATCCCATGTTTTTCAGCAAAGCCTGAAACTCATGCGAACGGAAACCCCGTACCACTCCTGTCACAGGAGAGGTACTTTTTTTCATGCTGCTAACCGGATCTAAATCGAGTGTTTTCAGCCCTGCCGCCCATACGTTCCATAGAAGCGTGCAACTGTAGCCGTTCCCGATACGGGAGTTGCATTTTCCTGATTTGCGTGTTCGTTACCGTAAATTATCACAATCCTTTTCCTTCCAGAAAACGGTTTCGCTTGTATTCCCTCCGCTGTATGTGATATGATATCCTCAACAAAATACACCGGCAAATTTGAACACAGGGGGTCTCTCCGTGCCAAGCATCCATGTATCGAAAAAAACATCCACATGGCTTGTGGTACTCTTCTTCCTTGTGCTTACTTCACTGGGGCTTTTCACCAGTTCCGATTATGGTCAGCCGTGGGATGAGCCCTGGGAGCAGGACATTTTGCGCTTGAACCTGAATCAGTACGCCGCCACTTTAGGCTTGTCGAGTCAACTCACTTCGCATTCGAGCATGCCCTGGCCGCAAAGCGGCCTGATCGCCGACAGTGTGGAAAAGGATCATGGCGAGTGTGCTTACTACCCCACCTACTGGCTGATGCAGGATCATTCTCTCCCCACTGGCACAGCGATGACCATCTGGCACGCGTACACTTGGCTGCTGTTTATGACCGGTGCGGTGGCCCTATGGTTCATCAGCCGCCGTCTGGGATTATCCCGCCTTCTCAGTTGTGTAGCGACGCTCTTTCTTGTGCTGTCGCCACGTATGTTTGCAGAGGGGCACTACAACAACAAAGATGTGGTACTGCTCGCGCTGGTACTGCTTACCCTGTGGCAAGCTCTGCGCTTGATGGAGAAGCCTACCTTCCCCCGCGCGTTGTTCTTTTCCCTGGCTGGAGCTGCCGCCACCAACACGAAGATCATCGGTCTGCTGGTGTGGGGTCTTTGCGCGTTGGCTGTACTGATCCGCCAGATAGCAGGCAAACGAATGAACCGTCGCGTATGGCTTATTGGACTTGTGTCGCTACTGTCCTTTTTCGGTTTTTATACGTTGGTCACCCCCGCGCTCTGGACCGATCCGGCAGGTTACCTCGGCTACGTGCTGGGCAATGCAGCCAATTTCAGTCGATGGGAAAATTATGTGCTTTTCCGTGGAGCAATCTACCATCTGAAAAACGTCGATCTGCCCCGTTCTTACCTTCCGTATATGATTCTGGTCACCACGCCTCTTTGGCTGTGCCTGCTGATTGGCCTTGGACAGTTGTTTGCAGTAACGCGCTTTGTCATCCTGCGTAAAAAGCCCTTTGCCGATGATACTGGCATGGCTTTGCTATTGCTGACACTATTATGGTTGTTTCCGCTAGCCTATGATTTCATTGTTCAGCCAACGATTTACAATGGCTGGAGACATTTCTACTTTATTTTCGGACCCATGCTGGCACTGGCTGCCTATGGGCTCCAGCGAACTGGCGATTGGTTTCGGCAAATGAAATCTCCTGTGTTTTACCGCATCGGCGCAGGTGCCCTGGGAATATGCATGGCCTTTACCGGAACGCAAATCGTCATCAGTCATCCCAACCAATACACATACTATAACGCAGTCGTTGGCAACCGAAGCAATCTTTCCACCTATCTGGAACTGGATTACTGGAATGTGTCAGTGCTGGCCACTTTGCGAAGTCTTCTGCGTGAGATCGATTCCAATGAACAAAAGACGATAACCGGCAGTGATTATGCCTCGCAAACCGGTCTCATTTCAGCGTATGCGTTGCTCAGCAGCACTGAACAGGGCAAGCTGCGCGTTCTGCCGCAGGGAAGCCTTGGCTCGAAGTATGTTCTGGTCAACAGCACGTATGCCACGCTCAACTACTGGAAGCCGCAAAAGAACATGCAGATTGTCGTCGAAACGAGCAGTTTCGGGCAGATGCTGAGCATGGTGTATCAACGCACAGGGAAATAGGCATCCTGATGAAATTGCTTGCTGGAACCAGCTTGCTGGAATCATATCGATATGATCATTGCATCGTCATGAATGTTCATCACAGGATGTTTGTGATCCAACAATGGATCATGTTTTTATTCCTAGTAGTCCTCAGTATTTTTTGAATGCAGAGGTTGTTTCCACGCTCTTGCTTGTGGGCGTTCGTCCTATGATAATCCATGGACTCACGGTTCAAGCCAAACCTATCAAGATCGACATTTTGTTATAGAGAATCCCGAATTTACCCCTTGCTTTTTCCCGCGGTGCGTGTTACAATCAACCTTGCGATTTATGAAATCAAGGAGGTGAAGAACGTTGCCTAATATCCAATCCGCCATCAAGCGCGTGAAGGTGAATGAAAAGAAGAACCTTCGTAACCGCATCGTAAAGTCCAAAGTGAAGACCGCGATCAAGAAGTTTGACGCGGAGCTCGCGGCAAACCCCGCGATCGCCGGTGCGCAGTACAGCGTGACCGCCTCCGCTATCGATAAGGCCGCCGCCAAGGGGATTCTCCACAAGAATACCGCGAACCGCAAAAAGGCCCGTCTGGCGAAGCAGTTGGCTAAGGCCGCTCAGTAAGGTACAACCGAATGTGTAAGAAGACGGAAGGTTTTATGACCTTCCTTTTTCTTTATAGGCTGAATGCGGGAGGGCAGCACATGGACGAATGCAGATTGGTGAAACCCGACTCTACGATGGAGAATGAAATCCTCGCCTACCGCGAAGCAATGCAGGCGGCGGGAAGCTCCATGGATGGCACGGGGACGCTACGAAATGACATCAGCGTGGCGCAGTGGCTTGAGGATAACCGCCGTATGGAAGACCCTGCCACCCTGCCGGAAAACATGGTGGTAGCCGAGCAATTTGTGTATGTGCGGGAAACGGATGGGCGCATCGTAGGAATGATCCAGTTCAGGCATATCCTGAACGATTATCTGGCTACCTATGGCGGACATATCGGCTATTCCGTTAGGCCGGACGAGCGCAAAAGAGGCTATGCGAAGCAGATGCTGGCCGATTGTCTGCGTTATTGCAAGGCATTTGGTCTGGAACGAGCGCTGGTAACCTGCCTTGTGGAGAATGAGGGCAGCCGCCGCACCATGCTTGCCAATGGCGGTGCCTACGAATGCACCGTTCACTATGAACCAGAGGATAAGTATTTGGAGCGGTACTGGTTCGAGCTGTAAGGTTTTTCAAAACATTGATGCGTCGATCTTCTGCCATTTTCATACTAAGATAACGACATGATATCTTCATGATGCTCCGTTATTCAGCAGGTTCTCCCCCTTGCACTTTTATCCCGGAACTTGTCGCAAACCGTTCCTCATTCATGATTGGACGCACTTCAAAGTGAGCGTATGGATATCGAGAACTGTCATTGACAAGAGAGCGGTAGCTCCGACCTCTGTAGGGCATGATTGAATAGAATAAGGGGATACCTCCGTAAGCGGGGTATCCCCTTTTTATCCGATCAGTTTTCTCCGTTTTCATCTCCGGTATCGCCTGCATACGCACTGGCGCTCGGGTAAGCCAGCACACCGGTGATCACATCATCCATGATTGCCATCACATAGGGCATGCCTTTGTCCTGCTTACCTTGCGAAATTACTTCTGCCATATTCAGCAGACTGGGGGGACTCTTTCTTTGGGAGAGCAGCGCAGTGCCCAATTGCTCACCCAGTAGCAGCGCACCTGCGATGCCGGTCCCATTGGAACCGCTCTTATTGAAGTAGAATGCCTTTACCCCCTTGCCGCCACGGGCTTGCGGTTCAAACTCCATAAACAGCACACGCTTGCCAAAGCCACGGTCACTTAGCAGCAATACCTGATCGCCAGGTTGCGGCTGTTCGGCAAAAATCACCTCATCACCGATTTCCAGTGCCATACCCTTGACTCCGGCTGTGGCACGACCCATTACAGGCAAGGTGTCGGTGTGGAAGCGGATGCTCATACCAGTACGGCTAAACAGGAGCAAATCCAGCGTCGGATCAAGCGGCAATACAGAAAGCAAACTGTCGCCCTCCCGAAGGTTGACCGCGCCGAATTTCTGCCTGCGAACATCGTACTCACCCGCCGAACTGCGTTTGAGCTGTCCACCTTTGGTGATAAAGAGCAGATCCGGCATCGCTTTGAGTTCCTCTGGTGTACAGCACAGAATCCGCACAGGGAACTCCTCTTTTTCGATGCCCGCGATCACCCCGTTGAGCAGGGAGCCACGCTGAACAGGTTTATTATTTTCAGGCAGCGCACCAACGTTCAGAGTATAGCAGTTGCCAAGGTTGGTAAACAGGTAGAGCGTTCTGTCTGTGTCCGTGCTAAACAGCCACAGCGGCAAATCCTCCAGATTGTTATTCTCCATGCTTACGGGAGGAAGCTTCTGGTAGAACTTCGGATACATACGGCGCAGGTAGCCCGCGCGGGTGTAGGTTACAACGGCGATTTCCGCTACATGTTCCTCTTCCACGGCGAGGGCTTCCACCACACGGCTGGGATGTTCCACGCTGGTACGGCGATCATCGCCATACTTGGCGGCGACCTCCTTCAGTTCGTCTTTCACAACTTTCATGAGCTTCTTTTCGTCGGCGAGAATGGCTTCTAACTTGTCAATCAGCCGGAGTAGATCGGCATATTCTTTCCGTAGGGTTTCGATTTCCAGTCCGGTCAGCCGTTGAAGACGCATATCGAGGATGGCCTGCGCCTGCACTTCGTCCAGCTGGAAACGTTCCATCAGGCCGAATTTGGCCTCCTTGGGCGTTTTGCTGCGGCGGATAAGGGCGATCACTTCGTCGAGGTTATCCACGGCGATCATAAGCCCTTCCAAAATGTGCGCGCGCGCCTTGGCACGATCCAGCTCATACTGTGTGCGTGCGAAAACCACATTTCGCTGGTGCTTGATGTAGTAGCGAATGACGCGGCGCAGGCTCATGAGACGCGGCTTGCCTTCGGCAATGGCAACCATGTTTACGCCAAAAGTAACCTGCAAATCACTGTATTTATACAGGTATGCAAGCACCCTCTCCGCGTCGGCTTCCTTGCGGATTTCAATCACGGCGCGCATGCCGGTGCGGTCGCTTTCATCGCGGATGTCATAAATACCGCCGAGCGCAGCCTTTTTTTCTTCGCTAAGCTTAAGGATTTTCTCAAGCATCGCCGCTTTGTTAACCTGGTAAGGCACTTCGGTGATCACAATCAGCTTACGGCCTGCCGTACTTTCCTCAATGTGCGTGCGTGCGCGAACCGTAAGTTTGCCGCGTCCTGTGGTGTAGGCATTACGAATTTCCTCGGTATCCAGCAGTACGCCGCCGGTGGGAAAATCCGGTGCAGGCATGATTTTCATCAGATCGTCCACCGTGATGTCGGGGTTATCAATTTCGGCGATCACGGCGGCAACGCACTCTCGCAGATTGTGCGGCGGAATGTTAGTCGCTAGTCCGATCGCGATTCCGCTCGCACCGTTGACCAGCAAATTGGGGAAGCGTGCGGGCAGCATATCCGGTTCTTTTAAGGTGTCGTCAAAGTTCAGGCGAAAGGCGACGGTATCTTTATCAATATCACGCAGCATCTGCATGGCCAGCGGAGTCATACGCGCCTCGGTATAACGCATGGCGGCGGCACTGTCGCCATCGATAGAGCCAAAGTTACCGTGTCCATCCACCAGCTGGGCGCGCAGGCTAAAATCCTGCGACATGCGCACGAGCGCATCATATACGCTGCTGTCGCCATGCGGGTGATACTTACCAAGGCAATCGCCCACGATGCGGGCGCATTTTCGGTGCGGGCTCTCGGGAACTAAATTCAATTCCATCATTGTATACAGGATGCGGCGCTGCACAGGCTTCATACCGTCTTCCACACGGGGAATGGCGCGCTCCATGATGATGTGTTCAGCATAGGGAATCATGCTGTTGTGCATGACCTCCTCCATCGACATCTGGATGATGTCAGGAGTGAGGTTTGTCTGTTCAGGCATGGTCTTCCCTCGCTTTCAGGATATCGTTGAGCTCTGTAAAGCTGTCGGTCCGGTTGAAGTTGGCATATTGGCTGATGTATTCTCTGCGCGGTTCCACCTTGTCCCCCATTAAAATGGTTACACGTCGCTCCACCTGCGCAGCGTCTTCAATGGTTACCTGCAACAGCTTGCGTACGGTTGGGTCCATCGTAGTGGACCAAAGCTGTTCCGGGTTCATTTCGCCCAGACCCTTGTAACGCTGGATGGTATAATTCTTGACGTTTTTCGTGAGCTTTTTAAGCTCCGTGTCATCGTAGGCATAGTCCATTTTATTGCCATGCGCCACACGGTAGAGCGGAGGCATACCGATATAAACATGCCCCTCGGTAATCAGTTCACGCATGTAGCGGTAGAAGAATGTGAGCAGTATGGCTCGGATATGCGCACCGTCCTGATCGGCATCGCTTAGAATAATGACCTTATGATATTTAAGCCCTTTTAAGCTGAAACTTTCATCAATGTTCGTGCCCAGCGCAGTGATCACGGAGCGGAACTCCTCATTGGAAAGCACCTGATCGAGCCGTTTCTTTTCTGCGTTGAGCGGTTTGCCGCGCAGGGGCAGGATGGCTTGAAAGCGACGGTCTCGGCCTTGTTTGGCACTGCCGCCTGCGCTGTCACCTTCTACGATAAACAACTCGTTCTGTTCCGGCTTTCGACCTGTGCAACTGGAGAGCTTGCCAACCAACGGAGCAGCCTCCAATGCCGATTTGGTGCGTGCCACATCGCGCGCCTTGCGGGCAGCATCCCGCACATGCGCAGCGCGCACAGCCTTTTCGATCAGTTGTTGCACCAGCTCCTGATGCTTTAAATCTTCAAAATATGCGTTGAGCTGCTGACTTAGAATGGCTTCAACCGCCGGGCGTACCTCGGTATTGCCCAGTTTGCCCTTTGTTTGGCCTTCAAACTGCGGGTTTTTCACCATGGCAAGCATCACCGCAGTCATACCCTCACGGAAATCGTCTCCGGAGAGGTTCGCGTCTTTATCCTTGAGTACACCCAGTCGCCGTGCAAAGTCGTTCAACACTTTAGTATAGGCTGCTCGGAAACCCGTTTCGTGGCTACCGCCTTCGCCGGTGGGAATATTGTTGACATAGCTGAACACATTCTCAGTGTAGCTGTCCGTATACTGGATCGCCACACGGAAAATAATATCGTCCCTGTTTCCCTCCAGGTAAATCGGTTCCTCAAACATCACGGTTTTATCCGCGTTGAGATATTTCACGTAATCCACGATGCCGCCTTCAAAGCAGAATATCTGCTTGCCCGCGTGCGTCTCTAGCGGCTCGGCTTCCGCCTGTGGCAGATCATCGTCGCCTTCATCCAGTTCATCTGCCGCGTCCACTACCGCCTGTGCGGGTGCGCTGGCGCGTTCGTCCGTAAAGGTGATTGTTACCCCTTTGTTTAAATACGCAAGTTCACGCAGGCGGCGCGATACTGCCTCCCCGTTGAATACGGAGGTTTCAAAAACATGATCATCCGGCATAAAATGCACAAGCGTCCCGCGTTTGGTGGTGTTGCCAGCAGCCTTCAGCGGCGCCACCGGCCTGCCGGAGACTATCTTTTTCAGTTCTGGGTCGTACTTGCTTTCAAAGCGCATCTGGTAGTGTTTAAAATCACGGTATACATCTACCACAAGCCAGCTCGACAAAGCATTGACCACGCTTGCGCCTACGCCATGCAAACCGCCGGAATAGCTGTAATTATCGCTATTGAATTTACCGCCTGCGTGCAGTTTGGTATAGATCACTTCAACACCCGAAACGTGCAGTGTAGGATGCATATCCACCGGAAGGCCGCGCCCATCATCATACACACTGGCGGAACCATCCTCATGCAGGGTAATATCAATGTGTTTGGCAAAGCCAGCCATGGCTTCATCCACAGCGTTATCAACGATCTCCCACAGCATATGGTGCAACCCGCGGGAACCGGTCGAGCCTATATACATGCCCGGGCGCATGCGTACCGCATCCAAACCCTCAAGCACCTGTATGTTCTCGGCATTGTAGCCCATTCCATCTCTCCCTCTCGTCAAAGGCAAAAAAGTGTTCGCCTATTAAAAGTATAGCACATATTTTTGTTCTCTGAAAAGGGGGCTTTTATATTCTGATGATTTCGGTCATCAACGCCTTTCAGCTGTAGCGCTTTGATGCGACCCCGAACGAATGCACGATTCCATAAGCCGAATCGTCTCTCCGGTAGTATCCAAAAGGCAAACGGAAAGCTGGTTGGCTGTCAGCGGCCACACTTGCCCCGCCTGCTCTGGCATGGTATACTGGTACAGTTCAGCCTGTAATGGGATTGGCGGAGCGCTGCCCAAAGCCGCGCCAAGGGGAAAGGGTATAAGTATGAATGTTTCGCTGCCTGTATTGGATAAAAAGCACCGTGCCCTGACGATTGCGGCATGGGCTTTCATGATCGCATCGCCATTTCTGCTGCTGATTGCCGTATCCCTGATCATAGGCCAGAACGCCTTCCAGAGCAACCCCGTGTGGACGGATGAGTTGGACTACTGGCGCAGCGTGTTCTCATGGTTGCATGTAGGCGGCAATGCCGGCTTTTCAGGCATCGGCGAGCTCACGGCCATGATGGGTACATTGGGTGTGCACGGCTTTTCGCCAATTCTGCTGTATGTATGGTTTGGCGCGTTGTTCGGTTGGAGCTTTTCAGGTATCGTGCTGGCAAACTGCCTGTGGGTTTCGGCTGGCGCGTTGGTATTTTGCCTGCTCAACCGACCCAAAGCAGGTGTTGCCGCATTGTTGAGTATCACACTGATGGTATATATGCCGGTGATCCTCTACTGCGCCACCTCAATGACGGAACTGGCTAATTACGGATTGCTGCTATTTTATCTGGCATTTTTAATGCGGCTGTGGACTTCGCGAAAGGATGCACGGGGTATTTTTGCCGATGATCTGCCCTTCACCAAGGGACTGCCCTCACTGTTGCTCTGCTCGCTGACTGTTGTGCTGTGCTGCATCTATCGCATCACCTATATCGGATTGTTTGTTCCTCTGATTTTGGTCGCCTGCGATGTCCGCTGGTCGGGTAAATTGTTCCTTGGCGCGATGATGGCACTGTTTCTATCCGTATCGGTTTACTATCTTACTTCGCTGTATTCCAGCCCTTTTTCCTCCGGCTTTCTGTACAACTTTCTTCGTACGGAGTCAGTGGAACTGGGGCTCCGCATGTTCCTGAGCCACGCCAAGGCAAACCTGATTGATTATTTTGTGCGCAGCACCAGCAACCCCATGGAATCGTTGCAGCGCCTGCTCTACTGCGGGGTGGCTGCACTTACGCTCGTGGGTTCATTGGTGCGGGTACAAAAGGAGAAGAACAGGTTCCGCGTGCGTTTTGGGCTGGATTTGTTTTCGATATTTTCGTTCCTGATGCTGTTTGTGCCCTTCGCAATCGTCGTCTGCGCCTATGAAACCAACGACTGGAGCGATTACCGGACACTTGCGCCATTCCTGTGGCTGGTGATTGCGGCGTATCTGATTCGCGGCCGCAAATTTGTACCGTTAGCCTATCTTGCAGGCTGTACGGCAATTCTGGTAATGCTGCTCACCGGAGAACCCATTGGTGCGTACGCAGACGCAGCCCGCTTTACTTCTGTGCCATTCACAGTAGAAACGCAGGAGCTTTGCGCCGCTATCCCCTATGATCCCACAGCCAACCCCTTGACCAACACGGTACGCACAGATGTGTTCACTCTGGAAACGGTTGCTTCGCTTCAACCGGGCATCGGTATCCAAAGCGGCTGGTTTACCGAGGATACCGTTGGAAAAAGCGGTTGGATTTTGACCGACCACTTGAAAATAGCCCTAGAAGGCTATGAACTGGTACTCAAGAATAAGGCGGGGAGCGTGTACCGCCGTACAACGCCCGCGCAACAACAGTAACGGAGATGCATTGATGTCAAAACGAACAGACTGGACAAAATGGCTTGCCGTAGGGGCTTCACTTGTGCTGGGATATATCGTTTTTTATGCGCTTGCCCAGCGCCCCGCGAGTGATTTGAGCATCCACGCCACATGGGCGGCAGAAGGCAACTTTGCAGACCTCCGCTCTTTTTTGCACCATGGAGCACATCCGCTGTGGCATATTTTGGTGGCCGCGATTCTGCTAACAGGTTTATCCCTGCCTGCCAGCGCAGCGTTGATCACGGCGCTATTCAAGGCGCTGGAGGTTTATCTGCTCATTACGCTAACAGCACGTCTGCTGAAAAAGAACGGCTGGCTGGCTTCGGTTTGCGGTGTTGTCGCTGCATCTGTCACATCGGTTTGGATCCCATGGGTGAACCCGACTGTGTATTTGGGGGTTGGATCGCCTAACACCTGGCACAGTCCCACACAGATGGCCGCCATGGTAATGATGCTCCTTTGTGTGCCGCTCACGGCAGCTTGTGTGGAAACCTTCCAGAAGCGCGTACCCGAGGAAGGCGCAAAGGCGAATATCCTCTGGAAAGACGCGATCCTGCTTTCGGCATTGCTGTTGCTTAGCCTCGTAGCCAAGCCGACATTCATGCAGGCGTTTTTACCTGCGGCTTGCCTGTACTTTCTGGTATTGTGGATTCGCAAGCCTAAAAACAGTCCGTTCTTTATAAGGATGATCCTTGTGGCCGCCCCTGCTGTACTGTTTATGATTTTGCAGTACTTATACTATTTCGGCATCATTGTGCCTTCGCAGGGGAATATGGCGTTTCAGGTATCATGGAACAAGGTGGGCGAAGTCGGGGTGGATGTGCTGCTGACGCGGGCGTTCCCGATTTTTGTTCTGCTAACCTGCATGGAACGTGATACATGGCGCAAACCCCTTTACACGCTTACGTTATTGATGGATGCAGTGAGCATTCTCGAAATGCTGTTTCTTTCGGAAACCGGTCGCCGTGCCTCCGATGGCAACTTTGGCTGGGCGATGATGGGTTCGGCACTGATGCTTTGGGTAATTACGCTACCCCTGTTTGTGAAGAAAGTAAAGGCGTGGTTCAGCCGCCGTAAAGCAGCGGCTGAAGGGCAACCTTATTTGGAGGACAAGCCCCGTGCCGAGGCGCTAAAGTGGGGAGCCGGCGGAGTGTTGCTATTGTGGCATGTGGCGAGCGGTATCTATTATATTGTGTATCTGCTGACAACCACCAACCCGCTGTAAACATAACGTACAGAATAGCGTAAGAACCTTGAAAACATTGCTTTCGAGGTTCTTTGTATGTTATGGCATTATCTCGTGCGCAAGAATTGTACGAGGTTGATCAAGCTCGCGAAATCTCCTATTGATATCGATATTCAGCCGCCAAGATAGCATGTCGCCTCATGGTTGAATCGAGTTTTCACCCTCTCCCATGCTGATTTTGCGCACCAAACTTCAAGCATAATTATAATGGAGCCCAACCGTCATAGGATTTCATTCTTTGCATTATCGTCAACACTAAATGTGCTCCAATGCAGCAATCGCCGGTAAATAGTGAGTGAGATAAACGGATCGGTATTCAGCAACATCAAAGCAGGCTGACAATTTGTCAGCCTGCTTTGATGATTGAATCGACATTGTATATCGATCATCATGAAGTTATTGAAACTTGACCATTTTGTAATACGTCTTGGCCGTTTTATGGTAGAACAATCCATAAAGTGCCGCGACCCCAACGGCCGAACCGAAGGTGTTGATAGCGATATACGGCACATCCACAAGTCCGAAAAGCTGAAGCATCAATATCATCATGTGCAGTGACCCGGCTACGTGGCAAACCGCTACCAGCAGCGGCAGGAAGAAAACCAGCAGGATTTGTCTGCGTACTGTAGCACGAACCTCGTCGCCGCTCATACCCACCTGTTGTAGGATAATATACCGATCGTGATCCTGATACCCTTCGCTGATCTGCTTAAAATACAGGATAAGCGCAGTGCCCATCAGAAAGATCAACCCCAGAAAGATACCCACGAACAGGAACCCGCCATACAGGGCATACCATTCCCCACGCATTGATGCTTTCACCTCAAGGTTGTGGTTTTTCCAGTCCGGGGTATTACCGTTTACAATCGCGTAATACTGGTCCAGTTGTGCCTTTTCCCCCTTGACGTTCCATTGGGTAGTGTACACCGGCGCGTTGCTGGCGGCATCCGCGCCTGCATCGACAAGAATTGCACTGGCAACCGCCTCACTCGGCACGATGAGGTATGTCTTATTGAAAGCGGAACTGTGGCTTAAGCAGGGGATTATGCTAAGCTTGTTTATGTTGCGCACGGTGTATGTTTGGTTGCCGATTTTCAGCTGGGTGAGAACCCCCTGCGCTGTGGTGTACACGCCGATTTCTCCCGCCGTAAGCGCTAACGGCGCGCCTTCCAGCATGGCGTACGTCGCATCGCTCAGGATGAGTACATCGTTGAGTTTCCCGTATTCGTTCATATTTTCGTACTTTGCGTTGTCTGCAGAAGCAATCTGGCCGTTCTCCATCGCGAACACCGTCTCATAACCTTTAAAAGCATACAGATCGCTGATCATGACACCCGTTTGGGCTGCGATCTGCGCGTTGCGTGTGCTAACCGCATCCTGCGAAGCCTGATTATCCATGGTAATCTGCATATCATTGGGGTAATATTCGGTGAGCATCTTTTCCGAGCCATTGTATAGAGCGACGGTAGTTCCGATGGTGATCATCGCCATAGTGCATAGGATCGCAATGCTTGCAAGCCCCGCTGCGTTCTGCTTCATGCGGTATAGTAACCCTGATACCGTTACAAAGTGTCGGGAACGGTAATAATACCGTTTATTGCGCTTGAGGATTTTTAATAGCGCAATACTGCCTGACAGAAACAACAGGTAAGTGCCGAGGATTACCAGCACGACGGCTACGAAGAACAGCGCGATTGCCGCCATGGGGTTTTTGACCATCTGCGCTATCCAGTACCCGCCACCCATGCACAGCACGCCAAGCACGGCGAGTATCCAGCGTGCTTTGGGTTCACGCTCGCCCGTCTGTCCGCCGTGCATCAGATCGACAGGATCCACTGATCGCACCTGCCATGTGTTATACAGGATGAGCAGGAAAAACAGGAAGGCGAACATCGCGACCGTTCCCCACACTGCCGAGGCGCTTACCGAGCCGACCAAAGGCACATCAATGCGGATCGCGAGCCGTATGAGCAGAAACATCAGCCTTCCCAGCAGAATGCCTAGCCCAATCCCCAATACCATCGACAGGAACCAGGTAAGGCTCAGCTCGTGCAAAAGCACGCGCGCGATGTGCTTTTTCTCCATACCCAGAATGCTGTACAGCCCCATTTCTTTCTTGCGCCGCTTGATCAAAAAACTGTTGGCGTAAAACAGGAAAATGGCTGTGAACAGTCCGATAACCACAATGCCAAACATCAGGATGGTCACAAATTGCATGCCGCCATGCACCTTGGCAAGGCCGGGGTTAAAGGTGATCATCAGAAAGCTGTACATCGCAAAGGTGAGCAGCGTCGATGCCATTAAAAACGGTAAATAGGTTTGCCGGTTTTTACGCAGGTTGTTAAGAGCCAGCCGAAAGTAAAGCAGTTTAGTCACCTGCTACACCTCCGTCGGTCAGCGCGGTAAGCGTTGCGATGATTTTCTGATAGAACGCATCGCGGGGTTGATCGCCGCTATAGAGCTGATTGTACACTTCGCCATCCTTAATGAACAGCACGCGCCTCGCGTAACTTGCAGCCTGTGCACTGTGGGTAACCATGAGCAGTGTCTGACCACTCTGGTGAACTTCTTCAAACATACGCATGAGTTTGGCGCTGGCTTTGCTGTCCAGCGCGCCGGTGGGCTCGTCCGCCAGCAGCAGACGCGGATTGGTGATCAATGCGCGCGCAACGGCGGTACGCTGCTTCTGTCCGCCTGAAATTTCATAGGGATACTTATTTTCCATCCCCTGCAAGCCAAGCTTCACCACAAGCGGCGTGAGTCTCCGCTCCATTTCATCCAGCGGCTTATTTTGCAATACCAGCGGCAACAGAATGTTGTCGCGGATGGAGAAAGTATCCAATAGATTGAAATCCTGAAACACAAAACCCAGATTATCACGGCGGAAGGCAGCCTTTTCCGACTCTTTCACATCGGCAAAAGGTCGCCCCTCCAAAAGAACCTGCCCGGTGGTAGGGCGGTCAAGTGCAGCCAAGATGTTGAGCAGCGTGGTTTTTCCGCTGCCACTTTCGCCCATGATGGCTACAAATTCCCCGGCTTCCACCGAAAAGGTGACATTGGAAAGCGCTTGCACTTTCTGCGCGCCAAAGCGGGTGGTATATACCTTCTGCAAATTTTGAACATCCAATAATGCCATGGTTTTCATCCCTCCTGCGCTCAATATGAGCCGCGAATACAGGATAGCTCAAGGAGCGTTTGGCTGCCATAGCTTTGCCTTACGGTTGGCTTACAATTTTGCAAGGTGGAGCGATGCGTCAATCGTTCGTTCACGAGAATGATTCAAACAGCTCACGGCGCAAATCAAAAGTAACCACTACGCCTCCTTCCGGCGGGGAAGCGAGGGAAACGGTATGACCCAGCTTATCACAAGCTTGCTTGCACAGGTATAAGCCGATGCCGGTGCTCTTGTCCGAGGCTCGACCGGTGCGTCCGATACATCCGGTAAAGCCGCGATCAAACACGCGAGGTAAATCCTCCGCTTGAATACCCACGCCTGTATCACGAATTGTAAGTACCAGCGGTTGACATAGCGCAACCGTAACCGTTCCGCCCTCAGGTGTATACTTGAGCGCGTTGGTCAGTACCTGGGTAAGCGCCATTCCCAGCCATTTCGCGTCGGAAAGTGCCGTGCCTTCAAACGATTCCATGCACAGGCTGATTTTACGGTATAAAAAGATAGGTCGCAGTTTTTTAACCACCGTACAGCACAGCGGATAAAGCGGCACGTCGATAAGCGCCAAATCATTGTGCAGACTTTGCAGACGCTGAAAATTGAGTGCGGCGTCGGCGTACTGTCCAATCTTGAAAACTTCCTGTCTGAGCAGTTCACGGTCAACCGGATCTCCGCTCTGCGCCATCAAATCCAGCGCAGAAATAGGCGTTTTAATCTGGTGAACCCACAACGTAAAGTAATCCAATCGTTCCCGCTCGGCGGCTGATGCGGCTACGGCATCGGTGTTGCGATGCTGCTGATAGGCAGTGGCAAGTGTTCGAAAGCTTGTTTCCGGAAGTGTTTTTGCCTCAGGCAGCGCATCCGCATCCGGGGTCAGATGCTCCACCGCATCCCACAGCTGGAATTGCCGTGAGGCATAGCCGATGAATGAGCGTATTGCCGCGTATCCCATGCCAAAGGCAATCAGCAGGAGCGTATAGCCCATCTCCCGCACGGTTCCCTGTCCAAGCAGGTGCATACTGATAAACGCCGCTGTGATCAGCAACGCCGTCAGCGCCACGAATTTTACGGTGGAAAACCATCCGATCAGCAGATGACCCAGCCCTTTATTGTTCATTCGCCCTCCAGAAGATAACCCTGTCCCTTACGCGTTGCAATAAAGTCGCAAAGCCCCAGATCATCCAGTTTTTTTCGTAAACGAGCAACGTTTACAGTCAGGGTATTATCGTCAATAAAGCAATCGCTGTCCCACAGGCGCTGCATCAGCGTATCGCGACCAACAACGGTACCCTTATGTTCCATCAGCGTTTGCAGGATGCGACACTCATTTTTGGTGAGTTCCAGCTTCTGGTCACCATAGTGCAACACACTCTGCGCTGCATCAAGCGTGGCTCCGCAGTGGGTAGGCGCTGCCTGTGTAGCCGCAAAATCATAGGTTCGGCGCATCAGCGCACCGATTTTTGCCACCACAACGTCCATGTCAAAAGGCTTGGCAATGTAATCATCGCCACCCATCGACATCGCCATCACCATATCCATGCTGCCAGTGTTGGAGGAGATAAACACAATCGGCGCAGTGGAAATGCGTCGGATTCCCTCGCACCAGTGATAGCCGCTGAAGCTTGGCAGCGTACAATCCATGAGTACCATATGCGGCTGAGTTTGCGCAAATTCATTTGTCACATTACTCAGGTTTTCGCAGATGAACGCATCATAGCCCCATTTTCGCAGGCCGGATGCCAGCAGTCGAGCAATGGTGGGATCATCTTCCACAATCATTATTTTATACATGCAACCTCCAGATCGAATCTCAAGGCGCCTATGGCGCTATTGTCCAACTCCTGTCGATGATGAACAACCGCAGAATCGGAACCTCCTTTATCGCTCATCCCATATCGATCAAAACATAGGATGCGCAGATAGGCACAAAGCATGATCCCCTATACGGACTTTCCTTCTGATTATAGCTTTGCGCCGCCTTTTAAGCAATACTGCTTGCGAAAACGGTAAATTTTGGGTACAATGGCATGGGTCTTATTTCAACATAAAGGAATGGATTTGCATGAAGAAATTTTTCTCCGATTTCAAGGCATTCGTGATGCGTGGAAACATCTTGGATCTGGCTGTTGGCGTAATGATCGGCGGTGCGTTTGGCAGCATTGTAAGCTCACTGGTCAATGACATCTTCATGCCCCTGATTGGTCTGTTGTTGGGTGGTCTCAACGTTTCCGGCGCATTCTTTGCGCTGAACGGACAGGCTTATGCCTCCAAGGAGTTGGCTACTGCCGCCGGCGTTGGCACGCTCAACTATGGCATGTTTCTGCAAAAGATCATTGATTTTGTGATTATGGCATTATGCGTGTTCCTTGTTATCCGTCTGATGGCGAAAATGATGCCTAAAAAGGCCGCTAAAGAGACGCGCAAGTGCCCCTTCTGCCTTGAGGCGATTGACGACAAAGCAACCCGTTGCCCACACTGTACCAGCCAGTTGGATATGACGGAAAAACTGGACTAAGGCGATCAAACATCAAAAACAACAGCACTCCGGTCTGATTGGCCGGAGTGCTGTTATGATCCAGGGAGTAAATCAGAACCTACTGGTTCAATCATCGGCCGCAGTTGCTACATACTATAATCTTGCTTGATGTGCTTCTATCCGCATATCGCAGCCATTGAATTTCTGAAGCTGCCAATGCTTTCATTCATTATCGAAATTATTATATTCTGGCTGGGTCTGGCACGGGCTAGACCACGTCTGTTCAACCGAAAAAGTGTTATCAATCCTCATGTTGTGCAAATTTCTGCCTTGCTTTCCCATGGAACGAGTGCTACCATAAGGGTTGCCGCGCAAGCGGACGCTAGAAGAATGGCTGTTGGTCATGTTAACGAAGGATAAGCAGTTTTACCGACAGATTTTCCGATTAACCGGTTTCATCGCACTGCAAAATGTCATTGCCAGCTTCGTCGGTCTGGCTGATAACGTGATGATCGGCGCTTATTCGCAAGATGCGCTCTCCGGTGTGGCACTTGCCAACCAAGTACAATATCTGCTGCAAATGCTGGCTGGAGGTATTGGAGAAGGCATGGCTGTCATTGCCGCTCAATACTGGGGTACGCGTCGGTTGGAGCCTATCCGGCGTGTGCTTGCTGTCGCCCTTACCTCTGTGTTCGGCGTGGCTATGCTTTTTTTCGGCATAGCACGTTTGCTGCCGCAAGGCGTGCTTCAACTGCTGACCACCGATTCAGGCGCGATTGCACAAGGCGCTCTGTATATGCGAACAGTCGCGTTCAGTTATCCTTTCTTTTGCATCACAATGGTTTTTTTAGCCGGGCAACGTAGTGTTGAAAATGTATCGGTGGGCATATTTGCCTCCTTCAGCGGCCTTGGGATCAAAATACTGCTCAACTGGCTGCTGATTCTTGGCAACATGGGCTTTGCAAGAATGGGCACGCAAGGTGCTGCGATTTCAACGCTCGTGGGTCGTATGGTGGAATGTGGAGTCTGCCTGTTGTATACCTACGGCATCGACCATAAGTTGGCGTTAGGTATATCGCATTTCCGCAGATTTGACAAATTACTTCTGAAAGATTTTCATCATTATGGTACTCCTGTAGTCATGGCGTTTGGCAGTTGGGGCATCGCGATGCTTATGCAAACTGGCATACTGGGTCACATGGGCTCCAATGCCATCGCAGCCAATGCCATCGCCAGTTCTCTGTTTCAGGTGATTTCAGTAGCGCTGTATGGCATTTCCTCCGCAAGCGGTGTAGTGGTCGGGCAGGTGGTTGGCAGTGGAAATATGCCAAAGCTCAAGGAATACGTGAAAACGCTGCAATGGTTGTTTCTGGCGATAGGTTTGTTATCCGCTGCGCTTTTGTACTGGTGCAAGGATGGTGTTCTCACACTCTACTCGGTAACTCCTGAAGCGATGGTCATGGCTAACGGATTTATGATTGCGCAAAGTGTTACAATTATTGGTTCTGCTTACCAAACTCCTGTACTTTCAGGCATTGTGCGTGGTGGCGGTGATACGAAGTTTGTGTTTTATAACGATCTCACCTTTATGTGGGGCATTGTTTTGCCGATCAGTTTTCTGGGCGCGTTCGTTTTCCACTGGAGCGCCGTGGCGATCTTTTGCTGCCTTAAAGCCGATCAGGTGTTGAAAAGTTTTGTGGCGATCTGGGAAGTCAACAGTTATCGTTGGGTGCGCAAGGTAACACGTGATGATGCAGCGGAACTGGTCGCGGAAGAAGTTGCTGAAATTGGTATCAAAGCATAAAAGTTGCTGCGTTTTAGACCTCAGTCGGGCTAGCTGAAAATGACCTTCCATTTTGATTAACAAGGTATAAAATTGCTTTGATCTACAAGCTTTCCTATGGATTATTCTCGCATCCCTCTTTGGCGACATGTGTACCTATAACAGCTTCTGCTCAAGAACCTTGTATGTAAAACCGTTCAGATTGATCAGCAATCCCTACGATCCATCTCCGGAAAAATAAAAAAGACCGACCCCGAAGGGTCGGCCTCTTTTTTGCGAATCGATTACTCGATGCTCGCGTAGGTCCAGATCACGTCGCCAGTGTTCAGGCAAATGAGGTTCTTAACACTCGGTTTGGTCATCTGGGGCTGCGTGTAGTAGTACATCGGAGCCACAGCGCCGGTCGCCATGAGCACCTTCTCAGCCTGGGAGGCGAGGTCGGCGCGCTTGGTCATATCGGTCTCGGCTTTGATGGAGGTAACGAGTGCGTCATAGGCATCCGCCCAAGTCTGGTTGCCTTCCAGGCCCCAGTACGCGCCCTTACCGGCATCTTTGGTAACATCGGTAGCCTTGGTGTAATCGCCCAGGTCGCGGCCCAGACGCGGGTAGTTGTTGCCGCTGTCGCTGATGAAGATCTCGAGGAAGTTCACAACGTCGTTGAAGTCGGCAATCCAACCCATACGAGCGGCTTCAGCATCGCCGGCTTTGAGCTTCGCCTGCAGGGTAGCCCAAGCTTCGGTGTTGATGGTGCTCGCGAGGCCGAACTTATTCCAGGTTTCCTGTACGTACTGGATAACCAGCGCGTTGGCGCCCGCGTTGTTGAACGCGAACTCGATGCCCGGGAAGTCGGTGAAGGTCAGGTCGCCGGTCTCGAGAGAGCCGGTGTACGTATAGCCCAGATCCATGAGGGTCTTGGCGGCGGTAACCTGATCCTTGGTGTAGTTTTCGTTCACGTCAGAAACGTCGGCAGTCTCGGTGTACCAAGAGCCATAGCCATCAGCAGCACGGACGTTGGCGTTCTTAGCATCGGACAGACCCTGCGGATAGAAACCGGTCGCGGGAATCTGACCTCCCTGGGTTACGTAGGTAACCAGGTCGTTGCGGTTGACCATCTGACCCAGCGCGAAACGAGCCTTAGCCTGTTCCTGCTCAGTCAGCTGCTTGCCGGTGGGAGAGATGTCCTTATGAACGTTGAACAGCAGGTACCAGGTGCCCAGGTTGTCGGCAAATACCAACTCGCCCGGATAGGTGGTCTTGAGGCGTTCAAATTCAGTAGGATCGATAGACTGGATGTACTGCACGGTGTTGTTCTCATACGCGGTCAGGATTGCCACGTTGTCCTCAGACAGGTAGCAGTTGATCCCGGTGAGCTTCACATTGGCGGCATCCCAGTAGTTGGGGTTCTTTTCGAAGGAGATCACATCGTCCACAGCATACTTCGTCATCACGAAGGGGCCGGTGCCGATGTAAGTGGCGGGGTTGGTCGCCCACACGCCCTGGTTATCCGTCAGTTCAACCTTGACAGGATAGAAGGTGGTGAAAGCGCACAGGTCAAGGAAGTACGCGCAGGGGTTTACGAGCGTAACCACCACGGTGCCGGCGGTATCGTCCGTGACCACGTTGAGCGTGCCATCGGTGTTCTTGGCAATGTAGTCAAACAGGAAACCATAGTCGGCGCCCAGATCGGGGCTCGCGGCACGGTTCCAGCTGCTGGCAACTTCGCTGGCTTTGAAATCGCTGCCATCGCTCCACTTCAGGCCCTGACGGAGCGTGAAGGTGTAGGTCAGGCCATCGGCGGACACATCCACCTTTTCTGCGAGTTCAGGGGAGAGGACAGCCTTGCCATCCGCGTCCAGGGAATGGCCCATCAGGCCAACGAAGGAGTTACGGATGTAGTTACCGCTTACGGAAGCGCTGTTCAGAGCGGGATCCATGGTCAGCGGCGTGCCACCACCGAACATAGTGCTTACCACCTGGCTGGCTTCCGCATTTGCGAAAGAAGCCATGCCGAGCACCATCATCAGGGCCAGCATCATAGCGACGATCTTTTTCATGTTTTTCCTCCTTGTGAATTTATTACACTCCTCGTGTAACGATATCGTAACACGGGAATTTGTGAACGTCAATAATGGATCATGTACTTTCATTGGTTATAAATTATGACAGGCTACAAAGTGCTGCGGTGCCACTTCCAGGAATTCCGGGGTCACCTGCTTGCAGATTTCGGTGCAACGGCTACAACGGGTGTGGAACGGGCACCCGCTGGGCGCGTGCAGGGGGCTGGGAATATCGCCTTTAAGCACGATACGCTTTTGTTGCTTGGCTTTATCGGGGTCAGGCGCGGGCACGGCACTGAGCAGTGAGATGGTGTAAGGGTGCAAAGGATGATGGTGCAACTCGTTGGAAGAAGCCAATTCCACCATACGACCCAGATACATCACTGCGATGCGGTCAGAAATGTGCTTCACCACGCTCAAATCGTGGGCGATGAACAGATAGGTAAGGCCAAGCTGGCTTTGCAAATCTTCCAGCATGTTCAAAACCTGTGCCTGAATGCTCACATCCAGCGCAGATACCGGCTCGTCGCATACGATAAACTCGGGGTTGCTGGCAAGCGCACGGGCTATGCCGATACGCTGGCGTTGTCCACCGCTGAACTCGTGAGCATAACGGGTAGCCTGCTCACTGGAGAGACCCACCATGGTTAAAAGAGACTGAATGCGTTCGCTGCGCTCTTTTTTGCTGGCGCACAGTTTATGCACATCAATCGGCTCGGCGATGATGTCGCCGACGGTCATGCGGGGGTTGAGGGAAGAGTACGGATCCTGAAAAACAAGTTGCGCCTTTTTGCGAAACTCATTCATCACAGGGCCTTTTTCGATCTTCTTGCCAGCAAACCAGATTTCGCCTGCGGTAGGTTTATATAGATGAAGCATCGTGCGACCTACCGTGGTCTTACCGCAGCCGCTTTCGCCTACAAGGCCGAGGGTTTCGCCCTTTTTAATATCGAAGCTCACATCATCCACCGCTTTAAGCATGGTCGTTTGAATAAAGCCGGTGTTGATAGGAAAATATTCCTTGAGCCCACGTACCTGAACCAGATATTGGGGATCGGGCTGGAATGTCTTGATTTCGCTCATTGTGCCGCCTCCTCTCCCTCGGTTACGATGCCTTTGGCCGCATCCTGTCCACCCAAAGCTTCCAGCGGTGTGCCGATGTTTTCAAGCACATTCACCCAGCAACTGGCGATATGATCCTTTGCGACCCAGTATTCCGAGGGGAATTCATAGAGGCATACTTTCATTGCACGTTCGCAGCGCGGGGCGAAGGGACATCCCTTGGGAAGATTGAGCAGATCGACAGGTGTGCCGGCGATCGGGATCAGACGCGCCTTGTCATCGTTGTCAATGTTGGGGATGGAACGCAGCAAGCCACGGGTGTACTCATGCCGCGGATTATAAAAGATTTCGGGAGCAGTGCCGCGTTCACAGATGCGACCCGCATACATGACGACCACCTCGTCGCACATGTTGGCAATTACACCCAAGTCGTGGGTGATCATGATGATTGCCATCCCGAGTTTCTTTTGCAGATCACTCATCAGCTCCAAAATCTGAGCCTGAATCGTTACGTCCAATGCCGTGGTGGGCTCATCCGCAATCAGAATATCCGGCTCACAAGCCAGCGCCATGGCGATCATCACACGCTGACGCATACCGCCGCTCAGTTCATAGGCATACTGGTGGATACGTTTTTCAGGCTCGTTGATGCCAACGAGTTGGAGCATTTCAATGGCGCGTTCCTTCGCCTGTTCATGGGTGCGGTTCGTGTGCAGGATAATGGCTTCCATGAGTTGGTTACCAATAGTAAACACAGGGTTCAGGCTCGTCATGGGGTCCTGAAAAATGATGCTGATCTGGTTGCCGCGCACTTTGCGCATTTCATCTTCGGGAATGCCGACGAGCTCCTTCCCATTGAGCTTTACGCTGCCACCGACAATGCGGCCGGGGTGGGTAAGGATTTGTAAAATGGAGTAGGCGGTTACGCTCTTTCCGCTGCCGCTCTCGCCCACAATGCCAAGCACCTTGCCCTTATCGAGGTTAAAACTAACGCTGCCAACCGCCTTCACCTCCCCGCTGGCGGTGAAAAAGGTGGTCTGAAGATCTTTCACTTCAAGCAAATGCTGCATATCGGGGCCTCCTTATGAACGAAGCTTGGGGTCGAACGCATCGCGCAAGCCGTTACCAAGAAGGTTAAACGACAGCACGATCATGAAGATGGACATCGCCGGGTAAATCAGCAGGAACGGATAGCTGTTGAGACCCGCACGGGCATCGGAAGCCAGCGAACCCAGCGATGGCATCGGTATCGACACACCCAGGCCCAGGAACGACAGGAAGCTTTCCGTAAAGATAGCGCTCGGTATTTGCATAGCCGCAACGATGATAATCACGGACACACAGTTGGGGATCATATGCTTGCGGATAATGCGCGCCGCAGAAGCGCCGATGGAACGGGAGGCGAGCACATATTCCTGCTCCTTGATGGAGAGAATCTGACCGCGCACCTGACGTGCCATACCCACCCAGTATAGGAGTCCAAACACAATGAAAATACTCACCATGCCCGCGCCAAGCTTGGTAATGAGTACGTTTTTGGATGTAGAAACAATGTCCTTGATGGCGACCGAGAGTAAAATCACGATCAATACATCCGGCAAGGCATAGATAATATCCACTATTCGCATCATGATATTATCGACTCTACCCCCAAAATAGCCGGAGATGGAGCCATAGATGATACCCACCAGAATAACAATCAAAGCGCTGAAAATGCCTACGAGCAGGGAGATGCGTGTGCCGTAGATCACACGGATGGCATAATCGCGCCCCAGTGCATCGGTACCCATAATATGCGGAAAAATACTGACGCCTTTGTCAATTTTGGCCTGTTCTTTCGCCGAGTAGTGAAACGGAGCCAAGTATTTGGCAGATACGTCCTGTTTGGTATAGGTGTAAGGATAGAATTCCGGCACAATGAAGGCGATCAGCGCAATCAGCAAAATGACTACGATGCATGCCATCGCTATGCGGTTGTGGCCTAAACGGCGCAACGCGTCTTTCATAAAGGAGACGGATTCACGAGTTTGAATCTGTTGCGCTTTTTCCTCTTCGGTCGCGGGCTTGAAAAGCTCGGGATCGACTTGGAGGCTAAACGGATTTTTGAATGGAATTTTCTCGTTTTGCATCGTCATCTTCCCTCTCTCAAGCCAGATCAATTCGGGGATCCATTACCTTATACAACACATCGCTGAGGAAATTCATGAGGATGATCATTGCCGCCAGGAAGATCGTAACGCCCATGATCATCATGTAATCAGTGCGAAGCATGCTGTTGGTAAACAGTCGCCCCAGTCCGGGCACGGAAAAGATGTTCTCCACCACCATGCTGCCGGTAAGAATGTAGGCCATCATCGGGCCGGCATACGTGATCACGGGAGTAAGGGCATTCTTAAGCGCATGCTTGTAGATAACTTTACTGGACTTAACGCCTTTGGCGCGCGCTGTTCGGATATAGTCCGCGCTCAGCACATCCAACATGCTGGAGCGTTGCAACCGGGTGATATAGGCCATTGGATAAAGGCTTAAGGATAAAATAGGCATCACCATGCCGCCCGGTTGGGTACCCATGGAGGGCAATACTTTCCATACATAGGAAAACGTAAGCAATAGAAGCGTCGCCACTACAAAAGAGGGCATCGATACCAGTGCCGTTGTTACCACCTGTATGATTTTATCTGGCCATCTGCCACGGTTGAGTGCCGCCAGACAGCCGAAGAGAACCCCAAGAATAATCGCAATGAGTGCCGCTGAGAAACCGATGGACGCCGAGTAACCAAACGCGTTGACAATCAAACCGCTGACCGTGAAACCAACCCATGCGGTGGACAGACCGAAATCGAAATGAAGGACGCCCCACAGATAATTCATAAATTGCACACCAAGCGGCTTGTCAAAGCCATACTTGATTTCCAGTGCCTTAATTACCGCGTCGCTTTTTGCCTTTTCACTGCTGAAAGGGCTGGCGGGAATGGCGTGCATAACGAAAAAGGTGATCGCAATCACCAAAAAAATCGTTAATAACGCCATGCCCAAACGTTTGAGCATGTACACCAGGAATTTCGAGTTCATAGCAATCCTCCCATTATGGAAACCCTAGGCTTTCCCAAGAAATAATACGTTTCATTATAGCCATGCACATAACAAATGTCAATTCTCATGCCGATAGCGGCCACAGTGCGACGCCTTCGCATCAACACTGCCCCGAGTGTGTCGGAAAACAAGGCATTGCTACCGTTTTACACATGCAGAAGCTGGTAAACATGGCAGGTTATGAAGTATCAAAATGCATATCGCTGAAAAAAAGTTGCAAAATTTTCTCTACTCACTGAATTAATATAGTAAAACGTCAGCGAATTAAATCGTCAGAGAGTATACCCGTCAGAAACAAGGATGCAAGCAAACAAACGCGCTCCTTGCCCTATTGGAGCAAGGAGCGCGCGTACAGGGTATAAACCGTTGACGATGCTTTGATTGAATCACCCCATGAGGTCAATCGAATTTGGCTGCTAGCACCGCATCGGTAATGGACTCCTCAAAAGTGGGATGCGCACGCAATGGACGCAACAGGTTGGCAGCGGTCAGACCATTTTCAATTGCAACGGTGAGCTCCCCCACCAAATCGGTAGCTCGGCCGCAGAAGAGCTGTGCGCCAATCAGTTTGCGGGTTGCCTTGTCAAATATCAGCTTGATGAATCCTCTTCCGAGCCCTTCGATCAGCGTACGCGCGTTTTGCGTGGTAAGCGCTTTACCGATGATCACTTCGCGACCCAACACCTTAGCCTCATCGGCTGTGAGCCCTACGGAAGCGATCTCCGGAGCGGTATACACACAGCTTGGTACCAGATTGGGGTTGATCGGGGAAGGGATGCCCAGCATATCGCTTACTGCGGCTACTCCCTGCGCGTGTGCTGCGTGTGCAAGCTGAAACACACCATTTACATCGCCAATGGCATATACGCCTGCCAGATTGGTCCGAAAATTGTCATCTACCGCAATAAAATGGCGGTT
>Ga0302293_10000104_pt1 | contig 49099 bp, 45 predicted proteins | sample III_Fen_N2_2_FD_198758 | JGI IMG/M metagenome (GOLD analysis project Ga0302293, IMG submission 198758) | Peat permafrost microbial communities from Stordalen Mire near Abisko, Sweden - III_Fen_N2_2 | ecosystem: Environmental > Terrestrial > Soil > Wetlands > Permafrost | place: Sweden: Abisko...
TATTGTAACGGCCGGAGTAACACTTCGCTGTAAATCACCCCATTGCAATGCTACTTGCGGATCAACATATACATTACTACTCCATTTTGGCATGGTATAGATGAGTTGACAGCCAACACGAATAGTGCGTAATGTAATGCCTTGACCGATCGTGTTGTCGTATTCCTTCGGGCGATTGCCGTAGCTTTGATAAATATCTCCACCCCAGCTCAATGAATCATTATCATAGCCTTTTAGCTGAAACACTCCATAAGCCTGTAAAGCAAGTTGTGGCGTTATCGGATAATGCACTTGAGCTAAAAGTTCAACAAAATTGCTTCCTAGCGGATGAGCTAACGGTAAACCTTGGTTGCCTCCGTTTTGTCCGTCGTTGATGTGCGAAAACGTATAGGGCCGCATCAGGTTTCCTTCAACACTGTAGGTCCATTTTCTGATTTTACCTTTTACACCCAATTGTGCACCATATTTATTGGCCCACCATTGACTGCGACTACGAATTTCTTTCAATACAAATTCATCCAATAATAATTGACCGTAAAGGGTGTGTTGTTTGATTCGATAAGAGGTCTGAATTCCCAACAGCACATTGTCTGACGATCCCAAGCTGTATTCCTGCGGTCTGAAAAACACGATCGGATTGAGGTATTCTACTTCAAAGGCACGGTTAAATTGACCGTCTTTGGGTTGAAATAATACCGACTCAAAAGCCGTGATGTTCCAATTGCGCGTTACGTTATAACTTAAATAGTGCGTCGCTCCGAATTTCCATGCCCGGTTTGTAGGCGTATTTTCATGATAGAATTGATACAACAAACCATATTCCAATCGCCAGATACTTGCGCGCATGAGTAAAAACGGATTGGGAGCCGTTTGGTCGCTTTGCAACAACGAGCGGTAGCCTTCTCCGAAAAATTGATTGTCAATTCCGGCAGCTACATGAAAATAATGATTGGGTGTATAGGCGATACGCGTTCGAATGTTGGTGTAGATGAATTCGTTGCGGTTGTGTAAAGGTAAAAATGCGGTATGTAGTTGGTTTTGTCCTTCACGGGTACTCCAGCCTGCACTCACGGAAGTACGTGTGTACCATTTGTTGTTGTGAAACGTTTCGATGGAAACTCCTGCCGCCGCACGGTAAAACAAGGATGTGTCGTATTGACTGGCGAAATCCGGATTAAAACGAACAGAAATGGAATGTTTTTTTTGTGCGATTACGATCTGTGACCCCGTATCAGCAGGTTGTGTGACACGAATTACCGGTAAAACGCTGTTGTGGTTTTTCAATCCGTTGGCAGGTTCGGTTGCGGGAAACAAAGTATATATGCCACCAACCAAGCCCGATCGCTGTCCGAAAACGAACGTCAGCACCATTATAAACGCTATGGTCAATACTGCTTTCATCAGAAGTCGAAATAGTGATTGGTGAGTGCCGTTCTGATTCCTACGGAAAACCAGGAACCTTCGGCATAGGTTGTGGAACCTTCGGCATGGCGGTAACGGAAACCGGCAAATGTTTCAAAACCGTAAGTACGATTAAAACGATATCCCACTTCAACCGATTGGTTAATCACCTGACGCGAAGATGTAACCGATGATTTCACAACAGGCATTAACAGAGTTTCATTCTCCGATTGTTTGAAGAAATAATTGGTCTGCGATTGCACAAACCAATGTCCTTTTTCCCACAACAAGCGCAAGACTACCTCATCGAATGCATTGCCGGAAGGATGCGCAATGGGCAAGTTGTAATTGCTGAAATTGAGTCGCGAAACCGACGACATATAAGCATTGTTATCGGCATGGTTGTATTCTACCTGAGCTTGGATAAATGGATTTTTAGCCGGATACAATCGTACGCCAATTTGATACACCATGCTATTCTTTTCCGCAGGATTCAATGCAAATTGACCGTAAACGGTGTGTTTTCCTACCCATGCTCTCAGATCAATTCCCAGTAGAGCATTGGCCGAATTGGCTTGTGTAGCAGCCTGAAGTGTTGCCGCACCCGGAAGCGGTAAAAAGTACAATGCCGGAATGCTTTTTTGAGAAATAGAATCGCCCCGATACCATTTTCCACCTTCAAATAAACCAATGGTGAAATGCTTACTAGGTCTGAAATAAAGCGTTGCTATACTCAGAGAAGTTGGTTCGTAATACGCTTCTCCGTTGGTTGGATTGGGTCTGCGGAGTAGGTTTAATCCGCGAGCACGCACAAATTGCAATTCCCATTTTTTAGAAAAGCGGTAATTGACGCGCAAGTTCATGGCTCCTACACCATTGTCTGACCACAACATACTGCGGTGACCGCTTCCTACAAACAAAGGTTGATTGCCCCAGAATACTGTACAATTCTTTAGCGCGTATACGGTGATCATTCCGGTAGCGTAGGCGTAATCAAAGCCATTTGTTTTGAAAAACTTGGTGCGTGCAGCTCCCGGAACTACCGCATTTTGGGTGTAATAGTTGGAATCGGCAGCATTGAGGTATTGTTCGCCGTGTTGTTGAATATAGCCCGCTACATAACTCGGCAGAATGGCTTGGTTTTCATAGAAACTCGTTGTAAACGAAACCTTCCTTCCCAAATTCCCTTCCATGCGCACTCCACGTGTATTTTGATAACGTTTGCGGTTGGTGTCTTGTAATTCGACTCCATAACTTAGGTTAATCAAAGGTGTAATTCGCAAATTACCTACCGTGGAATCAGTGATTTCAATTAGCTGGCGCTGATACAGGAAATGTCCGAAATTGGAATACCGCTTTGTTGAATCTCGCAGCACGTGATTTAAACGCCGCTCAAAAGTCGGGAAAAAAGAAGGAGCTTCATAACGTATAGGAGTTGGTGCAAAAAGTGCATCTTTAAAACTCGACGCCATCGGTAGGGTTTGCGATCTTCCGAACGCGCTGATCAAACAGCACACGATGACAAGCCAACTACTGCGCATTCTGTTCGAGGTATTGATTCACTGCGTGGGTATTGACCACAAAATACGGATTCAGCAGATTGGCTTTGTTATAATAGAGCGGTTTGCCCGAAATGGCATGATACACACTTCCACCCAATGCTTCCACAATTGCCTGACCGGCAGCAATGTCCCATTCCATGGTTGGTGCAAAACGCGGATACACATCGGCTTTACCAAGTGCGAGGTCAAAAAACTTCAATGCACTTCCTTTTTTTAAGAAGGTATGTTCTCCAAATTGTGCGTTTGTTTTATGAATATAGTCCAATGTAGCACCTGAATGTGGTGTTCTGGAAGTAGCAATTACAATGGGTGAATTGATATCGTGTTTCCGGTCGATGAGTTGCCATGCTTCCGGTTTGTGAATTGCATCAAAAGGAATGAGCGCGGGTTGCACATTGATTCCGCCTACCAAAATCAACTGTTCAACCGGCGAGGCAATGATTCCAAGTACCGGTTTTTTGTGTTCGATCAGTGCTATATTGATGGCAAACTCGTCGTTGCGTTTGATGAATTCTTTGGTGCCGTCAAGCGGATCGATGCACCACAATTGTTCCCACTGAAGGCGTTCTTCGTAAGGTGCATGTACACTTTCTTCGGTGAGCAACGGAATGTCTGTAAGAATCAAATGACGTTCAATAACGGAATTGGATGCTAAATCGGCTTGCGTAACAGGGCTTCCGTCGCGCTTGTAATTGGGAGAGAATCCTTCGTTGTAAACGCGGATGATTTCGGCCGACGCTTCTACAACGGCAGCCAATGCTACCTGTAATAAATCGTAGTGAGCCCGCTGTTCCATTGGGTATAAAAATAAGCGGAATTCCCTTACTTTTTGTCCATAGCAACAAAAAGTAAGCAAAAAATGCATGTCGTGGCAAAACGCATGATCCATTAGCAGCTCGTTCGCTAGTTTTTCTTAAACTCGGATTCGTTCCTCATCCTCAAACAAGCGAAAAACTAACGCTCACAAACTACATGGATCCTCATGCTGTTTTTGCAAACACGACAGGGGATTTCGGTTCTTAAAATCAATCTGGTTACCGGCAAATTTGCGGAAATCTTACTTATACGCCTTTACATTGAATGCATTTCGCACCAATTGTTACGCCAAGCGCAATAAGGGCCGGTAATGCCTGTACGAAGAAAATCTTTTTGCTGGCTGTAAGTGCTCCGTAAAGTCCGGCGATTGCCACACAACTCAGAAAAAACACCGCTACGTTGAAATGCCAAACGGGATCGCAGATCAGGAGCGACCACACCAACCCTGCAGCCAAAAAGCCGTTGTAGAGTCCTTGATTGGCGGCCAGAGCTTTGGTAGGTTTGAAGAGTTCTTCGGCCAATGAACCTTTGAAGGTTTTTTTACCGGCGGTTTCCCATGCAAACATTTCCATCCACAATATGTAGAGGTGTTCAAATGCAATAATACCAATGAGGATGTTAGAAACGAGTTGCATAATTTCCAGTTATTAAGTTTCTAAATTAACAAGATCGGGTTACTGATTGATACTTTCATCAAGTATTTCATTTTATAAGACTTCTCCTACCAAACTTATATCCGTGACTCTACCACTGCCAGATTATAAATCAATTTCCATTCATTGTCACTATCCAATACGAGTGAATTGTAGGAAACGAACCAATTTTCAGCACTCTCCAACCGCAATTTTACCAACGCAATTGTTCCGCTTTCATCAACACTTTCTATATGCATGACTCTTGGCAACCCGCCGAAAATTCCATCACGAATATTCGCCAAATACTGTTGCTTGTCGATCATGGTAACGCCGGATGTACCCATAAAACCACTACTCCCCACCCGAAAATCGTTGTGTAAAACCTTGTTTAGCAAACCAACATCACTGTTATCGCCACCTTTCACAAAGTCAGTTACGGCTTGTTCTATTTTTTCTTTGGCTGTCATTCTGCTAATGGATTTGTTTAGATCAAAGTGGTCTTTAAGTTGTGAAGGCTTCACAATAAAAAAACCACTACAACTTGCAGTGGTCCCAATTTCAAACAGTTAATGAATTATTGCTGTGCGCAAATTTTTCCACTCTGTATCGTTTTCCCATCGCTTTGAAGGCTGTAGAAATAAATTCCGGAAGGAAGATCGTTTGTTTCAACTACTGTTACTGATTTCTCAAGATGGAGGAGTATAAGCTCTTCACCCAATAAGTTTCTGATCGTTAATGTGGCCGTTTTCAATTGTGAAAAATCCGCTACTTCAATGCTGATAGATCTGCTAAACGGATTCGGATACAGGACTGCTGTTGCCGTTTGAAGCGAAGATATTCCTAAACTGGAACAATTGCCCGGTATTGCAGGTGCTATTGCATCAATAGCCGTTGTGCTCAGAGCACCATTGGTAGTAAGCGAGCGGCCATCGAGTACTACTCCGGTGTTGATTGCTGCCATGGCTCCGTTGTTACAAATGATGGTTCCGCAAAATGTGGAGTAATTATTAATGGAAACAGCACCTTCAATTTTCCAATACACATTTTTTGATTGTGTTCCGTTGATCATTATGACGTTTGAATAGGTGCTGGTGGTAAGCGCTCCGTTGATTTGAATGACAAATACAGCATCCGGATTTCCGCGCCCATCAAGGTAAAGCGAATCGGTAAACGTTGCTGCACCATTCATGCGATAGGTATGAGGCGTAAGCACCAAGTTGTTTCCAAACTGAGCCGGATACAACAATTCAATGTCAGGAACCAGCGCGTTTGCATAATTATAAGCCAATAATAAGTCTGCAGCACATTGCGCCGTAGAACCGTCCGGAATGAGGTGAAGTGTTCCGGTGATATCGGAAGGATTAAAACCTGTAGCCGAACCGTTATTACTACCTACATCGCCGGTAATGATGGAAATGCCGACATTGGAAACCGCACCGTTTGAAGAAAAGATAGCGTAACAAGCCGCGCTTCCAAGTCCGGGAGCTGCCGGTCCGTTAAGCGTAGGGCTACCACAACCGATTGGTGTATAAGCCAAAACTCCGTCAAGTGTAACGGCACCTGCAGTTGAAAGTGCACGTCCTTCTAATGTATCGCCGGTGCTCATGTTTATGGCCGCGTTATTGGCGATAATGGTTCCTTTCATAGATGTGCCAGATGCCATACTCACCAAGCCTTCTACTTTCCAGAATACATTGCAGGCCAACGCTCCGTTGATCAATTTTACTTTTGAATTGGCTCCTGTAGAAAGCGGTCCTTGAATTTGAAAAATAAATACGGCATTCGGATTCCCTTGCGCGTTCAACGTCAGATCAAGATCAAGTGATGCAGCAGCAGAAATGGAATAGACACCGGCATAAAGCTGTTGACCGTTTCCAAGTTGCGGGGCAGGAAAAAAGCCCGGAACGGTGCTGTTGAGTTGGTTATAGGCGATTAATAAGTCTACCGCACATTGGGCGCTGGCTCCATCCGCATCGTGCATCACACCGTTTACATTTCCGAAACCGGTGCTTGAGCCGTTATTGGTTCCAACATTTCCGGTAACATGTGAAATACCTGAGTTGGTAACAGCTCCATCAGTTGAGAAAAGTACAAAGTCGGCTGTCGTGCCTAAAGATGGTGCTTGTGCGAAAATAATTTGGGGCAGAAAAAAAAGTAATAGCGCGCTGAATGCGCGTAGCAATGGGTATTTCATAAAGAAGTTTTGTGAATTGGTGTGAATGAATTTTCACAACATACAAAGTTGTCTCCTTTTCAAGGATAATGCGTTACACCATTAAAATGAAAAGTTACAGCATTCACACATTCACGCCAAACAAATACCCGACATAAGCCGTTAACCCCATCGCTGCTGTTCCCCAAAAAGTAATGCGCAAAAGTGCTCTTTTTATGTTTGACCCACCTGTTTTTGCTGCCATTGCGCCTAGCACGATTAAGAAAATGATGGCAAATCCATAAAGGATGTATTCCATATTCTCAAGAGGCAAAAAGAGTGTGACCAAAAGCGGAAGTAGCCCTCCAACAGTGAAAGACGCACCTGATGCTACAGCTGCTTGGATCGGATTGGCACGGGAAATCTCATTCAAGCCCAATTCATCTCTAATATGCGCACCCAAGGCGTCGTGTTCGGTCAATTCTTTTGCAACAATCAATGCTGTTTCCTTTTTCAACCCGCGTTGTTCGTAGATTTCGGCCAAGCGCTGTAATTCAAGCTCAGGCATTTCAAGTAATTCTTGCTCTTCGCGGTGAATGTCGGCTTGTTCGATATCGGTTTGGGAACTCACGGAAACATATTCTCCGGCAGCCATTGATAACGCTCCTGCTACCAGCCCCGCCACCGTAGCCAAGACAACCGGAGCTCTTAATTCACTCGCAGCAGCCACGCCTATTGCCAAACTGGAAGTAGACAAAATACCGTCGTTTGCACCCAACACCGCCGCCCGAAGCCAGTTACTGCGTTGCACATAATGGGGCGCTAAATAATCTTCTGTTTTGTTTTCCATACGAATGTTTTTGATAGCTATTGTTAACTGTCTCCCAACCATGTAATGTACGCATTTCTTTCTCACTAAAAGTCGAAAGCTGTTCAGAAGTTGCAATTTTTGCTAGTTCAAAAACGCGCTGCGCCTGAAAACTGAGTTGCGCAAGAAACTTATCTCGGGTTTGCGTTCATGTTTACTTAAAAATAGCTAATGCTACCAAAATACACTTCTCTCAAACTTGAATTTTACAACCATGTTGGGCTTCTTTCAATTGGTTTTCAATGGAGTTGCCATCTAATAACGACCAATGCTCACAAATTTTTCCATTAGCCAATTTGTAATAACGGTAACCAATGGTTGAAATTTCAAAATGAGTCGGTTCAATTCCTCGCCAACTGCCGATGTGTTTTAATCGCATGGTGATTTTCAACATTACTTTATCGTCTTCACCAACTATCTCGTCAACAATCGTTTCGTGTTCAAACGAATGACCGGTAGCAATGATCCAATCTTTCATTCCGTGCTTATCTAAAGGCAGATTTGGCGGTAACGAATGATCGATAAAGTTGGTTGAAACATAGTTGTCTATTTTTTCAAATTGACGTTGATTCCAGATTTCATTTATGAAACCCATTACAATTGATTTGTTTTCTGAATTCATCTCTTACGTTTTGATAGAGTAAAATTCCATCAATTGAGATTGTTTTCCTGTGACAATCGTCACAAAATAGTTTGACTAGCCGTTTTTTCTGATTCGACTTAAAGTTTCTCGCGCAATTCCCAAATAAGAGGCTAACTGCGATAGGCTTATTCGCTGTAAAAGTTCAGGTTTGGAACTTTGTAAATAATGATAACGCTCTTTCGGTGAATAGATCTTGAAGACAGTACTGTGCTCTTCTTGAGCTATTAACAATTGTTCCAATAGTTTTCTGCCAAACGATTCTATTTCGGGCGAAAGCGTATAAAGCTCGAGCAAACGGTCCTTGTCAAATGCGTAGATGGTAGCCGACTCGCCGGCTTGAATGGTTGTATCTGATGCCGCGCCGGAGCGCAAGCTTTTTAGATTCGTTGTAAAATTCCCTTCAAACGTAAAATCGGTGTTTACTTCAATTCCGTCTTTGTTAATAAAGGTGCGCAAATACCCTTTTTCAACAAACACAACCGTTTTGCAGATGGCTCCTTGCGTTAAAAGCACTTGTCCTTTTGCAAGCTGTTGAAAGGAAGCAACACTGAAAAGAAGGTCAATACCAGCATCTGAAATTTTAGTCAAATCCGTAATGCTTTTATACAGTAATGTTGCTGAATGATCCGTCATAATGAATGGTACTTTAAATCACCGAAACTCAGGAAATGGTTGGTTTCCCTTTGATTTCATTGTCCTTTTCGAATGAACGAAAATAACCAATTCTTCCAAAACGGTTTTTGATGCATCAACAGAACATTTTTCAACAAACAGCAACGCCCTAACGTGGTAAAATTATCTTTGTCAGGATACTACATTCTTCAACAGTGAAAAAAACAGTTATTCTATACAACCCCAAAGCAGTTTTTTTCGATATGCCATTGGCATTATTAGCAATTGGCTCTGTGCTGGATTCGGAAAAATATACCATTGTCATTGTTGATGCGCGTTTGGAAGATGATCCGCTTGAAAAAATCCGTCTGCATCTTTCAGATGCCGTTTGTTTTGGAGTAACATCGCTTACCGGTGGACCCATCAAAGACGGTTTGACGATTACGCGCGCGGTGAAAGAACTGCGTAAAGACATTCCTGTAATTTGGGGAGGATGGCATACCTCGCTGTTTCCCGAACAAACCCTGATTGACGAACCCACCATTGATATTACCGTTCAGGGTCAGGGCGAACAAACCTTCAAAGAACTCGTTGAAGCATTGGCTACAAGCGTTTCGCTGGAAGCCATTCCGGGAATTTGCTATCGCAACAACGAAGGTAAAATTGTAAAAAATGTAGCGCGCATCATTACACCGATGGATCAGTTTTCCGATGTCAATTACGGCTTGATCGATGTAGAAAAATACTTCGAGAAAAAAGGACGTCGTCAGTTGGATTACATTTCATCTACAGGCTGTCATTTTCGCTGCACATTTTGCGCCGATCCGTTTGTTTATGAACGAAAATGGACCGCTATTTCGGCTGAAGTAATGGTGAATCAGTTGGAAAAACTCTATCACCAATACCGGTTTACGGATGTCAACCTGCAAGACGAAACTTATTTTACGTTCCGGAATCGGGTGGTTGAAATAGCTGAAAAAATCACTGAACGCAACCTCAACTTCACCTGGGCTGCTACCATGCGAGCCGATCAGGGTGCACGTATGAGCGAAGAAGATTTTGAGAAATGTGTGAAATCGGGCTTGAGGCGTGTGCTCATTGGAGTAGAATCCGGGTCGCAGGAAATGATGGATTGGTTGAAGAAAGACATCAAAATGGAACAGGTATATACCTGCGCCGATCGCTGCAAAAAATTCGGTATTTCAGTGATTTTTCCGTTTATCGTGGGCTTTCCCGACGAAACACAGCGCAGTTTGGATGCAACGGTAAATATGGTGTTGGAATTAAATCAAATGCATCCTGATTTCTCTACACCCATCTTCTATTTCAAACCCTATCCGGGCTCGAGCATTACCGAAGAAGTCATCAAGAAAGGATATCAGTTGCCACAAACCATCCACGAATGGTCTGACTTCGATTACATCGGCTCTTCCGGTCCGTGGGTAAGCAACGACAAACACCTGTTCTTTGAACGGTTTAAGTTTTATGTCAAAATAGGTTATTCACGTCAACGAGCCGTTCTTCGTCCGTTGCAATGGCTGGCGCGATGGCGATGCAAACGCAAATTCTTCGGGTTTCCGGTTGAGAAAGCGATGTATAAGTTGGTGTTTAGGAAACAGCAGTTGTCGTAGACAGAATGTGTTCTACTCAGGTGTTGAATCCGGGTTAATCACCCATTTCTATCGCTCTTTTCAATAGTTCAACCGTCGTTTTCCAATAAAAATCGAGGTGTTTGTAAATCGATTCTGTTGGGAATTGGGTAACCGTTAATGTTAAAGCTATTTGCTCTTCATTAGGAAGTAAACTGAAAGTAATGATCGAATAATTTTCGCTTTCATCAGGCAATCGCGACACAGAACTCAAATGATTATACTGCAGCAATTTATTCGGTTCAACTTGTAATACAATTCCTTTGTTCTCAAAATAGGCATGATGGAATCCGCGTATAATGATCGTCTTTCCGACCTCCCAATCCGTGATCACCTCAATCTTAATTTCAGGTTCGCCCATCCATTGTGTCATCCGCTCAGGAAGCGTTAAGTACTCCCAAACTCTCGATGCAGGGGCGTTAATGAAAACTGTTTTTTCGATGGGAGTTGTCATTGGAGTGTTTGTTGCTGTGGAATAAAATTATAATGATTCAGCAACTTTAAGTGAATCAAAATTGACACCCTTCGTCTGCCGCGCTCTAGCTTACGGCGATTTCCTCATTGATTTCTCTTATGAAATCCAATATCTTGCAGGAAGTAGCTGAAGGTTTCCGGTTCGGAAATCCCGTTTTCGTGAATGTGCCAGACATTCTCCCAGCCTTAGCCGATTTGCATTTGACCTTTGTATTTCTGCAAGTCAATTCTCCTTTGAAAGAAATTAGAAAGTGGAATCGCTCTCCCTTATTGCCGGCTGCTGCCTCTTGTTGGGGAATATTTCAAAGACTGACAAACGGGAAGAAGCAGGCGTAAACGGGCAAACAGATATTCCTTATCTTTGTGAAAGAAAAAATGAGCCGAATGCACGCATCCGACTCACTTTTTTAACCATGTTGACGTATGGTTGATCCGAGGAACCGAGTGAAGACTTGCTCATGAGACAAGCTCCTTTGGTTTTGCAGCTCCGCATCTGATGACGGGCCATTTCGGACTTTGGACATTGGGTAAATGAACCCGTCCGCTTTTATGATCTTCAAGCCCTGGTCATGCTGGGGCTTTTGTTTCCATTCGCTCAAGCTTTTAGTAACCCTTTGCGTATACCGTACATGACCAGCGCGGCGGTATTTCTTGTCTTGGATTTCAAAAGCATATTCGCTTTATGTGACTCAACTGTTCGTCTCGCAAGGGATAGATTGTCGGCTATTTCCTGTGAAGAAAATCCCTGGCTGATCATTTTCAATATCTGAACTTCTTTCGGCGTGAACGTTTGTAAAAACATTTCTCTTGTCAGGGTGGTAGTTCTTTCAGACATTTTGGGGATGGATTTTTTTAGCATGTCGACAGCCATTTTCGAGATACTCGCTGATAAATAAAACTTTCCGGATTGGACAGCGCGAATGCAGGAAATGAGGTCGTCCATTTCATCTTGCTTGGAAACCAGACCCTTCGCACCTGTATGGATAAGTCTAACCAGAGTAGTCTGTAGCGTATCCTGGGAAAGCAGAACAATCTCAATGTCCGGGTTCTGCTGGATGCTTTCAATGACTGAGTAATCGGCAGTGATAAAATTACCGGGTTCCATCACTACAATATCCGTCTCGGGATGTTCTTTGATAAACTGGATTCCATCGCCATATGACGCTACCTTTCCTGTAACCTGAAAGTCAGGTTGCATATCAAGTTGAGTCGCGATAGAATCGCGAAACATGGGTTGGTCTTCAATGATGAGGATATTTATCATAGGTACAAATATAGGTAATTTGTGAATCACAAAATACATAGACGATATTTTTTGCACTAAACACTTATAGATATTGCGCTAATAAGAAAGCATATTAGCCTGCATTTGGAGCGAACCCATCAGGGATAGAAGTGGAAATATTTTTCGCAGGATCTACTTAATCCGGCAAAAAGATTGCAGCGGATAGCCCGACTCGCAGTGGACGGCATGGCTTTAATAATGCCTCTCTACGCCAATCAAAACTAAAAAGCTATATTGCAAACGAATTTGACTGAACTGCTATGAACATACTCACACCTCCAACAGACAACATTTATAAATTCGCAGGCATTGCTGGATTGGCATTCTTTCTTTACATGGGATATTATTTCTTCACGCCAAATGCGAATGATGAAAAGCAATGGAAGCTAACGGAGGAAAGCAAGAATTTAGATGCGAGAATTTATGTGTTCCTTCAAGAGATCAAGTATAATCCAGATATTAAAAAAGATACGCTGGAGATAAATATTTTTGAAAGCCGTAATGCTATTGATATTGGTACGCCAAAATTCGCAAAGTTCGTATATTCTCTGCCTAAGTCATACCAAAGCATATACCAAAACATTTTTGTAAAAAGAATGGAATTAGCGGCAAAGCAGAAAGTCCTAAACGATAAGACTGAATACACTAGTTTCTTGAATATCTTTTATCTGATCTTTTTCTACTCTGTCGAAATACTCTGTGTCTGGGGAATTATCCGCTGGTATTTTGAATCGAAAGAAGAGAAAATTCACGAATCAAGGCTTAGACGAAAAGAAATTTTTGCTGCTGACGATTGCCAATCTTGTTATAAAGAGTTCATTTTTGAAGATGAAAGGGGAACCAACAGCGACGGTTCTGTGTCAAACTATTTTTGCAAAGAATGTTATTCAAGCGGTCAATACACAGAGCCTGAATTAACGTTTGATGAAGCACAAGCAAGGCTGAAATCAAAGCTGGAAAAGTTAACTTACAAGCCGCGGCGTGTTAGAAAAGCCTTGGCAAGTTTCAAACACCTTTCTCGCTGGGAACGCGAGTCCAGTTGGTGAGATTGTATAACCAGACCCAAAGATCGATGGTGTTAACCCTACTTACTTCGGGAAACCCTGACGTTGTGGCCTTGGTAATTCAGCAATTTTGTGTGTCTTTTGGCTTCTGCTCTCGCATGTTTCCAGTTTCCCTTCTCTCCAATCTTTAACTGGCACTCAAAGCAAAAGGCAATCCAGTCCTGTATGTTCGCATTCAGGGGTTCTTCGTCTGTTTCTATCTCTCCCATATCGTCGGATTTATCATTAACTATTTGAGCATTTCGGGCATAACAAATGTCTCCACATGGTTTGTCATGGAGTTGATGTACCAATCCATTCCTAAAGCCCTTCTTCTCTCTCCTCTTACCATTCTCCCCATAGGAATTTCAGTGCAATTAGACGCATTCAACCCTAGTATATTATAGGTGAAATTGTATAATCCTTCCGATGCGTCACGCGTTGCCGCGATGACAAGGAAGATTTCAATTCTTCGCTTCTGCAACTCCTTTATATAGTCTGCCAGCCACTGGATCATCTTTTGGGTGTCGCCCCAGGAATACACAACGATAAATTTCCCGTTCTTTTCGAGCAGGACATAAAAGTCATGATGTGGATTCTGTCGCATGCCATAACCCCATTTTTCGGGCATCGTGCTTATGCCTTCATCAACAACCCTGTAACCCCTTCCACGTAGGTTCCTTGCCATGCGGCCTATGATCGTGGTCTTTCCAACGTCTCCAGGACCTGCAAATAATAAATACTTCATACTGTAAAAATAGTAGTGAGTATCAATTGTCGATATCCTCGATATCAACACCGTACTTCCCAAGCACGCATTTCAAAAGCGCCTTTCTCGGATGGTTGTGAGGGACTTCTTTCGAGCAAGATAAGATCGTAAGATTAAGTCCATTAGTGGTGCAATCTATCTTTTCCTTTTGAAGAATGGCTACAACCCCTTCGTGAAAATACTTTTGCTCGTATTTTTCATCATCATCGAATGAGACAAAAAAGGCATCGATTTTTTTCTTCGTGGGATCGTCCCATTTGGCGGCTTCGGTGATGCTCTTGAATTCGGAATAGTTTTTAAAAGTCTTATAGGCCATGAAATGCGGTTTAAATATGAATAGCAATTATTTCAGGTGCAATTTAGGGTTTTTCCATGACGTGCAAACCAAGTTTTCTTTGCTGAAACCAAATCCTTACAATCGTCATGTAAAGCCCCGTTGTGGGAACAACAGGGCTTAAGATAGTGTTTATTCCAGTGGATCGAGGGGATGAAGCAAGTCCTGCTGGAAACAGCAACTATTTCAGCGAAACCTCACCATCGGATAGTGTAAAGCGTTTCGCTGCGAAAGTTATATATTCAAATTGATATGCCGTGTTTATGCAGTATTTGGGTTGCGGTTTTACCGCATTTCTATAGCACTGTGGGAAGCCACATTTTTTTGTGGATAGGGCACAAAGTAAGACTCTATCAATCTCAATAAAAGCTAAATAGAAAGGGCCGCTTTGTATAACGACCCTAAAACCAAATGATGAATTCTAAAGAGGTCCTGATGTCACCACAGTAATTTTCACCTTGTGTCCAGAATTTTGATCTTCGTGCTCTCGACGACCATTCCTTGCTTCTGTTTCGGCAACGAAAATCCTCAATAATTCGCACTTGTTGCAAGTCAACCTGTACGTTGAACTAACTGCATTTTCATTATTCTCTTCCATGATTGTATATTTATTAATTGAAATTAATAGGGAAGGTAAACCGGACTCCGAGCCTTCCCTGATCTGCCAACTTAAGTTCGTCCTTCACCATCCGCCATATGTTAGTAATCGTATAAAAAATTTCCGCATTGACGAAATTCTTTTCGTCCTTGGCGGCGGCGAATGGATGAAGAAGACCCATTCCAAAATTTAATTCAGGTCTTATTCCATCGCACATCCGGTATGTGCAATAGGTGTGTACTGCGAAAATATTATTAAAGAACCCGTAGTAATCCGCATTGATTGTCACTTCACGGATTTGCTTTTTATAATCGCCGATATAAGCGGTATATTTTTTAGATGACGCCATTGATGAAGGGCCATTGCTACCATAGTCATTTTGTACAGTTATCTCTGTTGATGTGAGGTCCTGGAAATTGCTTTTGGAGTTGAACAAAACTCCTAGGGAAAAGTACCTAATCTTTGTCCTTTGACTTGACCTCCTGTAAACCGAAAGCTTCCCATACAACTGATGGCTCGAATATTTTTCGTCGATAAGTCGGTTTTCGTAGTCTAGGGTTGGATCAAAGCGTTTAAAAGCATCGCGCCTAACTTGTCCGCCAAGAGTGAACCAAATTATTTGAAAGCCATCTACCTTAATTTTGCCCGTGCCTAGAAGTTTCATTGCTTGGGCCTGTTTGTCTTCGACAATTTTAATTTGAGCATCTCTCCAGTGTTTGAATTGTGTTTGATTATTCAAAAGATTATTGATTGCAAGGATTTCAAGACGAAGGCGCTGAAGCGATTGATGGAACGATTGCTGCTGTATCACGAGCCAAGATGCGTAATTTTGTACCGAATCCGCATAGTCCGCTTGGAATTTTTTACTTAGTTTCTCGCGTTGCTCACGCAAAACTGCACCGCTATTAATGTTCATGGTGTCAGTTTGAAATTGAGAATTAAGAGCTGCCTTATCTCCATTATAGGAAGCGACTTGATCAAAATCAGTTTCAAGAAATTTTGTCTGTCCTAGAATTGGCAATTGCTGTTTTTGAGGGATGAAGTTGAATTCGACACCCAAAGAAACATTCGTATTTAACTCCCTCTTAAAAAGGTAAGCAAGCCCTTCGGTGGCGCCTGCATTGACTTTAGCACTGAGGACACTCCCATGCTCGAATTGATAGGCAGGAGAAAAGCTAGCCTTTCCTTCGGTCAAGTCAAGCCCAGCAAAACCACCTGGCGCGGTTCCATTGGTATTGGTCACTAATAATCTAAATTCACGTTTCATCAAGAAACGATATTCCTCAGCCGTTGGCGTTCCTGATGGGAGTGGCTGTGCAATTGTGCAATACCAAATAGCAGACATTAATAAAGTGAGTAGTGCTTTCATAAACGAATAGTTTAAAGTATTTGTTACAAAGAAGTTATGTATTCAAATCGAGATGAAACACCATATAAATACGGTATTTTCTCAACGGAAAACCACGTAGCTTCACGTACAAAACTCCACTTTAATCGTACTAAATTACTCCCTGAAAACGGGGATTTTCCCCTCACTGACTTCTGTTACTCTATACCAACAAAAAACCGCACACCCCTTACCGAGATATGCGGCTTCTTATTATAGATAGCACAGGAATCAAAATCCCCACGCCACTTTTCACCACGTAATGCTTTATCGTATCACCACGTTAAACGTTTTCCTGACACCATTCGATTCATAGTGCAAATAGAATGTCAAACGATTAAATTATGCGAAAGAATTTTATCCGGTATGTGGTGTTGGTTTTAATTTCATTGCGTGCATGACGTGCAGTGGTATGACGCTAAAAAAATATTCAGTGCTGATTTTGGTTAGGATTCCATTAATAGGCGATTCTTGTACCTATATTGTACCTAACAAAAAAGCCCGGAATGAGTCCGGACTTTAATCCAATGTTCATACGGTTTTTAGCCGCTTTCATGTTGCAGAGAGGAAGAGATTAAATATCTCAGCAAGGATCCGCTTCACAACGCGTCCCAGCTTTTGAAAAAGCTGTTGAGATTTTTTATTTCCATCTGCGCTTGAAAATGAATTTTCCGCTGGATGAAAACAAAAAATCCCAAGCGTTGTTTCGCTTGGGATCAGTTCTGGCAGAGAGGAAGAGATTCGAACTCTCGATACAGTTACCCGTATACTACCTTTCCAGGGTAGCTCCTTCAACCACTCGGACACCTCTCTGTATCTGTTTGCGAGTTCTGTAAGAAAAAATTGTAGATCTTTCAATCCGCCAAGGCGGAACAGTTCGCTGTTTGAGTGCGCAAAAATAGCACTATTTTCAAGAATACCAACGATTAGTTCGTTTGCTCTCCGCAAATTGCTGTGGCGAAAAGCGCTTTTAACTGTTCAGGGTTGTTTGGAAAACGTCCCAAAGCATACATTAATTTGCTTACTGCCGCTTCTGTTGTGAGGTCGTAACCCGACATTACGCCGTTTTCTGCGAAGAAGGAGCTGGTTTCGTATTTTCCTTGTTCTACCGTGCCTGAAGCACATTGGGTGATGTTCAACACCACTCCACCGGCAGCGATATAGTCTTTTAATAATTGGTGGAATGACGCGTCAGACGAAGCATTACCCGATCCGAACGATTCCAGTATGATTCCCTTAGTATGCGATGCATCAAACAAAGGCGCGTATAAGTTCCAAGTGATTCCCGGAAACAATTTGATCAGCACCACAGACGCGTCAAACTCCGTAAACAAGGTAAGTTCATCGGGGCGAGCGATCGGTTCCGTTTCGCGGTAATCAATGTGCACACCGGCCACAGCCAACGGACGTAAATTGGGCGAACGAAACGCTTCAAACGATTCTGCTGAAACTTTCGAAGTGCGGTTTCCACGGTACAAGGAATATTCAAAATAAATAGCGACTTCACAGATTTTTGCCGAACCGTCTTCGTTGCGCGCGGCAGCAATTTCAATGGCTGTTATCAGGTTTTCTTTTCCATCGGTGCGAATAGTACCAATAGGTAATTGCGAGCCTGTCAAAATCACCGGTTTTTTCAACCCTTGTAGCATAAAACTCAGGGCCGATGCAGTAAATGCCATTGTATCCGAACCGTGTAGGATCACAAATCCGTCGAATGCATCGTATTGATCGTAGACCAATTGGGCAATCTCACCCCACAATTGCGGGTTCATTTCCGAAGAATCGATGGGTTGCTCGAACGCTTTGGTGGTCAATTTTACGTTCAACCGCCCCAATTCGGGAATGTGTTTGTACACGTCGCCGAAATCGAATGCTGTGAGCGAACCGGTAATCGGGTCATTCACCATTCCGATGGTTCCACCGGTATAAATTACCAAAACGTTGGGTTGTTGCATCGCTTTATCCGTTGAGATTTCGATTACAAAGTTGACTCATTTTCCGAGATTCGCAACAGCTTGCTGCAAACAGAAGAGTTCAATGGCGTTTTTGCTTGTGAGATCGATGAGTTGACGTAACGGCATTTCGTAAATTTCAGCCACTTTCTCAGCCGTATGCAATACATAAGCACTTTCATTGCGCTTGCCTCTAAATGGCGTTGGCGGAAGGTACGGCGCATCGGTTTCAAGCACCAATTTTTCGGGCGAAACGGTTTTCAGCACTTCGGGTAAATCGGATTTTTTGTAGGTCACCACTCCACCGATTCCCAGCAGAAAACCACCGTAATTATCAATCTTTTTGGCATCTTCTGCCGTTCCGGTAAAGCAATGAAAAATGCCGCGTAAGCGCTCGTCGTTTTCCTGATCAAGCACCTCGAATATTTCCGGAAACGAATCGCGGGCGTGAATCACAATGGGCCATTGTTTTTCCTTCGCCCAGTTGATTTGACGGCGAAAAGCTTCCAGTTGCTCAGCGCGAAAGGTTTTATCCCAGTACAAATCCACACCTATTTCACCAATGGCGATGTAATGTCGGCTATCAATGTGCGAACGCATGGTGTGCAGCGTTGCCTCCCAGTTTTCATCCACCGAACACGGGTGTAAGCCCATCATCGCATGACAATGATTCGGGAATTGTGTTTCCAGCGCATGCATTCCGGCGATGCTTTCCAGGTCAATATTCGGCAAACAAAGAATTTCCACTCCGGCTGCTATGGCACGTTGAATCATCTCGGTGCGGTCGTCGTCGAATTGGGAAGAATATAAATGGGTATGGGTATCAATTATCATAGGAGACTTAAGACTTGGAGACAATAGACTTGAGACTAAAAGAGAAAAGACCAAAGACTGGAGACGATTTACGTCTTTCATCTTTGGTCTTCTGTCTCAAGTCTTTCAGAAGTTGAGTCTTCCTAGTTACAGAATTCGTCGTAAGCAGCCGCTAAGTTTTCAGCGATCAATGCCGCGCTAACGCCTTCGATGTTGTGACGCTCCAAGAAATGCACCAACTTGCCGTCTTTGAAAAGAGCAACAGAAGGTGATGACGGAGGAAATGGTAAGAAATAATTACGTGCTTGTTGAGTAGCCTCGGTATCTACTCCTGCAAAAACGGTGTAGAGATTGGCTGGCAATTTTTCGTTTTGAAGCGATTGTTTTACGCCCGGACGAAGATTTCCTGCTGCGCATCCGCATACGGAATTGACTACTACTAAGGTTACACCTTCACTGTTTGGAATGGCACTGTCTACAGCTGCTGCTGTTTCCAACTGCTGAAAGCCCACACGTGTAAGGTCTTCCTTCATGGGTTGTACGAGTTCTTGTGGGTACATAATTGTAAATTTTATCCTGCAAATTTACGCAAACTCTCCCAAAACAAACCACATAAAGATTGTTAATCGGAACGGTTGATGTGTGTTCTTAGCGTTTATCGAACCGCGCGATATCCGATTCGGGATGCAAGGGTTTTCCTTCCGCCAAATAATCGGTCAATTCTTGCATCAGCAAAGGTGCCATCATGTAGCCTTTTGCGCCCAAACCGTTGGCAATCAACAATCGTGGAAATTCGGCGTGTTTCCCCATCAAAGGTCGGCGATCAAGCACTGTAGGCCGAACACCCGCCACATGATCTATTACTTCGTACGGTTCGTTGGTAACGGAGGTGATGTTTTCTTCAATTAGCGCGCGTGCCGCTTCGGTTGGAATCACATTGTCGGTATCCCATTCATAATTCGACCCCGCTTTGAACAATCCGTTTCCGATCGGAAGCAGAAAACACTTGCGGTTGAGCGATTCTTCCTGCGAAATAGATGGAGCTTGAATGGTTAATACTTCGCCCTTGGTTTGTTGCAACGGTAACTGTCCGAACCATGGATTGGCTTTTCCGTCTTTCCCTTCGCAGAAGATAATATAATCGTATACCTCACCTTTATAGGTAGCATTCACCGGATCGATGGATGCGTAATCCAATTCCTCACTTTCGAGCAACCCTTGTTCGATAAACCAATTGCGCTGTGTTTCATAATAAGATGCTGCATCTATATGAGAAGCGCCTTTCACCAACCCTGTTCCGAAGGTGTTTTGCGGAATCGGAAAGTTGACATCTGCTTCGGTTTGCAGTGCCATGAAATCGCGGTAGTTGGGTAATTCTTGTTTTTTGAGCCAATAACCTGCTTCCTGTTCACTGGCAAATAAGCGCCTGATGGCTAGCGGATATTGAAAGGTTGTGTTGAATTGTTTTCCGAGCTCCTGATAAAAAGCATCGGCAACCGGCATAAACTCTTCTGCTCGCCAACTCAAGGTCATACGACGAAACACCATCGGATTGATAATTCCAGCTGCAACTTGCGTAGACTGGTTGATCCCTTTATCGATCATCTTAAAATCAATTCCTTTTGCTAAAAAACGGTGCGCCAAACATGTGCCGGCCACTCCACTTCCGATAATGAGCACTTTCATAGCTGCAAAGAACGGGAAGATTTTGGGAAGAGCGAGCACTGATCGCGATAAAAACAAGCGTTAGCGTGATTAGGACATGCCACCCCTCTCGATCTCCCCTCAAGGGGAGAAGAAGATTCACCTCTTTAATTTCAATCCACTTAACCTTAATTAACCTCCATTAACCTGATCCTAACCAGACCGGCTTCTAAAACCCGTTATCCTTGCAGGATGTTATACAATCTTAAATCCGAAAACATGAAAAAGACACGTTTAATACTCGGCACTCTACTAGCTTTGGGCATCTTCACCAATTGCCAAGCTCAAACGCCAAAGACTACCAAAAAAGAAGTTTCAAAGGAAATCAGCGTGGAAGACGAAAACGGGGTGAAAAAAGTGACCATCAAATCAACCGAAGACGGCAAAACAACCGTTGAAACCTTTACCGGAAAAGAAGCCGAAGCAAAATTGAAAGAATTGGAAGATCCGGCTTCTGAAGAGATTACGGTGGAAGTGGTCGACGGAGTTACCATCGATGTAAACATGGAAGAAGTAAACGGTGTGAAAACACTTACCATTAAACGTACCGAAGATGGGAAAACCGCTACCGAAACATACACAGGCGCCGAAGCCGAAACAAAACTGAAGGAATTGGAAAAAACACCTCCTTCCGGTGAAAAAGGTAAAACGGTGAAACAATCTGTGCGTGTAGTGAAGACTAGAAAGACCTTAGACTGAAGACTGAAAGACTGAAAGACTAAAGACTGTAAAGACTAGAGACCCAAGACTTTTAGACTAAAGACTAGAGACGTCTACTATTAGTATGTCTTTAGTCTCATGTCTAACAGTCTTAAGTCTATCTTGCTACGGCTAAACTAATCACACTAATCTTTGCATTGGGAAGTGTTTCCTGCAAACGACGCACGCACGTTTCAAGCGTAGAACCGGTAGTGACCACATCATCTACTACGGCAACGTGTTTTAATTCACTTACTCCTTTTACCTGCGACTCAAACCGGTCTTGCATGTTTTCCCAGCGCGATTGTTTTCCTTTTTTGGTTTGACTTTCCGTGAAGACAACGCGTCTCAGCAAATCACTGCGAACAGGAATGGTTAATTCCGCCGCAATTCCTTCGGCCAGTAATTGACTCTGATTATACCCGCGCAAAAACTCTTTGTTCGGATGAAGTGGTACCGGAATCAAGGCTTCAAGGTCAGAAAACTTCGGTTGTTGTTTCACCCGTTCGCCCAATCGTTCACCGAAATACCGCGCCACATCGGGTCGGTCTTTGTATTTCAATGCATGCAAAATGGGTTGAGTGGAATTTCCTGATTCGAATTGTAACATGGCATAGGTTTGATGCAGTGGTACACGTCCCCAGAACAATTGATCCAATAAAGTCGGTTCGGTATAATCTTCATAATAGGTATACTGCAAATCGTTTTCACACACCGCACAAACGGCGCTTGGTGAATGAGCGGTTTCCACATCGCAGATCAGGCAAAAATTCGGATACATTACATGCAGCAAATCCGACTTCCATTTGTTAAAAAGAGCGGCTGTTTTTTTCATTTTTTCGCGGTTAGCGGGACATTCAATAGTATTAACAATTCATTGTGAATATACATAGAAAAAAACAATTGATCCCTCATCGAAAACACCTTAATTTTATAGAATGGAAGCGCAAGATTGTTCATTCACAAGTTGTTGACGAATCGTGTTAATCCTTCGACAAACGAAGATGAATTTACTGTGAATATCTTTAAAGCGAATGTTAATAAGCCCGCTAAGTGTTCATGGTAAAGGCTTTTCGAAATCGAGTGTTGATAACCTGAAAGGATTGTGAATTTCTTTAATTGCGAAAGGGAAGAATTTTGCCAATTTTTGTATGCCTCAATCAGGTGAAGTTGGCGTCCGATTACGAAAAGATGCGTGTCGGAATTCGAGAGAGAGGAAACAAATAAATTTTGTAACTTGTATAGTAAACCATGGTTCCAGTAGGTATCATGGAGTAGGAATTATTGACTCAAAAAAACGGAATAACAATGGCGCAAGCAGAACCAATACTGGAAGAAAACAAGAATAGATTTGTGTTATTCCCTATACAACATGAAGATATTTGGTCTTTTTACAAAAAGGCTGAGGCAAGTTTCTGGACTGCTGAAGAAATTGACTTGTCGCCGGATTTATTGGATTGGGAAAATAAGTTAACAGATGACGAGCGTCATTTCATCAAACACGTGTTGGCGTTTTTCGCGGCTTCAGACGGTATTGTGAATGAAAATTTGGCCGAGCACTTTTTAGCGGAAGTGCAATATACCGAGGCAAAGTTCTTTTACGGGTTCCAGGTTGCCATCGAAAACATTCACTCCGAAACGTATTCGTTGTTGATTGATACCTACATCAAAGATACAACAGACAAAAACCATTTGTTCAACGCCTTCGAAACCATCGATTGCGTACGTAAAAAAGCCGATTGGGCGTTGCGTTGGATCGATAACGGTTCGTTTGCCGAACGTTTGGTAGCCTTTGCGGCAGTTGAAGGAATCTTCTTCTCCGGTTCGTTCTGCTCTATCTTCTGGTTGAAGAAACGCGGATTGATGCCGGGATTGACTTTCTCCAACGAACTTATTTCGCGCGATGAAGGTTTGCACTGCGATTTCGCTTGCTTGTTGTATACACGTCACTTGGTAAACCGTCTACCGAAAGAACAAGTACAACAAATCATCTTAGACGCCGTAGCGATCGAAAAAGAATTCGTGACCGACGCGTTGCCGGTGAAACTCATCGGAATGAACGCCGATTTGATGCAACAATACATTGAATTCGTAGCCGACCGCTTATTGCAGGAGCTAGGCAACGAGAAAGTATTCAACACAACAAATCCGTTCGATTTCATGGATATGATTTCTATCCAAGGAAAAACCAACTTCTTTGAAAAACGCGTAGCAGAATACCAAAAGGCAGGTGTGATGGGCAACAAAGAAGATCAAACGTTTAGCCTGAACGAAGAATTTTAAGACAACAATCAATGACTACGTGTCACTACGTAGCAAACTGAAAACAACAACCCAAAATATAGGAGAGCGCACTATGTACGTTATTAAAAGAGACGGAAGAAAAGAGGCAGTGAAATTTGACAAGATCACTGCGCGCATCATCAAGATGTGCTATGGACTCGACCCGTTGGTATCGCCGGAAGCGGTAGCAATGAAGGTAATCGAGGGGATTTACGACGGTGTTTCGACAACCGATTTAGACAACCTTGCAGCGGAAGTTGCAGCTGCTAAAACGATCGATCACCCGGATTACGCATTGTTGGCATCGCGTATCGCGGTTTCCAACCTACACAAGGAAACGAAAAAATCGTTCTCCGATGTCATGGAAGATTTATACAAGTACATCGATCCGAAAACCGGACAACGTGCTTCGTTACTTGCCGATGACGTTTACGAAGTAATCATGAACAACCGCGAAATGCTTGATTCAAGTATTATTTATGATCGCGATTTCCGTTACGATTACTTCGGATTTAAAACATTGACACGTAGCTACTTGTTGAAATTGAACGGTGAAATCGCCGAACGTCCACAACAAATGTTGATGCGTGTAGCGGTAGGAATTCACAAAGGTGATTTGACCCAAGCTATCAAAACCTACAACTTGATGTCGGAAGGTTGGTTTACCCACGCCACACCAACGTTGTTTAACGCCGGAACACCGAAACCGCAAATGTCTTCATGTTTCTTGTTGACCATGAAAGACGACAGCATCGAAGGTATTTATGACACGTTGAAATCTTGCGCTCAGATTTCTCAGTCGGCCGGTGGAATCGGATTGGCTATTCACAACATTCGTGCAACAGGCTCATACATCAAAGGAACAAACGGTACTTCCAACGGTATTGTTCCAATGTTGCGCGTGTTCAACGATACGGCACGTTATGTAGATCAAGGTGGTGGAAAACGTAAAGGATCATTCGCCATGTACATGGAACCATGGCATGCAGATGTGTTCGACTTCTTGGATTTGAAGAAAAACTTCGGAAAAGAAGAATCACGTGCACGCGATTTGTTCTACGCATTGTGGATTCCGGATTTGTTCATGCAACGCGTTGAAGACAACGGTGACTGGACCTTGATGTGTCCGCACGAATGTCCGGGATTGTCCGATACTTACGGAACCGAATTCGAAGCATTGTACACACAATACGAACAAGAAGGTAAGGGTCGTAAAACGGTAAAAGCTCAAGACTTGTGGTTCAAAATTTTGGAATCGCAAATTGAAACCGGAACACCTTACATGTTGTACAAAGATGCAGCCAACAACAAGTCAAACCAGAAAAACTTGGGTACCATCAAGTCTTCGAACTTGTGTACCGAGATCATGGAATACACTGCTCCTGACGAAGTAGCGGTTTGTAACTTGGCTTCATTGGCATTGCCGAAGTTCGTTACTGAAGACGGTGGATTCGATCACGATAAATTATTCGAGGTAACTTACCAAGCTACCATTAACCTGAACCGTATCATCGACGGTAACTTCTACCCGGTAGAAGAAGCACGTAAATCAAACATGCGTCACCGTCCGATTGGATTGGGTGTGCAAGGTTTGGCAGATGCATTCATCTTATTGCGTTACCCGTTTGAGTCGGAAGAAGCACGTGCGTTGAACCGCGAGATTTTTGAAACGATCTATTACGCTTCCATGACTGCGTCGAAAGACTTGGCCAAAGCAGAAGGTCCATACGAAACATACGCAGGTTCACCGGTATCACAAGGTATTTTCCAATTCGACATGTGGGGTGTAACACCAAGCTCACGTTGGGAATGGGATGTATTGAAAGAAGAAGTGAAAACACACGGTGTGCGTAACTCATTGTTGTTAGCTCCTATGCCAACAGCTTCAACAGCTCAGATCTTAGGAAACAACGAATGTTTTGAGCCGTACACATCTAACATTTACACACGTCGTGTATTGTCTGGTGAGTTCATCATCGTAAACAAACATTTATTGAAGGATTTGGTGAGAGAAAGTTTGTGGACCAAAGAAATGCGTCAGAAATTGATGGCATCAAACGGTTCCGTTCAAAACATCAACGAGATTCCTCAGTACATTAAAGATTTATACAAAACAGCCTGGGAGATTTCACAAAAATCGATCATCGAAATGGCTGCCGATCGTGGAGCATACATTTGCCAATCACAGTCGTTGAACATTTTCATGGAGAATGCCAACTTCGGTAAATTGACATCAATGCACTTCTACGGTTGGAAAAAAGGATTAAAAACAGGAATGTACTACTTGCGTACGAAAGCAGCTACGGATGCCATCAAATTTACAGTTGATAAAGCCGTTGCCGAATTGCCAGAGCAGCAAGCAGCTACCATCGAAGAGCAACAAGCGGCCATCGCTTGCTCATTGGATGATCCGGAAGGATGCGAAATGTGTTCAGGGTAGGCGCGAGATGCGTCCCGCGCCACACTGACACAGAAAAACGGCATTGTGTAATGTTAATAATTGTGCCGTTTTTATTTAATAGTACACGAATTAAAATCCCTTTTCCGCCTCAGGCGGAAAGGGGATTTTTCATTTAACCCTGAAACAACATCAGTAGATTTTCATGTGGCTAAGCGCAATGTCATTAAGTTAAGATTGGTTCGGAACTAAGGATTATGCTAGGCAAACAACCATTTTTCAAAATAGAAGAAGAAAAGCAGGTATAGCTTGCCACAGATTGCACAGATTTTCACAGATATTGGACTATACGCTAGCGTATAGTCTTCAAATTGAACTACGGATTTTATCTGTGAAAATCTGAGTCACCGTGTCAGCCGAAGGATGATCTGTGGCAAAACAATTATTGAATAGCATACATTTCAATTACTTTACTGCAATAGAAGCATGCCCAATTAGGAGTTATTCCTTAACTTAAGGACATTGGGCTACGCGATAAATCAGGATATAATCACAATCGACACCCAATGCACATGTGCAACGAGTCATACAAAAATTTCATCTTTCCGATTTTGGGTGTAACTAATCCATCCCTATAAATCGCCCACCCACTTCTTTTCAACTAAAAACACCACCATTCTTCCACTAATCCAAAAAGTGGGAATCATGTAACTAATTGGCTCTCATCTGTAATTCCTTTGCTAGGAGGATCAATGACCTTTGCTGTAAGGCATTATCACTCAAAAACAACACCAAATGGGTAGCATATTATATACAGTCGCTGTGGTGCTCATCATGATTTGGGCAGTCGCTTATATCGGATACAATGCAGGCGGATTGATCCATGGGTTGCTTGGTTTGGCAGTCGCCATTATCATTCTACAACTAATAAGAAAAACGTAAACAAATATCGTATGAGCACAGGAAAAATAATGACAGGAATTGCCTTTGGAGCAGCAATAGGATCGTTGCTTGGAGCACTTTATGCACCCGAAAAAGGATCCAAAACACGTAAACAACTTTCCAAAAAAGGCACAGAGTATGCCGATGAATTAAAAAATCGGTTCAATGACATGTTAGACGGACTTAAAGCTGACTTAATGGAAAGTAAAGATAGTGCCGAGGAAACAATGGTTCAAGTAAAAAAAGCCATTAAATCGCCGACCAATGCGCCGAAAGTACCACGCAAGCAAACGATCAAAAAAATTGCCTCTACAACACTTGCCGATACACTGAAAAAGAACAGTCCTAAAATACCGGTTGTCTGATTAGTCGTAAACACATTCACATTCCTCCAACAACATGATAACGGTAAAAAGAGAAGGAGTCTTGTTGCATAAAACCGCACTGGATTTCGAAGACGAAGGTGTCTTGAATCCTGCAATCATTCAACAAGGCGATCATGTACATCTATTTTACCGTGCTGTAAGAGCCGGAAATCATTCTTCGATCGGGTATTGCAAACTGCATGGACCGTTAACGATCATTGAACGACATACCGAACCCTTACTCGTTCCGACTTCCGATTACGAATCGCAGGGAATGGAAGATCCGCGGATTGTTTGTATTGACAACCTTTACTACCTTACATATACGGCATTCGACGGTTGGAGCGCACGTGGTGCTCTTGCCGTTTCAGAGGATCTCAAAACCTTTGAAAAAAAAGGAATGATTGTGCCACAAGTAAGTTATCATCAATTCAAGCACTTGGTAAAGTCAAATGCTGACATGAACCTCAAGTACTTGCGTTTTAGACCGTTTGAAGATGTCAATGCCGAAATTGATCATTCCGAAAGTTTTATTTGGGATAAAAACATTGTATTATTTCCACGAAAAATAAACGGTTGTTTTGCCTTCTTTCACCGGATCAGACCCGATATTCAATTGGTCATGGTTCGCGACTTTGATGAACTTACTCCCGATTTTTGGATGGATTACTTAGGTGATTTACCCAATCACATTGTATTGCAATCGCTTTACAACCATGAAATGAGCTACATCGGTGGCGGTTGTCCGCCGGTTGAATGCAAAGAAGGTTGGATTGTGATTTACCACGGCGTGCGCGATTCTCCCAACGGATACATTTATTCCGCGTGCGCAGCATTACTCGATTTAAGTGATCCGCGAATAGAACTTGCCCGATTACCCTACCCGCTTTTTTCACCCGAATGTGAATACGAAATGGAAGGAGCTGTAAACAACGTTTGCTTTCCTACCGGAACCGCTCTTTTCGGCGACATCCTCTACATTTATTACGGAGCCGCCGATGAGCAAATTGCCTGCGCATCTGTGAGTATCAGTGCGCTTATTACTGAATTACTACTTCACTCAAACCCGAAATGATTATGTTACCGACTATTGTATTTCTTACCTCTTACCCACCCCGCGAATGCGGAATTGCTACTTTTTCTCAAGATTTGGTTCAAGCCCTCAACCGACAGTTTAAACACTCTTTTGTGCTTAAAATAGCTGCCGTTGAAACCGAAACATCAACGAATTACCCCAAAGAAGTGGCCTACGCTTTAAATACGACGTTGAAACGATCGTATCACAAATTGGCGAATACGCTCAATGCCGACCCGAAAATCAGCTTGTTGGTTGTGCAACACGAATTCGGTTTTTTCAAACAACATCCTGCCGACTTTCAACAATTATTGGAAGACGTCATAATGCCTGTTGTTGTTGTTTTTCACACCGTATTACCTGAGCCCAATCCTTTATTATTGCTTGAAATACAGCAAATAGCTGCCAAAAGTGCCTCAATAATTGTGATGACGGAAAGTGCCAAACACATCTTGGCTCAAGATTATTTGATCGACCTCGAAAAAATAACGGTTATCCAACACGGTACCCATTTGGTGAAAAACGCCAACAAAGAACTACTGAAGGAAAAATACGGTTTCAGTGGTAGAAAAATTGTTTCCACATTCGGCTTGATTAGTTCGGGTAAAAACATTGAAACCACGCTACAAGCTTTACCTGCTGCGATTGAACAAAATCCGGAATTACTCTTTTTGATCATCGGGAAAACACATCCTGAAGTGCTAAAAACCGAACAAGAGAATTACCGAAATATGCTGGAAAACCTGGTAATTGAACTGAAATTGGAAAATCATGTTCTGTTTATCAACCAATATGTTTCCTTAAACGATTTGCTGGAATACTTGCAACTCACCGATCTTTACCTCTTCACTTCCAAAGATCCCAATCAAGCAGTGAGCGGAACGTTTTCGTATGCGTTGAGTTGCGGTTGTCCGATTATTTCAACACCAATTCCACATGCGTTGGAGCTGTTGCAAAATAATCCTTACACAATCGTTCCGTTTAGCGATCCGGTGAAATTGGCTATTTCCATCAATCACTTACTCGCCGACAAAGATCTGCGTGAATCGATTCACCTGGACGCCTTGCACCGAATGGCTGCAACTTCGTGGGAAAATACGGCCAATCAATACACATCGTTGTTTCAGCAAACGGTTAAACAACCATTCTCATTGGAGTACCGGCTCCCGGAGATCAACTTGCACCACATCCAACAATTGACCACCGATTTTGGAATGATCCAATTTTCGATACTCAATCAACCCGATATTGATTCGGGATATACCATAGATGATAATGCCCGCGCGCTCATTGCAATGTGTAAGCATTATGCCGTCACAAAAGACGAATCCGATCTCGATTTGATCCGCACTTATTTTACCTTTTTGGAGTTTTGTCTTCAACCGCAAGGACATTTTCTCAACTATGTAGACAAGAAAAAATCGTTCACGAATCAGAATTACGAAACCAATCTTTCCGATTCAAACGGCAGAGCAATCTGGGCATTCGGCTATGTGGCTTCTATGAAAGGAACCCTTCCGATCCAGTTGATACACCGCGCGGTTGTCGTTTTAGAAGCTGTTTCCAAACGTGTACCTGATATGTATTCAACACGTGCTATGAGTTTTACCATCAAAGGATTGTACTACTACCATAGTACTTTTCCCTTAGCTTCCACACGTGGCTTGATTCGTTTGCTCGCCGACCGTTTGGTTCAGATGTACATTCATGAATCAGACAAAGATTGGGAATGGTTTGAAAGTTATATGACCTACGCCAATAGTCTGGTGCCGGAAGCGTTATTGTGTGCCTATGAAGTGAGCAATCACCAACCCTATCGCACCATTGCAAAAATTACGTTTGACTTTTTATTGACTCATATTTTCAATGAGAAGGGTATCAAAGTCGTTTCGAATAAAGGATGGATGCTCAAAGGAGAAACACCGGAATATTTTGGTGAACAACCTATCGATGTAGCTTATACCATTCTTGCTTTAAGCAGGTTTTACGATGCTTTTCAACAAACCGATTACTTAGAGAAAATGGAAATCGGTTTCAATTGGTTTCAAGGACAAAACCACTTAAACCGCATTGTTTACAATCCGTGTACCGGTGGATGTTGTGACGGACTGGAAGAAGATCACGTTAACTTGAATCAAGGCGCGGAATCAACTGTGAGTTACCTCATGGCCCGACTGGTAATGGAAGGTTATCGTGCTGCGTTGTTGCACCTTCACCAAAACAAACAACTGGCAGTAAAATATGAAGACGCCACATTGATGGCATCTTAAAATTAGATTTGAACAGTCATGGAAACACTCAATCAATCGGATTACAGTATTTACATTGATCCAACGAAAGCGTTTATCTTTTCGATGAATCCGTATGATACCACTATTCCTGTGTTAACGCGCATAGAGCTCAACTTGCTATCAAGTGATTTGCCGCATGAATCGGTTCAAGCGCTGCAAGAGGAAGACTTCATGGAACGAATTATTGTCTTACTACAACTACCACATCGTTTATTGGTTTTCGGTCCTTCCGATGATAAATACACGCTGTTTAAGGTTTTGCAAACACAACCCCAATTCAGTAATCTTGAAAAAACCGTACTGGTAGCTCCTTTTGAAGAACAACCGGCCGAGGCACAACTATTTTCAGATGATTTCTTCAGCATAAACTTGCCGTTCTAATAGTGAACATAGATTCAACATTCTTTGCTATTTTTGCGCGCATAGAGGATAATCATGAAACGAACAAAAATTGCCGAAGTATTGGGCCAACCGGAAGTTGGTGCTACGTATTGTGTGAAAGGATGGGTGCGGGCTTTCCGTCAAAACCGATTTATTCAATTGAATGACGGTTCAACCATCAATAACTTACAAGCCGTAGTTGACTTCGAACAATTTGACGAAACTACCTTGAAGAAGATTACAACAGCTGCTGCAGTAAGTCTTACAGGTGTTTTAGCTGAATCGCAAGGAAGCGGACAAGCCGTAGAATTAATGGTTTCGGCCATTGAGATTATCGGCGAAGCCAATCCGGATGATGTTCAGAAAACCGTGATGCAACCCAAGAAACACAGCTTGGAATACTTGCGTGAACAAGCACATTTACGTTTCCGCACCAATACTTTCGGAGCGGTATTTCGCGTGCGCCATGCCGTGAGTTATGCCATACACCAATTCTTCAACGACCGTGGATTTTTCTACATTCATACACCTATCATTACCGGTTCCGATGCCGAAGGTGCAGGTGAAATGTTTCGTGTAACCAACCTCGATGCTATAAATCCACCGTTGAAAGACGATGGAACGGTTGATTTCGAACAAGATTTCTTCGGTAAACAAGTAAACTTAACTGTTTCCGGTCAGTTGGAAGGTGAGTTAGCCGCCATGGGATTGGGTTCCATTTATACCTTCGGACCTACATTCCGCGCTGAAAACTCCAATACTTCCCGACACTTAGCCGAATTCTGGATGATCGAGCCGGAAGTAGCCTTTAATGATATTGTTGACAACATGGATTTGGCAGAAGAAATGCTGAAATACATCTGTCAATATGTAATGGATCATTGTCAGGATGATTTGGCGTTCCTCAACGAGCGTGATGTGACCGAACAACAATCCAAGCCGCAAAACGAACGCAACGAATTATCGTTATTAGAGCGCTTACAGTTTGTGGTTGCGAACGACTTTAAACGCATTACGTACACCGAGGCTGTTGATGTACTCATGAATTCAAGCCACTACAAAAAGAAAAAGTTCAAGTACGATGTGATGTGGGGAACCGATTTGCAAAGCGAACACGAGCGTTACTTGGTGGAAAAAGAGTTCAAACGTCCTGTTATCATTACCGACTATCCGGCTTCGTTTAAAGCATTTTACATGCGTGCAAACGACGGTTGTGAACCGGGCAAAGAAACCGTTGCAGCGATGGACATTTTGTTCCCTGGCATCGGTGAAATGGTGGGCGGATCTCAACGTGAAGAACGTTTAGAGGTATTGAAGAAAAAATGTGCCGATTTCGGTATTCACGAAGAAGATTTATGGTGGTATCTTGATACGCGTAGATTCGGATCGGTACCGCACGCCGGTTTCGGACTCGGTTTTGAGCGTATGGTGATGTTTGTGACAGGTATGTCTAACATCCGCGACGTAATTCCTTTCCCTCGTACGCCACAAAACGCGGAATTCTAGTCATTTTTTGTATATTGTAAGACTATCGACTACGTATTATGGCGCTCAGACAACAACTTTCACAGAAACTCGAACAACGGCTCTCACCACAGCAGATTCAACTCATGAAGTTGTTACAGGTTCCTACGATGGAATTGGATCAACGCATCAAACAAGAGTTGGAAGAAAATCCGGCTTTGGAAGAAGGTCCGGAAGAGTTGGAAGAAGATTACGATAACGAAGACGACGATTTCGATAACGATAACGATGAAAACGATTTCGATGACGATTTCGACCTCAGTGATTATTTCGACGACGATACCCCCGATTATAAAACACAAGCCAACAATACCAGCAAAGACGACGAAGAACGTGCTGTGCCACTTTCGGTAGAAGCTTCCTTTCAGGAAAAACTCACCGATCAGTTGCATTTGTTGGATTTGGACGATACCCAATTTCAAATTGCCGATACCATTATCGGAAACCTGGATGAATCGGGTTACCTGAACCGGGAAGTAGATGCCATTGTAGATGATTTGGCGTTCTCAGCCAACATCAGTGTTACCGAAGCAGAAGTGGAAATGGTGTTGCGTTTGGTGCAGGAATTAGATCCGGCAGGAATTGGCGCCCGTGATTTACGTGAATGCCTTATTCTTCAGATCGAACGCAAACAAGACGGTAACATTACGTTGTTTACCGCCAAGAAAATCTTGCAGGATCATTTCGAAGAATTTACCAAAAAGCACTACGATAAAATCCAGAAAAAACTGGAAATAGGCGATCAGGATTTAAAAGAAGCCATCGATGCGATTATTCGATTGAATCCCAAGCCGGGAGGTTCCATGAAAGAAGGAGCTAAAAGTTTACAGCAGGTTATTCCCGACTTTTTGATCACCGAATTCGAAGGTCGATTGGATATTTCCATCAATGCGCGCAACACACCCGATTTGAAAGTGAGTCGCGAATACGAACAACTGATGCGTAGCTATGCCGAAGGTGCTAAAACGTCGAAATCGGATAAAGATGCACTGACGTTCGTGAAATCAAAACTCGAAGGTGCCAAATGGTTCATCGATGCGATCAAACAGCGTAACAACACGTTGTTGACCACCATGGAAGCCATCATGAATTACCAAAGAGAGTATTTCCTGAGCGGCGATGAAACCAAGATGAAACCGATGATTCTGAAAGATATTGCAGAAATCGTTGGCTTGGATATTTCAACCATTTCACGTGTAGCCAACAGCAAATACGTGCAAACTGCCTACGGTGTGTTTTCACTTAAGTATTTCTTCTCCGAATCGCTTTCAACCGACTCGGGCGAGGAAGTTTCAACCCGCGAGGTGAAGAAAATTCTTTCCGATGCCATTTCGGTAGAAAATAAACTGAAACCCTTGACCGACGAACATTTGGCCAAGTTGCTCAACGATAAAGGTTACAATATTGCGCGCAGAACCATTGCCAAGTACCGCGAACAACTGAATATTCCCGTGGCACGCTTACGCAAAGAATTGTAATGAACCAACTGTCGCGCATCCTATCTTGGGTTTTTATTCCGCTCAACGCACCGGTATTTGCTTTGCTGATTGCAGCCTATGTTCCTACCGATACGGTGTTGGAGCGAAATGAGGTAGTATACCTGATTCCGGATGACTGGAAATTATTGTTGTTGTTGATGTTCGGCTTCTTTTCCATTCTCATTCCGAGTTTTACCATTTTATTTTTGCGTTTCAGCGGTTCCATTACAACAGTCATGATGGATTCGCGCAAAGAGCGGATGATTCCTTCGTTTTTTGTGAATGTTTCGGCCATTGCATTGTTTTACATTGTGCACCAGAAAGATCCGAATAGTTTGTTGCCAACTGCCGTTTATGCGCTTACCATCGGTTCGTTTATCACGGTATTTACATGCACCATCATCACCCAATGGTGGAAAGTTTCCTTACACGCCGCCGGAATGGGTATTTTATCCGGATTCTTGTTTGCTTATTACGCCGGTTTGGATTATTACACTTTCTGGATCTTGCCGGCAACGCTTATTATGAGCGGAATTGTCATGAGTGCACGCATCTATTTGGGTAAACACTCCCTAGCGCAATGCCTTGTGGGTTACTTTATCGGCGTTGCAGCCTTAGCTACCACCGTATTGTTGTTTCGCTACTAAACCGCTTTCGTATGCACGTACATTCTTTTACCTTCAACGCGTTTCAGGAAAACACCTACATCGTTTCCGGTGATCAGCAATCGTGTATTATTATTGATCCGGGGTGTTACGATCGTTTCGAGCAACAAGAACTCACCGATTTTATCAAGCGCAACAACCTGCAGGTGAAAGCCGTTTGGAACACACATTGTCACATCGACCATATTTTGGGAAATGCCTTTTGCTGTGAAACTTACGGTGTGTCTTTGCGCGCTCACAAGGAAGAATTGTTTACGTTGAGCATGGCCGAACGCTCGGCTCAGATGTACGGATTGGCCGCTTATATTGCGTCGCCTGAACCAACGGAATGGTTTGAAGATCATCAAGTGATTACGATAGACGACATGGAGTTTTCGGTGATTTTCGGTCCAGGACATTGCGTGGGGCATGTCGCTTTTTACAACGCAGCTGAAAACATACTCATTGGTGGTGACATCTTGTTTCGCGGCAGTTTTGGTCGCACCGATTTGCCCGGCGGATCAATGGAAGTGTTGAAAAAAACCATCCACGAGCGTATGTTTACCTTACCTGACAATACGATTGTTTACCCGGGACACGGTCCGGCAACAACGATCGGTGAAGAAAAACGCACGAATTATATTTTAGAATTCTAAGCATTCATTCCGATGAAACCCGTGAAATTTTCGGGCGTAATCACTTCGGTTGAATTGACTGCATAAGCATTGAGAAAGGTTTTTGAAAACCGTGGTAATTTTCGGGTATTCCATTTAAACTCGAATGCTCGAATTCCATCCGCATCTTCTTCCAAATAATCAATTTCCTGTTGCTGCGTTGTTCGCCAAAAATAGATATCGCGGTCAATTGCTTGTTGATTGAGGTATTTCATTCGTTCCGCAAGCAGAAAATTTTCCCACAAAGCCCCTACATCCGTTCGATTTTCCAAGGTATGAAAATTCCCGATCACTGCATTGCGTATGCCATTGTCGTAGAAATAAATCTTTTGCCCTTTCCGAATTTCGTTGCGCACATTTCTACTAAAAGCAGGCAGCGTGAAAATCACAAAGGTTTTTTGCAGTAAGTCGATGTATTTTTCAACAGTATGATAATCCGCATTTACCAATCGGCTTATTTCTTGAAACGACACCTCGCTACCTACCTGCAAGGCCAATGCTTTGAGTATTTTGGTGAGTAATGCCGGTTTTTTCATCGACTCCAGCTGCAATAAGTCTTTATACAAATAACTGTTTGTGAGTAATTTAATGTGTTTTTCTGCTTTTGTAGGATCACTTACTATTTCTGGGTAATAACCATAAATCATGCGTTGCTGCAACAATCGTTTTTCTTCCAATAAACCGTGATGTGCTACCATTTCTGTAAACGAAAGCGGGAGCAGAAAATGCTCGTATTTGCGCCCTGTCAATGATTCTTGTGTTTGAGAAGCTAAATCAAATGCAGATGATCCGGAAGCAATAACTTGTACATCCTTAATTTGGTCAGTGATTAGTTTGAGTGTGAGACCAATGTTGTTCACCCTTTGTGCTTCGTCGATAAACACAATTTTATTATCTCCGAATAAGTTGCGCAAAGCGGTACTCGTTGTATTTTCCAATGATTCTCGCACATCGGTTTCGTCGGCGTTTAGAATCAAACATTGTTGATTTTGGTCGTGTAGTAAAGCGTCCAAAACGGTTGTCTTTCCTACTTGTCTTGGACCGAATAGCAATATGGCCTTTCCTTGAAAAAGATCCTCTTGCAGGTGTTGAACAATAGCACGACGTATCATGATAATTCTACTTTTTTGAGTTTTATCAACTCATATTCCAACAAAACTATAATAATTTTGGATTTCATTCCAATAAAAACATACTAATATAGGATTACAATACATAATAAACATAATTATTTTGGATTTAATTCCAATAAAAACATAATAATTTTGGAATTAACTATTTAGTTTATTGAATAAGAAGCGAGTGTCTACCTCGGGCGCAATGTCATTAAGTTAAGGTTAGTTAAGAATTATACTAGGCAAGCAACCATTTTTCAAAATAGCATAAGAAAAGCAGTTATTGCTTGCCACAGATTGCCCAGATTTTCACAGATATTGGACTATACGCTAGCGTATAGTCTTTAAATTGAATTACTGATTTCATCTGTGTTCATCTGTGGCAAAATCAGTAAAGAATCGTCAATTAAATTTCAGAAAACAATTCAATTACTTTATCCCAATCGGAACATACTCAAGTCGGAGGTTATCCCTTAACTTAATGAATTAGCCTCAGGCGATAGGAAACAAAAATCCCTCTTCTACCAAAGGCGGAAAAGGGATTGATAAATCTATTGGGGTAATTCTTATTTTCTTCGGAAGAAAATCCGTACCGGAACACCTTCGAAATTGAATTTCTCGCGTAAACGGTTTTCCAAGAAACGCTTGTAAGAATCAGGAATGTATTGCGGTAAGTTGCAGAAAAAGGCAAACGCCGGAGCGTGTGTTGGCAACTGCTGAATGTATTTGATCTTGATGTATTTTCCTTTGATGGATGGCGGTGGTGTAGCTGCAATAATCGCTTGTAAAGTATCGTTCAACACCGAAGTAGGAATTTTACGAATACGATTTTCATGCACTTCCATTACCTTTTCCAATGCTTTGTGCATACGTTGTTTGGTGATGGTAGACGTAAACACAATCGGCACATCATTGAACGGCGCCAAATCACGACGCAATTGCTCTTCGTATTCCAAACTGGTTTTGTGGTCCTTTTCTACCAAATCCCACTTGTTCACCAATACAACAACGCCTTTATGGTTTTTCTCGATGATGTAGAAAATATGCAAATCTTGTTTTTGCAAACCTTCGGTAGCGTCGATCATGAACACACACACATCAGCGCTTTCAATGGTACGCACCGAGCGCAATACCGAGTAGAACTCAATGTCTTCGGTTACTTTGGCTTTCTTGCGAATTCCGGCTGTATCAATGAGCATGAAATCAAATCCGAAGGCTTTGAAACGTGTGTTGATCGCATCGCGCGTGGTTCCGGAAATATCGGTGACGATGTTGCGTTCTTCACCGGTAAGGGCATTGATAAACGATGATTTCCCAACGTTCGGTTTTCCAACAACAGCAATGCGTGGCAATCCTGCTTCTTCTTCACCGCGCGGATCTTCCTTCTCGAAGTATTTTACAACCTCATCCAAGATTTCTCCTGTTCCAGATCCATTGGCAGCAGATAAGTCGAACACTTCACCCAGTCCGAACGACCAGAATTCACTCGACAAACCGATGCGGTCGGTGTTATCTACTTTATTGGCAATCACCAATACTTTTTTCTTGGTTTTGCGCAACATAGCGGCTACGGTTTCATCCAAATCCACAATCCCTGTCATGGTATCTACCATAAACAAGATGACGTTGGCTTCATCAATAGCTATTTCAACTTGTTTACGAATTTCACCTTCAAAAATATCGTCGGAACCGTGCACGTAACCACCCGTATCGATTACTGAAAACGGAATTCCGTTCCATTCGCCACGACCGTAAATACGATCACGCGTTACTCCACTGATTTCTTTTACAATTGCACGATTGGATTCTGTTAATCGATTGAATAAGGTCGATTTTCCGACATTCGGTCTGCCTACGATGGCAATAATATTTCCCATTTTTACTTTATTTGACGTACTTCACAGCACTACTTTACTAATTATGAATTATGAATGGATGAATTATCAAGAAGGGACCTCTTCATAATTGATAATTCTTTCATTTATAATTCCTCAATATCCGTATTTCTTCAACTTCTGCTCACTGGCTCTCCAATCTTTATCCACCTTCACGAAGGTTTCCAAAAACACTTTCTGGCCGATAAATGCTTCCATATCGAGGCGTGATTCTTTTCCAATGCGTTTGAGCATATCACCACCTTTACCGATCAGGATTCCTTTTTGCGAATCGCGTTCAACAATAATCAGCGCACGAATGTGGACGATCTTTTCAGACTCCTCGTAGGTTTCAATTTCTACCTGACACGCATACGGAACTTCCTTATCGCAGTGCATGAAGATTTTCTCGCGGATCATCTCGGCTACGAAAAAGCGCATTGGTCTGTCAGACAATTCTTCTTTGTCGAAGTAAGCCGGACCTTCGGGTGCCAATTCAAGAATGCGTTCCCAGATACGATCGATGTTGAATTTGTGCAAGGCTGAAACCGGAATAATCTCGGCGTTCGGAACACGTTCTTGCCAGTACTGACGACGTGCCACAACCTTTTCCTGGTCACCCAAGTCAATTTTATTAATGATCAACAATACAGGAATTTTGAGCTTTACAATGCGCTCAAGCGTTTCCTTGTGATTCATTTCATTTTCGTGCATATCGGTAATGAAAAGCAGGATATCGGCATCTTTGAACGATGCTTCTACATAACTCATCATTGCTTCGTGCAACTTATAGGAGGCGTTTACTACACCGGGTGTATCCGAAAATACAATCTGGTGATCATCACCGTTTACCAACCCGTGAATACGGTGACGCGTTGTTTGCGCCTTGGAAGTAACGATGGAGAGTTTTTCGCCCACTAATCCGTTCATGAGCGTTGACTTCCCAACATTTGGGCTACCGACAATGTTTACGAAAGCAGATTTGTGAGACATAAAGCGTTGAATTTTTGTGCAAAGATAACGTTAATTACCTTAATAAGGAGATTGGGAAATAGGGAGCTGGGGAACTGGGAGGATTCCCCTAGTTCCCCAGCTCCCTGAAATTTCTCGTTCCCTCAAAAATCAATTATTCCACAACAACAAGTTCACCGTACTTGAATACTGCATTCCTGAATATTCGTCGAAGTACTTAATGGTGTAATTGTAACCGGCTTGAGCGGTCCAGATGACATGTCGAGTAGACAACAATTGAACTCCGGCCACGGGTGTAAACTGCAACGAAGAAAAATCGCGCTGAAACAACCCACCCAATTCAAGCCCGAAATACGGAATAGCGAACTTGCGCTTGGTCACAGCTTCGAACGAGAGGTTTAACCCCACGTTTACATTGAAGATATCGCGTGCACCGGCGGCATCGCTTTTCATAATACTCAGGTTTCCGTAGGTTTTTACCCGAGCCGGACCGGAACGCCACGATTCACCACCACGAGCGCGGGCATAGATCACAAATTCGGTAGAAACTCCCTGATAGGTTCCAAGGCTATCTGCATTTTTAGGAGTGTAAACTTTATAACCGATTCCGGGCATGAAATAGTCGTCCCATTCGGTGTTGATGTTTTCTTGAGCGATTGCTTTTCCGCAGAAAGCGATTAATGCTATTAAAAAGAAATACTGTTTCATCTTCGCTATTTTTTGGTAAAACTAAGCTCAGGCTGCTGAATACGGGTATGACAAAACCATACTTGAAGTTGAAGTGAAGCAACTATCCATACAACACAATACCCGACTCTTGAAAGAACCGGGTATGCTTGATTTATGGTGATTGTGGTTATTGCTTTAATTGTTTTGCCTCTTTCTCTGCCTGTTCGCGGATGGGAAGGTCAATCGGTTTTGTTTTTTTGAGTTTGTAAAGCGTTTTTGTTTCGAAATCAAACAGCCAGTTTCGTTCTTCCCACAACCAGCAATTGCGGTCACGCGGATCTTCCATCTCTTCCGGAATCTCGAGGGCATCTGAAATTTCAGGTGGTGCTTCACTGTAAATGGTAAAATGTACATTTTCCTGAAACAGGAGGCCACAGAGATAGGTTTTTCCCATTCCAACCACGATATACGGGCCTTTGCCAATACCGAAGCCTGAATAGGTGTAAACAAGCTGATCCGTATTTTCGAACTGTTCCGGATAGCGTTCGTCACCAGTTCTAAAAAATGATATGATTGAGTGCAACACCATGTATCCGGCAAGAGCAGAGCCAAGGAGAACAATCCGGGCATCCTTCGTGTCTGTCTTTAACAACCACACTACAAGCCCGATGAATGACAGCAAAAAGAAAAGTAGTTCGTCGCCATACACAGAAGTAAACTTGATGTTGAAGAATGCCAATACAATGCGGGCGGCCAGCAACGTAAACAGGGTAACTAAGAGGATTTTCCGTGTTTTCATGATAAACAATTTAAGGCAAAAATGCCCTATTGAAAGGGCATCTTCTGATTTATGGTGATTGTGGTTATTGCTTTAATTGTTTTGCCTCTTTCTCTGCCTGTTCGGCGGCCAGCGTATCGCGGGTGTTTTTCTGTATGGCAATGACTCCGAAGAGCGCGAGGATAAAAGAGAAAGCGTAGAATCCTTTTTCGCTACCCCACATTTTGGCGTTCCACAATCCTACAACGAGTAAAGCGATAGAAAGGATAGTACAGAACCAGCTTATTCCGTAATAAAGGTCTGTTACCGGAACACCTTCAAGGCGGTCGCGTACACTTTTTTGGACAGAGATTACAGAGAAGAGTCCGAACATGATAACGGTGAAGTAATATCCTTTTTCACTCAGGTACAATTCGCTGCGGAAAAGTCCCGCGAAGTATCCGATAATTCCTGTTCCGAAAGCAGCCCAGCTAGCGGCTACAAATGCAAATGAAGGTTTTTGTGTCATGGCTTTTTGTTTTAATTTGTTTTGACAAACCTACGACTTACTAATAGTTTAGTAAAACGGTTTAGCAATACTCAATTAAACCCAGTTGCGGAAAACCGTACACAAAAAAAACCGCCGGGGATACCGACGGTCTTAATCATTTGAAGTAGTAATTGGTATTTATTTCGTAATGGTGATCTTTTGTGTTGATCGCATTCCGTTGCTGTCTGTAGCAATTGCAAAATAAACGCCACTTTCAACTCCTTTAAGTTCTAATACCGTTTTTCCGGCTTGCAATGCATCGGTACGAATCAATTGACCGGCTGCATTGGTAATAACAATTGAAAGCGGGTTAGCAGTTTCAATCTGAATGATTCCGGTTGAAGGATTCGGATAAATGCTAAACACATTTGCTTGGAATTGGTTGACTGCAAGATCAGCAATTGAAAAACAATCAGAATATACCGTACAAGAACCATTGCTGATACTCACACCATAATTTCCGTTAGTCGCAGGAACATACGTTTGGCTCGTAGCACCCGGAATATCATTCTCAGTATCACAATCAAACCATTGATAAGCTGCGTTGGCTTCAGTAGCCGTTAACGTAACTCCATCAAACGTTACGATATTGCTCATTTCCGCGAAAACAATCTCTTGTGTTTGGGTAGAGGTGTTTCCATGAGAATCGGTAAACGTCCAAGTAATGATGTTTGAACCAGGATTCGTTACAGGTAAATCTTGAGTAGTACCTGTGATTGTTCCTTCACAATTATCTGCTGCTACTGGAATATCAACCACATCATAAATCGGACAAGCGCTAGTAATTGTTGGTAAATTGCCCCCTGTAACCGGTGCAGAAACATCATGGATAATGACCAATTGTGTTTGCGTAAACTCAAATCCGTTTGCACTGGTATACGTCCACACCACTTCTGTGGTATCCTGTGAAGTGATCGGGAATACTTGAGTAGTTGTACCTGTTGTTAATCCAGAGCAGTTCATTGTTGCAGTTGGAGCCGTAAGACTTGTAACTTCACATTCAGCAGTAGCATTTGCAAGCGTTGCCAATGTTGGTACAGCCAATGCGTCTCCGATCGTAAGGTGAAGTACCGCTACAGAATCGCATCCTGCACTGTTTGGCATAGCATAATGCATGGTAGCATTAAAAGTGCTTTGTGAATAGACGTTTCCGTCAATCCAAGTGTACGGACCACATGCAAACTCTTCAAAAATAACATTGGATTGTTGACAGTTGTTGTTTCTGTAAACATTTGATTGAAGACCTGATATACCATCATTTCCGCAAATGATTACATCTTGATCAATATCGCCGTCGATATCACCAAAAGCTGCCATTCCGTAAGAAGCTCCAACAAATGGTGTTCCTGTGATCAATGTAAACAATCCCGATCCGTCATTGGCATACATCTTAGCGATTGACCCGCTTGTATTACTGTATCCGAGGGTCAATAAATCTTGGTCTAAATCGTTATCGATATCTGCAAACACCAATCCGCTCGCAATGGTAGGTTCAAATGGCGTTCCGGCAACAAGCGTAAAGGTTCCTGTTCCATCATTTTCATACAATTCTGCAGTGTAAACAGATGATCCGACTTCACCGGCAATAACCAAATCCATGTCCTGATCGTTGTCAATATCGGCAAAGTCAATGGCACCTTGTTGCACGCCCGGAAAAGGAGAAGCAACCAAAGTGAATACACCTGCTCCGTTATTGGTGCACAAATGAGCAACTCTGCCTGCGTCACCATAACCCGTGTACAACAAGTCATCGTCATTATCGCCGTCTACATCTGCGAAAGCAATATTTCCGTTGTTTGAACCTTCAAATGAATTAGAAGATGAAAGGGTAAATGATCCTGAACCGTCGTTTAACCAAAGCTGACCAACATTTCCTACGAAAATGGTAAATCCGGTAATGAATACATCCTGGTCTCCATCGTAGTCAACATCGTTAAATTGTATTGCTCCTGAAGAAACTGGTGGGAATGGAGTGTTGGGAACTTCCGCAAACAATCCGGTTCCGTCGTTGGTAAACAACTTGACCATTTGCCCACTGCCGTAGCCGGACATCATTAAATCATCATCTCCGTCATTGTCAATATCGGCAAAATCGGCTGCAGCATTGGCAAGACCCGGGAATACATTCGACGGATCAAGCGTATAACCACCATTACCATCGTTGAGGTAAAGATTCGAATTGAATCCGGCAGAACCTTGACCGTTCATAAATGCATCCAAATCGCCATCATTGTCTACATCAGAAAATTCTACGGCACCATAACTAAGACCAATAAACGGTGATGTGCTGACAGCAGTAAAAACGCCATTTCCATCATTTTGATACAATTTAGCCGTTGAAGAACCGGTAACCACCAAGTCATCATCTGCATCGCCATCTATGTCATCAAACGAAACACAGCCATTATAAACTCCTGTGAATGGTGTTCCTGCAACTTGTGTAAACACGCCGTTTCCATCATTCGAATACAAAATGGTATTACTTCCTAGCCCTGGTACACTACCCGTAATCACAAGGTCTTCATCACCATCAGTATCTACATCGTTGAAACAAAGCCAAGCGCTACCGAAATCAGAGAAAGAACTCGTATTACCAAGTGTAAAATCCCCTGTACCGTCATTGAAATACAATTTTGTAGTTCCCCCGGTCATCGGATCGTTACCCGCAATTACGATATCCATATCGGTATCACCATCTATGTCGGAAAAGGCAATGTCTGAACCGTTTAGTGGAGGAAAGCTACTCGCCGCAAAGGTGAAAACCCCATTTCCATCATTCAAATACAATCCTGAAAAAGTACCTGAATCAGCATAACCCATCAAAAGCAAATCAGGATCACCATCACCGTCAACATCGCCGAATTCTGACGTACCCAGGTAAATTCCGGTAAACGTAGTACTCGCAACCGCATCGAGGGTGAAATTTCCAGATCCGTCGTTGATGTATAAGTTAGCTTTTACACCGCTATTTGCTTGTCCGCAGATCAGTACATCGGTATCAAGATCACCGTCTACATCGGCAACAGACAATGAGCTGTAACCCACACCCGCAAAAGGAGTGCTGGTAAGCGTAAATACGCCCGAACCGTCGTTGATGTACAATCCTGCAGTATATGAGGAAACATCCTGACCACTAATGATCACATCCTGATCGCCGTCGTCTTCAACATCTAAAAAAACAATAGATCCGTCGAAAACGCCCACAAACGGAGTAGTCGGATCTAATTGGTATGCCCCCGTACCGTTATTCAAATACAGGTTGCATTTCATAGCACCTTGCGGATTTTGACCAGCAATAAGGATGTCGGCATCTCCATCATTATCTACATCTGCGGTTCCATGAGCGGTTGCATTGAGACCTTCCAACTCATCAATGGTTTGTAACGCCGGAGGTGGAGGTCCGATCTTTTGAAAATTATTTTGAGCCGATAGTTGATGGCTCAGTGCAAGTGCGAATAAAAAGGCAATTTTTTTCATGAAGCTTTTATAAATCATATTGAGTCACGAAAGTATTGAAAGGTTGATCCACGAAAAAAAATATGGTATGAACGACAAAGTGTTGTACATGAACTTCCAATTTCGGATCGAAATGGAGTGGTACAATCTTACAGAAAGGAATATCGACTAAGCTTTACTGGTGAAACTGATAACAACCGACATTTGACCTTCGCTTTGAATGGTCAACGTTCCTGCGATTTGTTTAGTCATCAATTGAACCAAGGTGAGTCCGAGGCTGGATTGATCTTTCGGACCTTCTTTTGGTTGGAAACCAATACCGTTGTCTTTTACGCTAAAAATCCAACGATCGGAACCCGGTTCGGATGATAGCGAAATGTCTATTTCACCCTCATTCTTTGGGAAAGCATATTTCAATGAATTAGTGATCAACTCATTGAGGATAATGGCCAATGGCATGGCTAATTTTGTATGAAACGAAACAGACGGAACGGAAACGGTCAATTTTATGTTTGGCTTTGATTCCAACAGCGTGGTGTAAAAATCAAGTACGCCATTGAAATAATCTTGCATGTTGACCTCTAGTTTCGAATCGCTTAGATGCAGTAATTGATGCATGACCGACATCGATTGGATGCGATTTTCACTCTTATATAAGTATTCGCGGATCTCGTCGTTCTCTGTAGAATCTGCCTGAATGGACAACAACGAAGAGATCATCTGCAAGCTATTATTGACCCGATGATGCACTTCTTGTAGCAGCATTTCTTTGTGTTGATTTTCATTGGCAAGAAAAGCCGCCAGTTGTTTACGGTTGTTGATGGAACGTCGGGCAAAGTACCAAACCACCATTCCTGATACTAAAAAAACGATCAGAATAATCACCAGGTATCGTTGCCGCTGACTACTCAATTTATTGCGTTGATTGAGCCGGAAAATCGCTTTGTCGTTTTTGGCTTTTTCCAAATCGGCTTTCTTATCAAACGAGTATTGGAGCACCGTTTGGTAACTTTTTTCTTCTGCTTCCTGATTAACGATGCTGTCTCTGTAAGAAAGCCACAGCTTCTGGTGTTTAAACGCAGCTTGATAATCGTTGGTTGCACTATCCAATTGGATCAGTGCCCAATAGGTATCTTTTATGTTATGCTTTTCGCGAATAGCCAGACTTTGACGAAGTGATAAATCGATCAACTCCCTTGCTTTTTTCAAATCTCCCTGTTTGATGTAAACCCGTGACATGGTTAAATACGCATTGGTAATTTCGCTTACGGAGTTTACCGACACACCATTTTTCAACGATATTTCACAGCTGGCAATCGCTTCCTTGTAGTTGCCGATGTCTAAATACAATTTTGCCTGATTGTTGTAGACAATGGCCAACCCTTGTCTGTCATCTATTGAAGCATAAACATCAAGCGCTTCATCATACATCATGATGGCTTCCTGATACCGATTCTGATCCTTGTAAACGATACCCAGATTTACATACGCATTGCCTATTCCGTCTTTGTCTTTTATACGCAAGGCTAACTTCAACGATTTCTTGTACATCGCGATGGCCTGTTCATCTTTACCCTGATCGGCATAAACGTTTCCAATCGAGTTGTATTCATCAGCTTTTCCGTTATCGTCGTTGAGTTTGTCATAGTATCGCAACGACTTGAAATGCATTTTCAGCGATTCCGGAAGGTTTCCGAGCGAATAATAGGTAACGCCCAAATTTTGATACACATCGGCCAGCAAATCGGCGTCTTTGGTGCGTTTACCGTATTTCAACGCATAAAAGTAGTACCGCAGTGAATTCTTAAAATCGCTTTTGGAATCATAGATTGTTCCGATGTTGACGAAGGCATTGATGATGGAAAGTTCTTGTCCGTATTTTCTGCTGTAATCCAACGAACGAAAGTACATTTTTAACGATTCGTCATACTTTCCATCGTAACCGTAAGTAAAACCAAGATTTGAGTATGAAATAACGATACCGGCTTTATCCTTGATTTTTATCGCCAAGGCCAAGGCTTTCCACCCGTATTTGAGCGAATTGTAAACATCACCTTCGTCAATAAAATCGACATTTAGTTCATTCAGCAAATTCACTTGATTGCTGTCGGGCTTTGCTGTTTTCAATTGATCGATCAACTTCTGTTGCCGAGCATTTTGTCCAAAGCAAGTACATGAGACCACTACGATCAACGAAGTAAGAAGAAAAGAAGTAATGGTTCGTTTGCTCATGCTGTTTTCACTCTAGTAGCGTCTGTTGTTTTCAAATAAGGGTGCAAGCAACAACTTTTAATTCAATTGTACAAAAGAATGGTACGAACTACATCGTTTTGTATACACTCTGCTAAAATTTCACTATTACCGTTCTATTTGATCAGTCCCATAAGGTTTTCGCGGTAGGTTCTCCCAACGGGCAACTTAACGTTTTTGATCACGACATAAGCCGAAGCGAATTCCGTTATTTTCGTTCGATTGACCACAAACGACCGGTGAATGCGGATGAAATCGTTTTCGGGCAATTGTTGATGCAAATCGGTGATCATGAAGCGCAGCAGTCGTTTTTTCTGCGTTTCGGTATTTAAAAGCGTGTAATTTCCTTCGGCCTCGAGCCACAAGATTTCATCGTAAGGAATTTGAGCCGTTGCGCGACCGTCTTTCACCATTAAATTCTGAGAACCGTCTCTTCCCTCGGTACTCGAGTTGAACAGCGCCAATTCGATGGCCACCAGCAAATCTTCCCGTTTAAACGGCTTTACCAAATAGGCATTCGGATGGGTGAATTTCACCTTTGAGATCATGTCGCTGCCCGAATGAGAGGTAATATAGATAAACGGAATCCGGTACTTTTGGTGCAATAAATTTCCCAAATCTATTCCCGTTTGATTGCCCAACAGCATGATATCAGTTAATACCAACTGCGGTTTATCTCGTTCGATGATCGCAATGGCGTCTTCCACATTGGTGACACAACACGTTGCAGTATAACCGGTACTCGCTAAAACCCTGGAAATGTGTTCTGCAATAAGTAACTCATCTTCAACAATTAAGATCAGTTCATCCGGTTGCATGTGCGAACTTATTAAGAAAGTAAAAGACGTTCATAAACCCTGTATTTGCTCGCATTCTGACCTTTTCTCAAGCACAGCGAAGGTATGAAATTTCACGAGGAAAGTGACATGGTTTTCCGACAATTTCTTGGAGAACCGCGAAAAAAAACGGTAGATCAATCAACCGAGAATCAGCAACAAAAGGCGCTACACAATCTTTTTTATGGCTTTTATTTGGCTTTGCTATTGTTTTAGGCTAAAAAATGCGTATCTTTGCACCGCATTCAAACATTTATTGTTTCAATGAATAGAGTGCGAGGTGGAGCAGTTGGTAGCTCGTCGGGCTCATAACCCGAAGGTCGCACGTTCGAGTCGTGTCCTCGCTACAAAGAGAAAAGGTTGCCATATTTGGTAACCTTTTTTGTTTTTATAGAAATTGTAAATCCACTTTTCATGTTTGTAACCTACGTTCTATATTCAGACAACCATGACAAAATTTATATCGGCTATACAGCTGATTTAATTGATCGTTTTCATTCTCATAATAAACTTGCAACCAAAGGGTTTACTGTAAAGTTTCGTCCATGGGAAGTTATACATGTTGAGTTCTTTGATTCGAAGCAAGAGGCGATGAAACGAGAAAAGGAATTAAAATCATCGCGCGGGAGAAATTTTATTCGAACTGAAGTTTTTACCATTTTTCAATGAATAGAGTGCGAGGTGGAGCAGTTGGTAGCTCGTCGGGCTCATATCCGTCAGCTGACGGACGCACGTTCGAGTCGTGTCCTCGCTACAAAGGAAAAGGAATTCAGAAATGAGTTCCTTTTTTTATGTCTGTAATTTTCTTGTCGGGCTCATGAAAAAGGATCACACCATAATTTTCTTTAAGTGTGAGAGTGGACAATGGATCAAATACAAAAACCTAGGGATATCGAAAACAGTGGGTTTTCAAGTAAAATGGCTTCCTTTTCAGAAAGCCATTTTGGGTTGGTGTGGAATTTTGGTAGAACGTGTTGCACACGGAATTAAATAGAAACTCCATCCACGGAACTTTTATCCGGCTACAACACTCTCAACTGCGCTATAACTTTTAACTGCCTCGCTTACTTCGATGAGTGTGGCTTCAAGAACACGGATCATAATGTCAATTTCTTCCTTGTTAATAATTAAAGGAGGAGAAAGAAGCACGTGATCACCGTTTACGCCAT